>OJDH01000401.1_pt1 | contig 18746 bp, 18 predicted proteins | sample 1592761 | NCBI WGS metagenome assembly OJDH01 (sample SAMN05416855, study PRJEB24817) | seawater metagenome | isolation source: Sea water | place: Canada:Atlantic | collected 2013-11
TCAGAGATACGCCAGGAATAAAAAATGCCAGTAAGCTTAACTTACCGGCATTAGAACTATAAGTTCACCTTTTATTTTTAGATTTGCATTACTAGATTAATCAAGCTTGTCATCTGCAATTTTGTAATGAGGATCTTCTATCAAGTTAACTTCAACTAAATCACCTGCTTTATGCAGTAACTTCTTACAGTCGTTACTTAGGTATCGAAGATGCAGTTTCTTACCACTCGCGCCATAACGTTCAGCTAAAGTATCGATTGCATCGAGTGCTGAGTGATCGCATACACGAGAGTTTTGGAAATCGACAATCACATCATCAGGATCCGTATTTGAATTAAACAGGTCTAAGAAATCAGCGACTGAACCGAAGAACAGAGGGCCGTTTAATTTGTAAACTTTCCAGCCATTGGCATCTTCGCTAATTTCTACATTGATGTGCTTAGCATGTTCCCAAGCAAACACGAGGGCAGATACAATTACACCGACGAATACAGCAAAGGCCAGATCGGTAAATACAGTTACGATGGTAACGAGTACGATAACGAAAGCATCATGCTTAGGTACTTTACTCATGACCTTGAAGCTAGCCCATTCAAAGGTACCCAGTACAACCATAAACATGACACCAACAAGCGCTGCTAATGGGATCATTTCAATCAGTGCTGAACCGAAAAGAATAAAACCGAGTAGTGCTAGTGCGGCTGTTATTCCTGATAAACGTCCACGTCCACCTGAATTGATGTTGATCATTGACTGACCAATCATGGCACAACCACCCATGGCACCAAAGAAGCCGCTGGTGATGTTACCTACGCCTTGTCCGATACACTCTTTATTACCTTTACCGCGGCTATTTGTCATCTCATCGATCACGGTTAAGGTTAATAGTGATTCGATTAGGCCAACAGCTGCAAGAATAAGCGAGTAGGGAAGAATGATGTATAAAGTTTCTAAGCTGAACGAGACCGCAGGGATTGAGAAGGTCGGTAAGCTACCTGCAATTGTCGCATTCTCATCACCGCTCATTGATTTTAAAAAATCTAACACTGTACGAGTATCGAGATCTAAGAAAACAACCAATAGTGTGACTGTCACAATCGCGGCAAGTGAAGAGGGAATTGCTGTGGTTAGTTTAGGCAAAAACTGGATAATGGCCATCGTGAGTATCACAAGGCCTAGCATTAGAGTTAGTTGCTCCATAGGTAACCAACTTAAAACACCATTTGCATCCGGTGCTTGAAATTGGCCAAGTTGGGCAAGGAAAATCACAATCGCCAAACCGTTAACAAAACCAATCATCACAGGATACGGCACAATACGAATAAACTTACCCAATTTGAGCAGTCCGAATGTCACCTGAATGAGGCCTGCAAGCACAACCGCTGCAAACAAGTACTGAACTCCATGTTCAGCAACAAGCGCGACCATGACAACAGCCATAGCTCCTGTAGCACCAGAGATCATCCCTGGTCGTCCGCCAATAAGCGCAGTGATTAAGCCCATAATAAATGCAGCGTATAAACCCACCATAGGTTCAACACCTGCTACAAAAGCAAATGCCACTGCTTCCGGAACGAGAGCAAGTGCAACCGTTAACCCAGAAAGTATGTCGGCTTTACTACTAGCAGTTTTGTGACGAATAAGATCAAACATTTAGCCCCTGTTATGAGTATGTTATTTACGTTGAATAGCGGTGGCGAATACTAACAAATTATCCGCGTGATACCAATTGGTATTAAATAAAAAAGCCATGCATTTCTGCATGGCTTTTTTTGAATATAGCTAAATTAGACGGTTATGGTTTAACCATTTCAGAATTTGCTGTATTCACATTTTTAGTGGCTTTGGCAGGTTGAGCATTTTCTGCAGTGCCATATTGGCGACCCATCGGGGTCGCAATATTCTCTCTGCTCTCAACAACAGGCTTGGTCATTGTAGACGTGACCATAGTGCCAAAACGACTTCCGCCAGCAGGTTTAGCTTTTACCACCTTAGGGGCTGGAGCTTGCGGAGCTACGCTATCTGGCTTAGCTGAAGCGACTGGTGCTTCAGGCTTAGCCGGTGCAGCGGTAGCAGCAGAGACTGACGCTTCTACTTTAGCTGGTGCTTCAGGTTTAGCCGGAGCAGCGGTAGCAGCAGAGACAGATGCTTCAACTTTAGCTGGTGCTTCAGGTTTAACCGGAGCAGCGGTAGCAGCAGAGACAGATGCTTCAACTTTAGCTGGAACTTCAGGTTTTTCCGGAGCAGCGGTAGCAGCTGAAACTGATGCTTCTTCTTTAGCCGGTGCTTCAGGCTTAACCGGAGCAGCAGAGACTGACGCTTCTACTTTCGCAGGTGCTTCAGGTTTAGTCGGAGCTGCAGTAGCAGCAGAGACAGATACTTCTACTTTCGCAGGTGCTTCAGGTTTAGTCGGAGCAGCGGTAGCAGTAGAGACTGACGCTTCTACTTTTACTGGTGCTTCAGCTGGAGCAGCGGCAACAGCAGATACAGATGTTTCTACTTTAGCTGGCGCTTCTGCAGTTTCAACTTGATTCATTGACGCTTTAGACTCATTTGCTTGATTTTCAACTTCAGTTTCATTGGTAATGAAAACTGGAGTTGTGTCAGCAGACGTTTCTGTTGAATCTTCATCACGACGACGGCGCTGACCTGCAGCTCTAAGATGACGTGGGCTACGACGGCTACGACGTTGACCGTCACGCGAGTCTGCGGCTTCTTTGTCTTCAGTAGCTGAACTGTCACTAGTATCTTCAAGCATGTCTTTGTTGTCAGACATGTTCTCAATAACATCAGTTGGTACGCTGGCCACTTCTGTTGATTTGGCTTCAATAGACTCAACTGCAACAGATTGCGTTTCAGTTACCACTGGAGAAGAATCAACTTCAGTCTTTACAACTTCAACCTCTGACACATTTTGTGAAGTTGCAATCGTTTCATCTGTGTCTGTCTTTGGCTTCGCTTTTCTAGGCTGACGCTTAGGACGAGCTTGCTTCTCTTCAGTTGCTTTAGGCTGAGCTTGCTCTTGTGGAGCAGTTGTTGCTTCAGACGCAGAAGCAAGGCTTGCTTCATTCTCTACACGAACTTTACGACGCATGTTACGACGTTGACGACGCTCTCTTGCAGCCTCTTCTTTTGGCGGCTCAACAGTTTCGGCACTAGTGTTCTTAGCACTACGAGTTGGTTTAGTGTCTTGACGAGGTTGGCGTTTAGCTTGCTCATCTTTCTCTTTGTTAACCGTAGTCTCTTTACTTGAGTCCGTACTCTTGTTGCGAGTGTTACGTGGGTTACGCTCTCTTTTATCGTTAGACTGCTCTTTATCATCACGTGGACGGCGGTCATTACGACGAGTATTGCGTCGAGCATTCTTGTTCTGTGAGTTTTGCTCAGATTTCTGAGGTTTCTTAACTTCAACCTCTTTCTTCTCTTCCGCTTTAAACAGTGCACCAATGGCAGAGAAGAATTTAGCAATTAAGCCTGGTTCTGCATCTTTCTTAGGTGTTGCTTTTGCTGTTACTTCAGGAGAAGCATCTGCAGCGGTTTTTGTTGGAGCAGAGAAGCCTTTAAGTGCTGGCTCTGGCGGAGCTGTGCGCTCAAGTTTACGAGGCTCGTAAAGTTTAGCTTCAGGTTGTTCAAGTAGCTTGTAGCTTGACTCACTGATCTGATCATCTTTACGATGACGTGAAACACGGTAATCAGGAGTTGTCATGTTTGGATCTGGAATCACATAGATTTCAACATTATGACGCTGCTCAGTGATACGGATTGCTTTACGCTTCTCGTTAAGCAAGAAGGCTGCAACATCAACTGGCACAACGGCTTCTATTTGTGATGTATTCTCTTTAATCGCTTCCTCTTCCATTAGACGCAAAATAGAAAGTGCTAGAGATTCCGTTCCACGAATAGTGCCTTGCCCATGACAGCGTGGGCATAGGTGAGCGGCAGATTCTTCAAGAGAAGGACGAAGACGCTGGCGTGACATTTCCATTAAACCAAAACGAGATATACGGCCTAACTGGACACGTGCTCTGTCGTGATGAACGGCATCACGCATTCTGTTTTCAACTTCACGTTGATGACGTACTGGCGTCATATCGATGAAGTCGATAACCACAAGACCGCCTAAATCACGTAGACGTAATTGACGAGCAATCTCATCTGCGGCTTCAAGGTTGGTATTTAGTGCAGTCTCTTCGATATCTCCGCCTTTCGTTGCACGGGCAGAGTTAATATCAATAGACGTTAATGCTTCTGTTGGATCGATAACAATTGAACCACCAGACGGTAAGCGAACTTCACGTTGGAAAGCTGATTCAATTTGAGTTTCAATTTGGTAATGAGTGAACAGAGGAACTTCAGCCTCATATTGCTTAATGCGATCAACAAAATCAGGACGTACTAATGATACGTGCTGTTTAGCCTCTTCAAAGATACGAGGGTGATCGATAAGCACTTCGCCGACATCACGACGTAAATAGTCACGAATAGCACGAACAATAACATTGCTTTCTTGGTGAATTAAGAAAGGTGCTGGACGACTGTCAGCAGCTTCTCTAATTGCAGCCCAGTGATGCTCAAGAACCTTCAGATCCCATTTAAGCTCAGCAGAATCTTTACCTACACCAGCAGTACGAACAATTAAGCCCATGCCTTGCGGAACTTCAAGTTCAGATAGTGCAGTTTTTAGCTCAGTACGCTCATCACCTTCGATACGGCGAGAAATACCACCGGCACGTGGGTTGTTCGGCATTAAGACTAAGTAAGAACCAGCAAGGCTGATAAAGGTCGTTAACGCTGCACCTTTGTTACCACGTTCTTCCTTATCTATCTGAATAACAACTTCTTGTCCCTCTTTAACCACCTCTTTAATGTTTGGGCGGCCTTGGAAAGAGTAACCTTTAGGGAAGTATTCTCTAGCGATCTCTTTTAGGGGTAAAAAGCCGTGGCGTTCTGCTCCGTAATCGACAAACGCGGCTTCAAGGGAAGGTTCTACGCGGGTAATTTTACCTTTGTAAATGTTGGCTTTTTTCTGCTCATGACCTGGACTTTCAATATCGAGATCGTACAGTTGTTGCCCATCAACAAGGGCAACACGCAACTCTTCAGATTGAGTTGCATTAATTAACATCCGTTTCATTATGACTTAATTCTTCTAAAATAAGGTCATCAAACGATTTTTTCGTTGCATTACGGGCCTAGCATTCGTAACTCAGCCTCACGGCTAGTGTCTAGGCAAGGTGCGCATTTCTGTAAGACGCATTCGCTGCGTGTCGCATCCATTTATGGCTTATTTTTTAATGTTTACAAAAACAAGGAATTCGTTGTAAAACGTCAACCAACCCCATAAATTATTCAATACTTTCCGGTAATGCCAAAATCGAATCGTGTTCATTTGATGATGAGTTAAAATTAATCTTCGAATTTGGGGCGCGATTCTTGGAGAAACCACTTTGTAATGTGGGCTTATCACTCTGTTTAGTCGTTACAACTCATTATTGGTCATATATATACATAACGACTTGCAAATCAATTATTTGCTACAAAGAAAAAAGCATTTTAGTCTCCGCTTCTTGCGCTAGTGTAGTGGGTTTTGTGAACACTTTAGTCACTGCTTATCCCCAACCACGGATGGAATATAGCAATAATCAATAAATTCAGCAAATGGAAAGGCACAAAATTCTTATAACTTGTTGTACAATACGCTCATTGATGTACATATAGGCGCACCATGAATACCGAACCTCCAAAAGTGAAAGTCCAGCTTGTTACAATTGATGAAGATCATGTTGGTCAACGTATAGACAATTATTTACTGGCTAAACTGAAAGGTGTGCCGAAAAGCATGATTTATCGGATCGTGCGTAAAGGTGAAGTCAGGGTTAATAAGAAGCGAATTAAACCTGAATACAAGTTGCAAGATGGCGACATTGTCAGGGTGCCACCTGTGCGAGTGTCGGAGAATGCTGAGCGTCCTGGACCGTCTGCAAACTTAAGCAAAGTGTCGCAATTAGAAGAGCGCATTCTGTTTGAAGATAAGCATCTTATTGTGTTGAATAAACCTGCTGGTTTAGCGGTTCACGGCGGTAGTGGCATCGATTTTGGTATCATCGAAGCGATGCGTTCATTACGTCCGACTCAGAAGTTCTTAGAGTTGGCACACCGTCTGGATAAAGACACGTCCGGTGTTTTGTTAATAGCTAAAAAACGTAGCGCACTGCGACATCTTCATGATCAACTTAGATTTAAGAAGATGCAGAAAGATTACCAAGCGCTAGTCAAAGGCACTTGGCAAGCTAAAGACAAAGCGATTAAAGCACCGTTGTTGAAGCTCACTTTAAAATCTGGTGAACGTATTGTGCGTGTAAATCAAGAAGGCAAAGAGTGCGAAACTCGCTTTAAAATTTTACAGCGTTACCAGGGGAGCACACTTGTGCAAGCCAGCCCGGTAACCGGTCGAACTCATCAGATCCGCGTACATTGCCAATATACTGGCCATCCCATTGCCTGTGATGAAAAGTACAGTGAGCAAAAATATGATGACAGTCTAAGAGCGGTAGGGCTAAATCGACTGTTCCTACATGCTGCGCAATTAAGGTTTATTCACCCAGGTACTGAAGAGGTGATGATAGTGAAAGCGCCGCTAGATCCGATTTTGATTCAAACTTTAGATAGATTGGTAAAAGTATGAAGCAGTACGAACTGGTAATATTTGATTGGGATGGAACCCTGATGGACTCAGTGGGTAAAATTGTCGCCTGTTTGCAGGAATCGGCAAGGATACTTGCGCTGCCAGTCCCATCGGAAACGGCTGTACGTGATATTATTGGTCTTTCAATGGGTGAAGCCTTAAGCACATTACTCCCTGCTGGTGATGATAATGTTTATAACCAGATGAAGGATATGTATCGTCAACAATATCTCGAGCTCAATGATACGCCTAGTCCTTTGTTTGAAGGAGTTGAAAGGCTTGTTCAACAGCTCAATGACTCTGGTTATCAGTTAGCGGTTGCGACGGGTAAAGCAAGAGCAGGCTTAAACCGTGTATTGAGCGAAACTGGACTTGGTGTGCATTTTGTTGCGAGTCGTTGCGCGGATGAAGCGATGAGTAAGCCTAACCCTGAGATGATCCTTCAGTTATTAGCTGAGTTGAATATTGCACCGGATAAAGCTGTGATGATTGGTGATTCTATTCATGATCTTAATATGGCTAATAATGCCGGCATTGATGCGATTGGTGTCAGTTATGGCGCTCACGGTGAAGAAAAACTACGTGGTGCGAATCCAAAAGCTGTGATTGATTCACCATTAGACTTGCTGAGTTATTTACCTTGTTAAAGGGTGAAACGACATTGTCGCTTTGTTTCTGTAACACCGTAGCTTGAGTGATTAATGGAAACAATAAAAGGCTAGTGCATGCTAGCCTTTTATTTTTCTTATGCTCCAATATTCGCAAATTATTTTATTGCAAGTTTCATTGTGAAGGGGGTTGATGAATAAAGTCTGTTGATATGGAAATCAGCCCCAGTTTTTCATTTCGTTTGTTTCTATACATGTCTTTGTCCGCTTTCGAAATAATTGAGGATAACTCCATGCTGGCATCATTGACTAAATAATGCCCGATACTGGCAGATAACGGTAAACTCTGATCTTCTATATCAACATGAATAAAGAGTTGGCTGCAGAGCCGTTCACATAGATTTTCGAGTTGAAGCTCATAGCTCTCCAGTGACTCGCCATGAGGGAAGCTGGCTAGCAAAATAAACTCATCACCACCAATGCGTGCAACGACCTCATTATCACTGGTCGTATCTCTGATGATAGAAGCCACGTATCTAAGCACTTTATCTCCTTGTTGGTGGCCGTGGCGATCGTTGATCTGTTTAAATCCATCTAAGTCAATGTAGAGCACTGCAAGTTGTAGCTTGTGTTGCTCTTGGGCACGAAGCTTACTTTCCATATCCTCAAATAGAGCACGGCGATTTAACACTTCAGTGAGGGGATCATAGTTTGCTAAACGTTGGATTTTTTCTTTAGCTGCATGTATGTCAGTAATATCGTGGGCTGAGACGATCACACCGACTATGTGTCCTTTCTCATTATAGTAAGGGTTGTGAAGTGTATTCATGTATCGTGGACTGGTATTGTCGGGAGGTTGGATCCAGACTTGTGTCTGTACTGTTTCGCCTTTTAATGTTCGATCAATTAACGGTTTAAGGTGCTGCTCAAATACTTGTTCACCATGTATCTGTTCGATGGTTTTACCGACAATTTCAGCAGCAGGTTTATTGAATAAGCTTTCGTAACCTTTAGAGACAACTTGGTAAGTATAAGTATCATCAACGAACGACATCAAATGTTCCGTCACGGCAACCATTTGTTTATGGAGTGCGAGTTCACGAGAGATAAGCAGACGTTTATATTCGACTCCAATTCGTTGAGCTAGTAATCTGAAAAACTCTTTCGATTTCATGCTTTCTGTCTGTGGCAGGATGTCCATGACTAAAATATGGCCAATTGGCATTCCATCATCATCTAAAATCAACTCTGCTTGATAGCTATTCGCGCCCAAGTCTTTGATGAGTTGAAAATTGGGAAATCGAGTTTGTAGCTCTTTAGCATAGAGCAAGTGAGTATCTGGATACCTTTGTTGATAGATGGCTTCGCAGGGGGAGCCTTTCAGGTCGAACTCAAATCCAGGTACACTGTGCTTTAGATCGCAAAAAGCCACGACTTCGGCTTTGCCTAAAGTCTCAGACGGCCTAGCAAAGGCAGCCCAGCGACATTGGGTGACTAGCGCAAGGGCTTTTAACGCGCGTTGGAAAAAACGTTCGTCAGTACAGGGGGCAGCAAGTAGTGCCAGAGCTTCTTCAATATCAGTCATCGACCATTCCCAAAATAGTAATGTTCAGACTTCCGTGTCCAAAGAGGTTAGAATTTTTTGATAGGAAATGGGGCGTTATAATGCCAAGCTTTTCGCCCCTTATAATATATTGTAGTTGTAATTTTGGAAACTGCAGTTTTTTAGACTGAATTCAGTGTTTTTATTTGCGAATAGTTGCTTTTTAGACTAGCGGGCGTGAAGACAGCACTTCATAGCCTTGCAGTGCAAGCATATCGATGAGTGTAATAAGAGGGAGACCGACCAAGGTGTTTGGATCTTTACCTTCTAATTGCGTAAAAAGAGCAATACCTAAACCCTCGCATTTGAAGCTGCCTGCACAGAAGTATGGTTGTTCTGTTTGTAGATAATATTCAATCTGCGCCGGTGTTAATTCCCTAAAATGCACCTTAAAAGTCTCAACGCGAGTTTCACTCTTATTGGTATTGATATTGTGTACTGCCAGCCCAGTATAAAAAGTGATGACCTGAGTTGATGCTAGTGTTAATTGCTCTACAGCTTTTTCATGTGTGCGAGGCTTACCGACAATCGCTCCATTGATCACTGCGACTTGATCTGACCCTATCACCAGCCCTTGAGGATATTGTGAGGCACCAACAACGGCTTTTTCGAGTGCTAGACGCATTACCAAGGTTTCAGGTGATTCTCCTATCTGTGCAGATTCATCAATATTAGGCGAGCAAGTATCAAAAGGAATATTCAGTTTTGCGAGTAACTGCTTTCTAAAGGGGGAAGTTGAAGCAAGAATTAGGGGAAGCGACATATGAGATTCCAAGTAATTATCAATAAAAAAAGAGACACAGAAAAAACAAAAATAATATTTAAGTCAGATCTAACGCCGAAGTTTAGCCCTGTTTGATGTCAAAAACCTCGCGCTTTTAGTTTATCTCGTAAAAAAAGGTGCGTTAGCTTCTATTTTAAGCGTGAGTGGCTTGAGTAAATCCTCGAGCTTAGGTAAAATTTCTAATCCATTAATTTATGTTTTTAGAGTACAAAAATACGGTAAATCAGCGTTCTTATTACAAGAGAGCTAATTTTCCTTTGACTCTAAGGATTTCAAACTATAATATGCGCGCCTTATGCAAACAGTAAAGATACCGGTTTCAATTGATCCAACACGCGCTGCTGCGAGTCTTCTTTCTTATGAAGGTATGATTCCTGGTAAGCAGTTAAAGCGATTAAATGAATTAAGTGCCGGCGACTGTTCCGATGTGGCAGTGTCGTTTGAATGTGGCGAAGATATACAGGGGATAGTCTACCTTAAAGGGAAGGCTGTGACGGAGCTCACTCTGAATTGTCAACGTTGCATGACACTATATACTACAAAGGTTACGGTCGACTTCAACTTCTCTCCCTGTGGGAATGAAGATGAAATCGATGAGCTCCCGGATGTGTATGACCCTATTGAGTGTGATGAAATAGGCGAGGTTCGTCTGCATCAATTGATTGAAGATGAATTGATAATTGCTATGCCCCTGATACCAATGCATGCTAACGAAAGTTGTGGCAAAGGCGATCAAGACATAGTTGTAGGCGTAATTGAACCTTCTCAAGAGGAGCGTCCAAATCCGTTTGCAGTGTTAGAAAAACTGAAGAGCAAGTAACCTAGGAGACAGGTCAAAATGGCTGTACAAAAGAATAAAAAATCTCGTTCAAAGCGCGGAATGCGCCGTTCACATGATTCATTGAGCACGCCTCAATTGTCAGTGGATTCAACGAGTGGTGAACTACACCGTCGTCACAACGTGACTGCGGATGGTTTTTACCGCGGTGTAAAGGTTATTAACAAGTAATTGTTGATACCTTTATGACAAATCTGACGCTTGCGTTAGATGTGATGGGGGGCGACTTTGGCCCCCGGGTCACAGTGCCTGCAACTTTGCAGGCACTTCATTTATATCCTTCTCTACATGTTGTCCTTGTTGGCAACCAGCCTGAAATAGACTTATTTCTCACCAAGGCTGAACCCAGTATTCGTCAAAGAATTGAGATCATTCATACGACTGAAGTTGTCAGTATGTCGGATCGCCCTGTTCACGCGCTCAGAAATCGAAAACAAAGCTCCATGCGCTTAGCTATTGAGCAAGTTCGCGATGGAAAAGCACAGGCTTGCCTAAGTGCTGGTAATACTGGCGCATTGATGGCAATTTCTAAGGTGTTGCTTAAAACATTACCCGGCATAGATAGGCCCGCACTGGTTAGCTGTTTACCCTCAGTAAATAAAGCGCCTGTATACTTACTTGATCTCGGTGCTAATGTGTCTTGTTGTTCTGAAACTCTTTTCCAATTTGCAATCATGGGCTCAGTGTTATGTGAAGCCGTGGATAAGAAACATTCTCCTAAAGTTGCGCTGTTAAATGTCGGTATCGAAGAGATAAAGGGTAACGACCAAGTACAACAAGCAGGACAACTCTTACAACAAAGTCCGCAGATAAACTATGTTGGCTTTATTGAAGGCAATGACATTTATTCAGGAAACGTTGATGTCATTGTGTGTGATGGTTTTGTGGGTAATATTACCTTGAAAACCTCTGAAGGAATCGCAAAATTATTGGTTAATCAGTTGGAACAGGGGCTGACCCAAGGTTGGTTTGTACGATTAATGGCCAAACTCATCGCCCCTCGTATAAATTCTGTCCTTAAACAGATGAACCCCGACCACTACAATGGCGCAAGTTTGATAGGATTACGCGGAATTGTAGTAAAAAGCCATGGCAGCGCCGATCAATCAGCTTACTTGCAAGCGATAATACTCGCAATGACTGAGGCGCAACGTAGACTCCCAAAGATGATTGAAGAACGTCTTGAGTCGATTCTTTTAGATATTAATAACTGATACCTCCTTATATGCATACTAAAATTCTTGGAACTGGTAGCTATTTACCAGCACAAGTGCGTAGCAATCTCGATCTGGAAAAGATGGTGGAAACCAATGACCAGTGGATTGTTGAACGCACAGGGATCTCTGAGCGACGGATTGCCGCCTCCGATGAGTCGGTGTCGACCATGGGATTTGAAGCTGCTAAAAAAGCACTTGAAATGGCTGGGATCGAAGCGAGTGAGCTAGACATGATTGTTTGTGGCACAACGAGTGCAAACAATGCATTTCCTGCTGCAGCGTGTGAAATTCAAGCGATGTTAGGTGTTCATACCATCCCCGCGTTTGATATTGCCGCTGCATGTTCAGGTTTTGTCTATGCGTTATCAATTGCCGATCAGTATGTTAAATCGGGAATGGCCAAAAAAGTACTCGTCATAGGTGCTGATGTATTGTCACGCCTTTGTGAACCTAAAGATCGCAGCACGATCATTCTATTTGGTGATGGTGCAGGTGCCGCAGTTATTGGCGCATCAAGCGAGCCAGGTATTTTGTCGACGCATATTTATGCTGATGGCAGACAGGGCGATCTGCTTAAATGTTCTTTTCCTCCACGAGCTGGAGAATCATCTGCAGCCCTTGGATATATGACAATGAAGGGGAATGACGTCTTTAAAGTGGCCGTTACTCAGCTTTCTCATGTTGTGACTGAAACGTTAAGAATCAATCAAATTGATAAGTCAGAAATTGACTGGTTAGTCCCACATCAAGCCAATTTTCGCATCATCAAAGCGACTGCTAAAAAGCTAAACATGAGTTTAGATAAAGTGGTACTAACACTTGCGAAACACGGTAATACATCAGCAGGCTCTGTTCCTATAGCGCTTGATGAAGCTGTCCGTGATGGCCGTATTCAGCGTGGTCATTTAGTGATGTTAGAAGCATTTGGCGCAGGCTTTGCTTGGGGCAGTGCATTAGTTCGTTTTTAATTACTGTTGATAAACGGTAATTAATTTTTATCTTGAATGTGATAGGTAGAATTCATGGAAAATTCAGCTTTTATCTTCCCTGGTCAAGGCTCTCAAGCTCTTGGGATGTTGGCAGAACTTGCGACTGAGCACGACATCGTTGCTCACACTTTTTCTGAAGCAAGTGAAGTATTAGGTTATGACCTTTGGGAACTTGTGCAACAAGGCCCGGTCGAAACACTCAATGAAACCGATAAAACACAACCTGCATTATTGACTGCCAGTGTGGCAATATGGCGTGTGTTTGAAGCCAGTGGTAAGCCATTACCGAGTGTATTAGCAGGGCACAGTTTGGGTGAATACTCAGCGTTAGTGTGTGCGGGTGTGATCGATTTTTCTGAGGCTGTTAAGTTAGTGCAGCTTCGTGGGCAGTTGATGCAACAAGCGGTTCCTGCTGGAAGCGGTGCAATGTTTGCGATCATAGGTTTAGACAACGATGCGATTGCCAAGGCATGCGAAGCAGCATCGCAAGGCGATGTCGTCAGTCCCGTTAACTACAACAGTCCAGGACAAGTGGTTATTGCAGGTACTAAAGCTGCTGTTGAACGTGCCGCGGTTTTGTGTAAAGAAGCGGGCGCTAAAATGGCAGTGGCATTACCTGTCAGTGTTCCGTCTCATTGTGAACTGATGCGGCCCGCAGCTGAAAAACTCGCGATAGCATTAGCAGCGATTGAGTTTAAAACGCCTAACATCAGTGTAATTAATAACGTTGATGTTGCGTCGCCAACCGCAAGTGAAGAGATTAAAAGTGCGCTTGTGAGACAGCTTTACTGTCCTGTTCTTTGGTCTGACACGGTTACTGCAATGGCAAAAATGGGTGTGACTAACTTGTTTGAAATAGGGCCTGGAAAAGTACTCACAGGGCTTGCAAAACGCATTGATCGCTCACTTACTGCAAAAGCAGTTAATGATGTGGCATCACTTGCAACATTGACTGAATAGGATATTTAAATGAGCGTAAGTATAGATTTAGCTGGAAAAGTAGCTTTAGTCACAGGTGCAAGTCGTGGTATTGGTCGTGCAGTTGCTGAAACACTTGTTGCCGCTGGTGCAAGAGTGATTGGAACAGCAACAAGTGAGCGCGGCGCAGCAGCGATTCAAGAGTATTTAGGCGATAACGGCTTAGGTTTGGTTTTGAATGTAACTGATAGCCAGTCTGTTACCGATTTGTTCGCTGCAATAAAAGAGAAAGAGGGCGATGTTAGTATTCTTGTTAACAATGCGGGTATTACTCGAGATAATTTGTTGATGAGAATGAAAGAAGATGAATGGGGTGATATCATAGATACGAACCTTACATCGATATTTCGTACCTCAAAAGCAGTGATGCGTCCTATGATGAAAAAACGTCATGGTCGTATTATCAATATCGGTTCTGTTGTAGGCTCAATGGGTAATCCAGGCCAAACAAACTATTGTGCGGCTAAAGCTGGATTGATAGGATTTACAAAATCTCTTGCAAGAGAGGTTGCATCTCGTCAAATAACAGTGAATGCTATTGCTCCTGGATTTATCCAGACAGACATGACCGATGAGCTGACTAAAGAGCAGCAACAAGGTATCATGTCGCAGGTGCCGATGGAGAGACTTGGGCAAGCACAAGAGATAGCAAATGCTGTGCTCTTTTTAGCTTCAGACTCTGCTGCGTACATCACTGGAGAGACTCTCCATGTGAATGGTGGCATGTATATGGTTTAATGGGTGATATAAAACTGGCAGCACTTTATTTTATTGATGTTCAACATCAATATAGAGCCACTTTCGTGGTTAGACCACGAAAGTTAAGCTTGCATTGTGTGTCAAATTGAATAAACTACTCTCAATCTTACGCAAGTGCGTAATTTGAATAGGAAAGAAAACTAATGAGCAACATCGAAGAACGTGTAAAGAAAATCATTATTGAGCAACTAGGTGTTAAAGAGGAAGACGTTAAGTCTGCTGCATCTTTCGTTGACGACTTGGGTGCAGATTCTCTGGACACGGTTGAGTTGGTTATGGCTCTAGAAGAAGAGTTTGATACCGAGATCCCTGATGAAGAAGCTGAAAAGATCACTACTGTTCAAGCAGCAGTTGATTACGTTTCAAAGAATCAGTAATCCTGAATTCTAGAAAACAGGCAGCATTTATGCTGCCTGTTTTTGTTTCTGGCAATCGGAAATTGCGTGTTCCCTTCACTAGTATTTTAATTTCTAACCGCTCAGAAATGCTATTTATACCGTTTGGTATTATTCAGAAGCATAGTTAATACATTCAACAATAGTTAACTCAGTTCAAAAGGTGAAAACATGTCTAAACGTCGTGTCGTCGTAACTGGCCTTGGCCTGATCACACCTGTCGGAAATACTGTCGATTCAAGCTGGGAAGCGTTGCTTGCTGGCAAGAGTGGTATTGCACCGATAACCAAATTTGATGCTAGCGAGTTTGCAACTCGCTTTAGTGGCTCAGTCAAAGATTTTGATGTTGAGCAATACATGTCTCGTAAAGATGCCAGAAAAATGGATCTCTTCATTCAATATGGCATGGCTGCTGGCATACAAGCGATGACTGATTCGGGTCTGGATATGGATTGTATCGATCCATCTAGAGTGGGTGTAGCTGTCGGTGCTGGTATGGGCGGTATGCCATTGATAGAGCATGGTCATAATGCACTCATCAAAGGTGGACCGAGAAAGATATCTCCATTCTTTGTTCCAAGCACCATTATTAATATGATCTCGGGTCATCTCTCCATTAAATATGGTATGACAGGGCCTAACTTTGCAGTAACGACAGCCTGTACTACTGGCGTGCATAATATCGGCTTAGCGGCCCGTACAATCGCTTATGGTGATGCGGACGTGATGGTGGCAGGCGGCGCTGAAGATGTGACTTGTCCACTTGCCGTTGGCGGATTTAGTTCGGCTAAAGCCTTATCGACACGAAATGACGATCCACAAGCGGCGTCTCGCCCTTGGGATAAAGACCGTGATGGTTTTGTTATTGGTGACGGTGCTGGTGTATTGGTACTTGAAGAGTATGAGCACGCTATAGCACGTGGTGCGACCATTTATGGCGAGCTTGTTGGTTTTGGCATGAGTGGAGATGCATTTCACATGACGTCACCACCAGCGGATGGCGCAGGTGCTGCAGCGGCGATGGTTAATGCCATCAACGATGCAAAACTTGCTCGAGAGCAAATTGGTTATATCAATGCACATGGAACGTCCACACCAGCGGGTGATAAAGCTGAAGTGGCGGCAGTTAAATCTGTGTTCGGTGATCATGCCTATGAGCTGCTAGTGAGTTCGACTAAATCGATGACGGGTCACTTATTGGGGGCCGCGGGTTCAGTAGAAGCCATTATTACTTTATTGGCTTTAAGGGATCAGATCATCCCTCCAACGTTGAACTTAGACAATCCAGATGAAGGCTGTGATTTAGATTTTGTCCCTCACACAGCTCGTGAGCATAAATTTGAGTATGCTTTATGTAACTCATTTGGCTTTGGTGGCACTAACGGCTCTCTTTTATTTAAGAAAGTTTGAAGTTAAAACGTGATTAAAAATTAAAGCGCCTATATGGCGCTTTTTTTTATGGCTTTGAAAGCTTTATTTTCCGTTTGGATTAACACTATATGTTGATTTGATTAACCTTAGTTCATGTTAGGTTTAATCTCTTGGAAGCCGCATTAGATAAGCAGATACTGTCGATCTTAAATATAGCCTTAGGACAGAGCTAGCATGTTAAATTTCATCGTTGTTCCATTAATGCCATTAGTTGGCGCTTTGACTGCAAACCTTAATGAGTTGATCCGCGGTGAGTCAGCACAACTTCACCCTAAAATGTCGATTGGTATAAAAACCTTTAGCGTAGCTGCAGCAGGATTTGCCGTGGTGTGGTTTGCGCTGTTAATTACGGCTATATATACAAGTGGCAATATTAGCACCCGTGCAGGCGTGGAAGTGTTGATGCTGTTTCTGGCTGGCCTTGGTGTCACAGCGGCGTTAAAAGGTTCTCGTTTTATTAGTGACAGGGCGCAATTATGGATCTACCGTCTATCACTGCCTTTTATTCTATTATCATCTGCCTTAGTAATTAAATTTGGTTGATACGGGGTTGATTACTATTCATATTAATCAGTATAAAGGTGTGATCCGTATTTAGGATTCTCATTTCGCATGAACAGAGACAAGGTCATTAATCGATCTCAACCTTGTTTCTGGCAATACTCTATTTCCAAGTTCTAAACAACTCACTATAAATTTGTTTGCCTAAATTCCCTTGAGAACATCACTTTCTTATACTTATTGGTAGAACTTGTACTGTCTATTCGATTTATGTCGTACAATTAATATTATTCTAAATGAATTTGAGATAGTTATGGCCGGACTAGAGCGCCAAGTTACCCTAAGATTTCTTGCAGAGCCCGCTGATGTCAATTTTGGTGGCAAAGTTCATGGCGGAGCTGTGATGAAATGGATCGATCTTGCGGCTTATGCTTGTGCTGCTGCTTGGAGTGGTAAGTATTGCATCACAGCATATGCAGGCGGAATACGTTTTGTTAAACCTATTCACGTGGGGAATATTGTAGAGACAAGTGCCAAAGTTATTTACACTGGTCGTTCTTCAATGCACCTAGCGATAGACGTGAAAGCGGGCGATCCCAAAAATCCAGAACGTTATTTAACCACTCATTGTATTGTTATCATGGTTGCTGTTGATGATGCAGGTAAACCTACCGATGTTCCTGAGTGGAAACCGCTGTTTGATGAAGATATTGCACTTAGAGATTCGGCAATACGCTTGATGGATATGCGCAAAAAAATCGGCGCCGAGATGGAAGCTCACGTTAAATAGCTATTTTGTTAATCAGTAAATATAGAAAGGCGCGTTTACGCGTCTTTTTTGTGCCCTGAATCCAGACCTGAACCCTATCGACTATTTAAAATTCGACTCAGTAAACACCATATTATTGTCTAGCCTATTTAGGTATGATTAATGGACATAAATGATTTAATCAAAAGTTAAGTCGTTAGAAAATAGTACCCAATTCAATAGGAACAAAAATGGCAAAAGTAGCATTTATTGGCTTAGGCGTGATGGGTTATCCAATGGCTGGGCATTTAGTTAAACATGGCCATGAAGTCACAGTCTATAACCGCACACAAACACGAGCTGATGCTTGGGTGTCAGAGTTCGGCGGCACATCTGAATTGACGCCTTTGGCTGCTGCTAAAGGCAAAGAGTTAGTTTTTGTTTGTGTCGGTAATGATGACGATCTTCGTCAAGTCACCTTAGACGAGACTGGGGTGTTAAACGGAATGAGTGCAGGTGCTATTTTGGTTGATCACACCACAGCTTCAGCAGATGTGGCAAGAGAGATTGGAGCATTGGCGACAACAAAGGAAATAGGTTTCCTTGATGCGCCAGTGTCTGGTGGCCAAGCTGGTGCTGAAAATGGCGTATTGACAGTGATGACTGGTGGTGATGAAACCGTATTCGCGCAAGCTAAACCAGTTATTGAGGTCTTTTCTCGCTGTGTAGAGCTACTGGGTGAGATTGGAGCGGGGCAGTTGACTAAGATGGTCAATCAAATCTGCATTGCAGGTGTGGTTCAGGGCTTAGCTGAGGGACTCCATTTTGCTCGAAGTGCGGGTCTTGACGGCGAAAAAGTGATTGAGGTGATAAGTAAAGGTGCTGCGCAATCTTGGCAGATGGAAAATCGTTATCAAACGATGTGGCAGGGCGAGTATAACTTAGGTTTTGCAGTCGACTGGATGCGCAAAGATCTCAATATTGCATTAAATGAAGCGCGCAAAAATGGTTCTCAGTTACCGCTTACGGCGCTCGTTGATCAGTTTTACTCTGAAGTTCAGGCCATCGGAGGAAATCGCTGGGATACCTCAAGTCTATTGGCCAAACTTGAACAGAATAGAAAATAACGATGATAAAAAAGGACTGCAAATGCAGTAATGCCGGTAAGTTAAGCTTACTGGCATTTTTTATTCCTGGCGTATCTCTGAGG
>OJDH01000402.1_pt1 | contig 18718 bp, 20 predicted proteins | sample 1592761 | NCBI WGS metagenome assembly OJDH01 (sample SAMN05416855, study PRJEB24817) | seawater metagenome | isolation source: Sea water | place: Canada:Atlantic | collected 2013-11
ACACAGTGAATCACAAAGGCCTCGCAATGGCGAGACCTTTGTCAGCAGTCTGAGAGCCCACTTATGTGGGCTCTTTTTTTAGATCACACGCTCTTAGTCGCCAAAGATTTCTGCTTAACCTTACGTTCACGCCAGAAGGAATAGATCCCGGTGAGGATCAGCAGGCTACAGCCGATCAGGGTGGCGTTGTCGGGCGTTTCGTCGAAGATGAAATATCCCAGGGCTATGGCCCAGACCATAACGGTGTAGCGAAACGGGGTGACAAAGGCGACTTCGCCCACGCGCATGGCGCGGATCAGGGTGATGTGCACAAGCATGATAAACACCGCGGCCCCGGCCAACAGCCCAACGGTGTTCAAACTTATCGGCTTCCATTCCATGGTGGGTGATAACAATCCAGAAACCAGGGTGACACAGACCATGGTCGCAAAAGCAACAAACAATGATGGCAGGCCAGAGGAGAACCTCCGTGTTGCCAGATCACGGATTGCCACAGAAAACATCGACGCCAACGCCCAGAGCGAATAGACACTAAAGCCGTCTGTGCCGGGCTGGACGATGATCAGGATACCGACAAAACCAAGGGCTATGCCGCCATAACGCCGCCAGCCCACGGTTTCACCAAAAAAGATCGCAGCGCCGAGGGTTATGACCAGCGGCAGGGCTTGCAAAATCGCGGTGACATTGGCGATCGGCATGTTGAACAGGGCCATAAAATAACAAAGCGAGGCTCCAATTTCTCCGACGATCCGGATGCTCAATACCTTGGCATCTTTGCCGGAAACTTTGACGAACAGCTCCCGCCGATAAAGCGCAAAACAGCCAAGCACGACCGCAGCAAAACATCCGCGCAGGAAGATTGCCTGAAACAGAGAAAGCTCAAAAGACACCAGCTTCATAAAGGTGACATTGCCGACAAAGGCCGCCATCCCGAGCGACATCAAGGCAGCACCTTTAAGGTTACCACCAGATAGGTCCCGCATTTTAGCATCAGATATGGTTTTACCTGATCTTTCTGAAATGCCTTCTGGTGTTGTCCCTTCTGGGCCGCTCACAAATCTGTTCCTTTGGTTCATCTCCACTAACTGGCAAGCCAGTAGTGATTATATTTTGGCACCCGTACACACGCTAATTATGGTAGGTTATCTGTTGGTTAGCTCTTCGGCCTGCTCCAACTCTGTGGTCTTTTCCGGCCAGTCGCCGAGATAAACCGTATCGTGGTGCAGTTGTTCTGAGGCCAAGCGTTTGTTGAGTTTGTGCTCACGATAGAAGGTATAACCGCCCGTGGCGACCAGTATCAAACTACCAATAATGGTCCACTTGTCTGGCAGATCGCCAAAAACAAAGAAGCCGAGCAGAATCGCCCAGATCAAAATGGTATAGCGGAACGGCGAGACAAACGAGATTTCCCCCGTGCGCATCGCCGCAATCACAGAAAGGTACCCGACCATAAGCAAACAGCCTGCGCCAGTGAGATAGCCAATCGACTTGATTTCTACGGGTTGCCATCCGGTCGTCGGTAACAAAACACCTGCTGTGAAAGTCAACGCAATCGAAGTCAAAAGCGCGACATAGATAGAAGGCACTTCGTCAGAGACCTTTTTGGTCACGAGATCGCGCAGTACAATAAAGACCACGGCTGCCAAGGCCCAGAAAGAATAGGCGTTAAAGCCCTCGGCCCCCGGTCGAACGATAATCATCACCCCGATAAAACCAACCGCAATCGCCGAATAGCGCCGCCAACCCACGGTTTCACCTAAAAACAATGCTGCGCCAAGGGTAACAGCCAGCGGCAACGCCTGTAGGATCGCTGTAGAGTTAGCAATCGGCATGTTAAAAAGTGCCGTCAAATAGCAGAGCGTGGCACCAACTTCGCCAACGACCCGCAGGCTCAAGACTTTACGATCCGGTTTGGAAAGCGGACGAAAAAGCGCGTCTGCTCTCCAGGCTAATACCCCTAGGAAGAAGGTCGTAAAGAGCCCACGTAAAAAGATGGTTTGGAACAAGGACAGATCAACAGAGGCCAGCTTCATAAAAGCATCATTAAAGACAAACATCGCCTGACTGAGGACCATCAAGGCAGCGCCTTTAAAGTTCTCGCTCGAAGAAATCCCAGAACTATTTGTGCTTACTGAGCCCATAACCATATATCCATTTTCGAAAATGCTCTGTCTTAAAGAGATTTTACCTCAAAGAGACTTTGGACTATAGAGCAAGCTTTCATTCTTGATTGCAAGTAGCATTGTAGAAAATATGCAATTTTGGCGAGCCTTGGACAGAACTCCACAAAAAAGCATTGTAAAGTGTCGGTTAATATACACTTGAAAATGTGACGGTTTTAAACCGATTAAGAAAACAGGCACAGAATACCTCCGGGAGGATTGGGGACAAAATGGCACTTCCAGAAACCATGAGCGGCTTTCAACTTACCCGGCACGGCGGACCTGAAACCCTGGTCTGGAGTGACGATATTCCAGTTCGAAAACCCGGTGCTGGTGAAGTTCTGGTGCGGGTGAAAGCCGCCGGGGTCAACAATACCGACGTCAACACCCGGATCGGCTGGTATTCCAGTGCGGTAACCAATTCGACAGCTGATGTAGATCCTAACGCAGAAATCGAAGACGGCGGCTGGTCTGGCGCTCTGCCGTTCCCGCTGATCCAAGGTGGTGATCTCTGTGGGGAAATCGTTGCCCTTGGTGCCGATGTAAGAGATGCGAATAATTTTGAGATCGGCATGCGGGTCACCAGCCCGACCGTGCAGGCTATTCCCACCCCAGAAGCTCCAACCAAGTTTGTCACCCTCGGCTCTGAATACGATGGTGCCTTTGCCCAGTACTGCACCCTGCCCGCAGATCAGGTTTTTGATGTCAGTAATTCTCCGTTGAGCGACCAGGAAATCGCCGCTCTGCCCTGTGCCTTTGGCACTGCCATGGGACTTTTGACCCGCGCTCAAGTGTCGGCGGGGGACAGAGTTCTCATAACCGGCGCATCTGGCGGCGTTGGCATGGCTGCGGTTCAACTGGCGAAATTGCGTGGCGCCGAGATCACCGGAATAGCAAGCCCTGCTAAACAAGCTGACGTGTTAGCCGCAGGTGCCAACGACGTCATAGCCCGTGGCGATATCCCACAGGCTCAAAGTTATAATGTCGTGATTGACCTCGTCGGCGGTGAAGACTGGCCGCATTTCATCAACGCCTTGAAACCGAGTGGCAGGTACGCGGTTTCCGGTGCTATCGCTGGCCCCATCGTCGCCGCCGATTTACGCACCATCTACCTCAACGATCTCACGCTTTTAGGCAGTACCTACCAAGCCAAAGAAGTCTTCGCTGAACTGGTGGAGCTGATCAACCAAGGCCAGATCAAGCCGCTAATTTCCAAAACCTACCCCTTAAGCGATATCGCCACCGCGCAGGAAGACTTCCTCAGCAAACAGTACCCCGGAAAGCTGGTACTTATTCCGCCGCAGTAGGGTTTCATCTAGGGATTGCAAGCTTGGGTCGAGACATTACGCTTCATTCAAAATTGCCGTTTTATACAATACTTGGAACACACCTTAGGATTTTCCGGTGACACACTTAATACAGCCGATTTGCGCGACCTGTGGCACTCAATATCCAGACGCCATAGCTCCTCCAGCTTGTTGTCCGATCTGTGAGGATGAGCGGCAGTACGTTCCAGCAACAGGGCAAGTATGGACGACAGCCGAAGATTTACGGCAAGACCATCACATCGTTCGAACCGAGATGTCACCAGGGCTCCACGCTCTGACCATTGAGCCCGCATTTGCCATTGGAGAGCGTGGATTTCTCATCAAAACACCCTCTGGAAACGTGCTCTGGGATTGTCTGGCCATGGTTGACGATGCCACGGTTGATTGGATCAATGACAATGGTGGCCTGTCAGCAATCGCGATTTCACATCCGCATTATTATACTGCCATGGGCGCCTGGTCTGATGCTTTTGATAACATCCCGATTTATCTCCACGCGGATGATGCCAATTGGGTTCAAAATCCCCACCCCGCCATCCGCCACTGGTCGGGCGAGAGGCAGGTTATCAACCCAGATCTCACCCTGATTCGTTGTGGTGGCCATTTCGAAGGCGGCACTGTTCTTCATTGGAAGCAAGATCAAGGCATGCTCTTTACGGGGGATATCATGCAGGTCGTCGCTGATCTTCACCACGTCAGTTTTATGCGCAGTTATCCCAACTACATTCCTTTACCTGCCAAGGCGGTTCGCAAAATTGGTAAATCCGTTGAAGACTTTGAGTTCGAAACCATCCACGGCGCTTTTCCCGGCCGCACGGTTGCAAACGATGGAAAAAAAGCCGTCGAAAAATCTGTGTCTCGTTATCTACGCGCTATCGGTGCTCCGGAATCAGAAGTAGAAGCCTAAACGAAATAAAACTTAGCCAATTATTGGCTGTTCCCAGTAAGGCACATCGTCGCCGAGTTTCTTAACCAGAAAATCGACAAAGGCTCGGACTTTGGCAGGGAGGTGGCGGCGTTCGGGGAAGATGGCGTAGATAATCTGACTTGGCAGGTGATAGTTAGACATCACCGGAACCAATTTACCAGCAGCAACATCCGGGCCAGCGATAAAGGTTGGCAGACGACCTATGCCAACACCTGCAATTAAAGCTTCACGCAAGGCTTCCGAGTTGTTGACCTGATAGCTCCCTGTGGTCTCCAACGAGATCGTCTCTCCTCCTTCTGTCACTGGGGCGCGAAATTGCCAGATATGTGTACTGCTAGCATAGGCATATTGCAGGCAATTGTGCACAAGTAGATCATCAGGCTTTTTCGGAGTGCCGTGGGTCTTCAGGTACTCTGGCGAAGCACAGAGTACATTATGACAGGGCGCAAGTTTTCGCGCGATCAGAGCTGAGTCAGGTAGGGTCCGTACCCGAATGGCGAGATCAAATCCACCTTCGACCATATCAACAACCCGGTCATCCATCACCATGTCCAGAGCTACACCTGGATGCGTGTTGAGAAATTCAGGGACCAAGGGCGCAACGTGCAGGCGGCCAAAAGACATCGGCGTATTGATGCGTAAGCGCCCTTGGGGTGCGCCTTGTAATTGGGCAACCGCGTCCTCTGCTTCACGGGCGGCAGCAAGAGACTGCACGGCGTGGGTAAAATACTGCTCTCCCGCCTCGCTAAGGCTGAGCTTACGGGTGGATCGATACAAAAGCTGCACCCCAAGTCGGGCCTCAAGCTGGGTAATACGTTTGCTGACCGCCGATTTTGAAACCTGGAGTTTTTTTGCCGCCGCAGAGAAACCGCCCTCTTCTACCACCGCCACAAAAACCGGGATCGCGCCCATACTATCGTGCACAGCTCTTCCTTTTATATCGTCAACTTTAATTCACCAATATGTTTCCATATCGCCTAATTATCATCCATTAGGAAACACACTACCTCTACCTCAGGCAAGAAATTAAAGCATCAATGATGCGATTAACAAAAACTGAGGAGATATATCATGGTCCGTTTTGAACACGCCAATCTGGTTGTCACAGATATCGCCGCGACATTGGATTTCATTCAAACCGCCTTTCCAAAATGGACCGTGCGTGGCGAAGGTAAAATGAACTGGAAGGGTAAGCCCCGTTATTGGTTACATGTGGGCGATGACAACACTTACATCACCCTGAACGACAATGGCGAAGGCGAAAACAGAGAACTCGCCGGACACAAACCCGGCCTGGCTCATCTCGGCTTTGAAGTTGACGATGTTAAAGGCATCGTCGCCCGCTTGCAGGCCAAAGGCTTCGAAATCGATATCGAAGGCGGCGATCATCCCTTTCGGAAGACGGTTTATTTCCTCGACCCGCAAGGTTTCCAATTCGAGTTCATTCAGTATTTCAGCGACATCCCCGCCGAACGCAACCTCTACGACGCCCCGTAGGGGGATCAATTGATCCCGATTAATTAGAGGTTCCCGATAAAATAAAGCCCCGTGAAATAAGCCCAGTAAAATAGGAAAGCCAGTTAGAATGTTAGATAAAAATCCCGTAAGTTCTAAAACCCGCAAATTCGTCACGAAACTCTATCAGGCCGTTGATGCTAAATCTGTCGATCAGCTTGAGACATTTCTCGGTGAAGATCTTCGTTTCCAGCTTGGTAATTTTGGCGTGATACAGGGAAAATCCACCGTGCTTGATGCCAATGCTGCCTTCTTTGCCAGCATTAAATCCATGTCCCACAGTTTTGATGGCCTTTGGCAGCAAGCAGATAACATTATCTGTACCGGACAAGTGCACTACACCCGCCTGGATGACAGCGAACTCACCATTCCTTTCGCCACTGTCTTGCAGATGAAAAACGATCTGATCCAGGATTATCAAGTCTATGTGGATATCTCCCCGCTGTAGCCCCCCCATTTAGATCAAAAGGTTATAACTCTAAAGAGAACGCCCCCGACAAACGCCGGGGGTGTTTATAAAGTGATCCTTAAAACAACAAACGAAGGCCTGCGACCAGGGCAACGTCGTCAGCGGCTTCGCCGTCTTCACGGGCATAATCCCGGGTCTGGCCAAAGCTGCGCTCGTAATTCACGCCGACATAGGGGGCGATGGAGCGATCAACCAGGTCGTAACTCAGACGAAGGCCTGTCTCGATCGAACTCAGTCCGGAGCCCACACCGATTTCTGCGTCATCAGAAAAAGCCACGTCAACCTCGACAGTCGGGGTCAGGATCAGCCGGTTGGTGAGAAGAAGTTCATAATCTACTGCCAATCTGGCAGAGACATCGCCCTTTTCACTGAGGAAAACATCACCATCGACTTCGAACCACTGCGGGGCCAAACCTTGAAATCCCAGCACCGCATAACCGCGATTTTCTCCCACCGGGCTGTCGTAACGCAGGCCTGCTTTGGCATCAAAAAAATCTGACACCGGAACCTGTACCAGCCCCTGATGTTCGAGAGCTTCAAAGGCGCTGTCATCCAGCGCATAATCCCCACTTGATCGCAAACGAAGCTTAACCTCGTCGGTGCCAACAAAAGCATCACCATCCCAGACCAATAAGTCCTTTTCGTCGCCAAGACGATATTCGAACTGTTCAAAGTTGATACCGTAATAGACATAAGGCTCTTCGGCAGCGCTTGCTGTTCCTGTTGCCAACGAGAGTCCAGCACCAGAAAATACGAAAAGCATGAAACCAGAGGCCACGTTTCCAAAGCCCGAAGGCTTCATTTTTTTAAATTTTAAATTCATGACCTAGCCCTCACTTCCGTTTATCACGGGGGTATTATTTACTGGGGCAGTCGCCACATCCGGACCTCCTTCGACGATCACCTTGCGGAACATGCCCGCCGCAGCGTGATAAGAAAGGTGACAGTGAAAGGCCCACTGTCCCGAGGCATCAACTTCGGTTTCAGAATAAACCGTGGTTCCCGGCGCAATAGAGATGGTGTGCTTTACGGGGTTCCATTTGCCATTCCCGTTATCAAGAATAGACCACATGCCATGCAGGTGCATGGGATGGGTCATCATGGTTTCATTGACAAACTTGAAACGCACCCGTTCTCCGTATTGTAAACGGATCGGGTCAGCATCTTCGTACTTCACCCCATTGATCGACCAGCTATAGCGGTTCATGTTTCCGGTCAAACGCAACTCAATCTCTCGAGTGGCTTCGCGGTCTTCGTAGAGGGGTTTTTGCGCCTTTAGATCTGCATAGGAGAGAAACTTACCGGCCCGACCTTCAACTGGTGCAGCCACAGGCGCAAGCCCACTGCCCACGGCATAAAATGGATCTGGTTTAGCTGACATATCCATGCCGGACATTCTTGAGTGGTCCATGTCTTTCATATCTGTTTTTGGCATGTCTGTTTTCAACATATCCGCACTCGACATTTTAGAGTGATCCATACCGGCCATATCATCCGTTCCAGACATATCCATACTGGTATGGTCCATATCCATATTCATGTTGGCATGGTCCATGCCCATGTCGGCCATGGTCAGAAGTGGGGCTTCACGCATTTCTGGAACTTCGGCGGTCATACCTTCTTTGGTGGTAAGGGTTCCCAATCCGTATGAAGTTCGGCCCATAGACTCAGCAAAGATGCTGTAGGCGCGATCTTCTTTGGGACGGACAATGACGTCAAAGGTTTCGGCAACGGCAATGCGGAATTCATCAACCTTAACCGGCTGTACGTTGTTGCCATCCGCGCTTACCACCGTCATTTCCAGGCCAGGAATACGGATATCAAAGTAGGTCATCGCCGATGAGTTGATAAACCGCAGTCGAACTCTTTCACCCGGTTTGAACAGGCCAGTCCAATTTTGATTTTCATCTTGGCCATTGATCAGCGTTGTGAACCCTTGGACATCTTCGATGTCTGTCGGGGTCATGCGCATCCCGCCCCATGCCTTGCGATCATCAACCGCAGCCGAAAATCCTTTTTTTGAAACATCGGAAAAGAAATCGACCAGGGTGCGTTGGTTGCGGTTGTAATAATCATCCATCATTTTGAGATTGCGCATAATCTCAGACCCAGGGTCCGGGTGTTTATCCGTGAGTTGGACCACATAATCGCGGTCATATTTGAAGGGTTCGCGTTTTTTAGGGGTGATAACGATGGCGCCATAGGCTCCATCGGGCTCCTGAAAACCAGAATGACTGTGATACCAATAGGTTCCAGACTGCACCACCGGGAACTGATAACTAAAGGTCTCCCCCGGCGCGATACCGTCAAAACTAATGCCCGGCACACCATCCATTTCTGTTGGCAAGATCAAGCCGTGCCAATGAATAGAAGTGCTGGTATCGAGATTGTTTTTTACATTGATGGTAACGTCTTCACCTTCTGTAAAGCGCAGTATTGGACCAGGAGAGCTCCCGTTATAGCCAATACCATTTTTGCTAAAGTCAGCCGTTTTGATCATCACATCATCGACACTGAGATCATAGACCGCCGCTTGCACCCCTGAAGTCCAAAGCATGCCAACAAAGGCGAACGCAGACACAACAGAAGTAAGACGGGTGTTAGCAAGACTGGGTTTGTCTTGTTTCATAAATTTAATCCTTATCAAGCACCAGATCCCATGACCACAAGATCTAACAACTGGGTCAGATCCTTACGACTGTATCCGGGAAAAGTGCTTGTTGTTTTATTCTGAAAAAGTTTGTGCTCTGATCGTCTCTTCGCGGCCGCGAGTTCTTTTGCTTGAGAACTCGCGACCACCCCTTAATAAGAGATATAAAAAAGCTTAAACGCGCTTATTCGGTTGAAAGCTCAACGCTGTCATGATCTGGCTCACCAACAGTGAGCTCTCCCATCATACCGCTGTCATAGTGACCGGGCACATTGCAAGCGAACTCCAGTTCTGCGGCCTCAGGAAACTGCCATACTATCTCAGCGGTTTCGCCAGGCTCCAATAGAACAGAGTTTGGATCATCGTGAGACATCATCCCACCTTCGCCCATGTCCATCATCATGTTACGGTTAATCTTGTCGACCTCAAGCATGCCGTGATCGACCATCATCATCATTTCTTCTTGATGAGATGCGTGCATCGCGGCAGTGCCAATATTAAACTCGTGGACAAATTCTCCGGTGTTTTTTATCACAAAACGCACGGTCTGATTTTTAGTGACCTCTATCTTTTCAGGGGTAAAATAATTGTCTTCCAGATTAACTTCAATCGTCCGGGATACATGAGCCTCTTCGCCCGCTTGACCGATGGTTGGCTTCTTTGCATTTCCGTGTCCTGCACTCGCCATGGCAAAAGATACCACCCCGATTGAAAGCGCAATTCCAGTAAACGTCGAAATAAGGGCCCGAGATACGATAGCACGAGATATGGGGGCACGTGATACGATAGCCTGGCGGTCAAATACAGTAGATTTCATCTGCAACTCCAGCAGTAATATATTCAATAAATTTGATATTTTGAAAGTAGAGGGGCAAGCACAGAAAATGACTGAGATCTATAGAAAGATCTTCAAGCTTCTCTAACGTTTTCTGTAGTGTTCGGGTTGAACACACTCGTCCCGAAGGTAGTTACAGACTTCGCGGTGGCCGGAGGTCAACCGTTGGAGTTTGAGAACGAACCACTTCGTTCTCGTGCAAGCTCCAAAGAGTATGCTGATAAAAGCTCACTCTTTTCTGTTCAGAGAAAACAGAAACCAGCGTGTTTGGAGCGCTACAGTGGAAAACTTGCAGGCAATCGTCTAGTGAACCTTGCAAGCCTGAATTGTCGGTTACAGAATTATCCGTATCCACGGAAACGAAGCTGTCGCCAATGCTTTCCGCCGCCACGCTATGGTGGCCCATTTTACCATCGTGGTCATAGGCCCCCGCCCCCATAAGAGGCGCAGAAACGGTAATAACCACGATCAGCAATATGTGAATAATTCTGTTCATTAGCCCTAGATAATGTTTCCACCAGGGGGAAGGTCAAGGGCTTCTCTTCAACTTTTTCAGTTTTCAGGAAAAAACTTAAAGCCTGTGTCAGGACTTGTTGTACGAAGAGTATTTAATTTTCGTTTGAAAATTTCCAATGATGTTTGCCATCTTGATGGGCCAGATGTTTTGCTTGATACATCAGAGTATCAGCCTTGTCGATCAGCGCGTCGGCTTGATAAAAGTGGATCGGACCAACTTGAACAACCCCCATGCTAAATGTCACGGGATAAGGACAGAGTTTATCAAAATGATCCGTCAAGCGTTTAAGGGGCAATTCGATTTCCTCGAGAGACGTCCGCGGCATAAGAATACAAAACTCATCACCGCCATATCGCACAGGAATATCAACGGCACGCGTCACCGCCATCATAGATTCAGCGACTTGGACAAGAACCTCGTCCCCTTCGTGGTGACCGTGCGTGTCATTGACCGGTTTGAAATTGTTTAAGTCCATATAAACGAGGACAAAAGACAAATGATAACGCTCTGCAACCCGGCATTCGTTTTTTAAAAAATCATAAAGGGCATGGCGATTATATAACCCAGTAAGACTGTCTTTTTGGTTCAGTTCGTGCAATCGGCTGAACATATTACCCATTTTAATACCCGCATCCACCGCATACATTTCGACCTCTCGGGTCACAGCCTGCATTTCACTTAGATAAGATTCAACATAAGCATCAAAAATAAGTTCGGCATCAAATAGTAGAATTTTCTGTAAAGAGCTTTTTATCTCCGCAACTTTCTCTCCATCACAACTGGCGTCAATTTCAGATTCCAGCAAGCTCTGCAATTTGGCATGAGCTTTCATATAGAGCCTCGGGTGAACTTCCAATCGTTTGTGGACCTTGCCAATACGCAAACGGCTGTTCACATAGTCTTTGCCATAATCCCCCTGGAAGAGACTTTGGATATAGGATTTCATGTAACCTTTGAGTTTGATTAGAGTATCAATATCACCAATTACAACAGAAACTTCAGGATCTTCGAGTTGAAACTCGTAAAAAGCTTCGACCAAGTTTGGTAAAGCTTTATCGATGACAGAGCCAGCCTGTTTGATACAGCTGTAATCGTGTTCAGTGAAGTTCAGAAGATGTAGCCGCCGGGCAATTTCACGGTCAGTAAAGCCCATTTGATCAATCAGCTTTTGGCTCGCAATATTCATCCAGCCTTCTCCAAAGCTACTATCAGGAGGCAACTATGAAAAGCTTAGAACCTTATTGTGAGAAATTAATTAATATCCCTTAAATATCGCTTATATATATCTGTGGTGCGACAATGTATCTCACAAGATAACGAGAAAATAATCTAAGCACTCTAACATGATAGCACATTACACTCTAAAATTGAAATTACCGCAGGCTTGCCAGTTTTGAAACTCAGTGTTAGTAAAAATAACCCTTCTGATTCAATTTCAATTTAAGCACCTAAACAGAAAGAGTACGCAATATGTCGATAGAATTGTGGCTTGCCTTTGTTGCTGCCTGCACTGTGGTTACGCTGGCGCCGGGACCTTGCGTATTATTGCTCATCGGACAAGCCCTTTCACGCGGCGTTGCGGCTGCTTTTTCCAGCATTGTTGGCATTTTGCTTGGCGACATCTTTTTGATGCTTTTGTCTTTAATGGGATTGGGGGCCATTCTGGGGTCTTCCGAAGCACTGTTTCAAGTGGTGAAATGGGCGGGTGTACTCTATATGGCCTATCTCGGTTACTGCCAGATTGCCGAAGCTCGAAGGATATCAAAGCAAGCCATAGAAGGAGATCTGCCGAGCAAAAAACTGGCCTGCTTCAAAGCGGGATTTCTTTCGGCAGCTTTGAACCCCAAGGGCATTATGTTTTATCTTGCTTTTCTACCACAATTTATGGTGCCCACAGGCAATACCAACCTGCAGATCCTCATTTTACTTGCGACCTCAACCCTAGTGGTGGCCGCAGTCCTTGCGGCCTACGTTCTCGCCGCAGCAAAGGCCAAGAAACTTCTTTTTACAGGTGCCGCAAGAAAGCGCATTAATTACGTTTCCGGCGGATGCCTGATGGGCGGTAGCGCCATGATGGCGGTGTTGCGCTAACTCTTGGTTTGTCACCTAAGAACCCTTCAAAGGCATTCTTGTGAAGAAGCCAGGATTAAAGGTATTGGAAAAGTGAACTTCAAATTTGGCGCCAAATCGTCCTAATCATCTGTTTTAAATAAACCTTCGTTAACTCTTTGCTGGCACACTCTTAAATGCCGTCAGAAAGAGAGTTGGTATGAAATATGTCACTTTCCTTGCCCTGAGCTTCACCTTGCTGCTTTTTTCGTCATTTTTTGGCAAAGAAGTCAGAGCAGAAGAAGGCACCTTTATCGCTTGTACTGAAAACCAAAGCTATCCCCCCTTTATCATGGGAAATAGCGATGTTTTTCCACAAAAGAACCCCGGTATACTCGTTGAAATCCTTACTGCAGCAGTGCTCGAAGTAGGGCTGCGGCCTAAATTCATTCGACGACCTTGGAAGCGCTGTCTAAAACTGCTTGAACAAAACAAAGTCGATGGAATTTTTGCCTCTATCTACTTGAAAGAGCGAGAAATATTAGGTCGATACCCCTTAATGCCCAGCGCCACTAATAGATCTCCACACCTTGATCCAAACCGACGTTTAAGGCGGGTTATCTACAGCCTGTTTAAAAATAAAGCCTCTGATTTTAACTGGAATGGGGATAAATTTTCCAGCATCCGTCACTCCATTGGCGCTCCTTTGGGATATGTCGTGGTCAAAAAACTTCAGGAAGAACATGGTATAGAAGCCAACACCGTACACCTGCCGTCAAAAGGTCTTCGTTACGTCGCTGAAGGTTATCTAGACGCCTATATTATCGAAGGCGATATAGGCCGCAGTTTGATCGACGACTTAAAACTCGGTGATAGCCTGATCGAGGTCACACCACCCTTTGCCAAATACGACTGGTACATGATGGTCAGCCACGGATTTTATCTCGAAAATCCTGAAATTTCTGAAAAAATCTGGACTGTGATTGGAGAATATAGAGAAGAACATATGCAAAGGTTATTAGAGCATTACCGTAATTTACCCTGAAGCAATTTTTCCTTTAAAAAGCCTTTATTTTCAACAATGTCGCTCAAATAAAAGTTTGTTAACTCTATATTGGCACACTGGTTCATGCTGTCTGAAAGAGAATAATAATGAAACACGTTTTTTTCGCCTGCTTGAGCTTAGGTCTTCTCCTGTCATCGCCAAGCGTCACCTTGGCAGCGGATACTGCAAAAAAAAACTTTGTTGTCTGTTCAGAAAAACAGAGCTACCCCCCTTTCGGCTTGGGTGATGGAGAGACATACCCCAAAGAAAATCCCGGTGTTCTTGTAGAGATCATTTCAATGGCGGGGAAACAACGAGACCTCAAAACACAGCATATTCGTTTGCCCTGGAAACGCTGTTTGAAATCGCTCGAACAAAACCAAGTCGATGGTGTTTTTGCTTCTATCTATCTAAAAGAGAGAGAAGTACTCGGACGCTATCCTTTTAAAACAGTGGAGTTAAATTCACCCGCCGCGCCCGATCCAAACCGTAGATTGGTCCGTGTTAGCTATAGCCTTTTCAAGAGAAAAGGCTCGCCCTTTAGCTGGAATGGCGACGGTTTTTCAAATATGACCCGCTCGATAGGGGCACCCTTGGGTTATGTTGTCGTCAAAAAACTTAAGGAAGATCATGGCATAGAGGCCACGACTGTCCACGCGGCTTCAAAGGGTTTTCGCCACGTCGCAGATGGACACCTGGATGCCTATATCATCGAAAGCAATATCGGGCGTAATTTGATCAATGATTTAAATCTTGGCGATAGTCTAATGGAAATCAAAGAGCCTTTTGCCCAGTATGACTGGTACTTGATGATCAGCCATGGCTTTTATAACAAAAACCCGGAAGTCTCTGAAAAACTGTGGGATGAGATAGGGGAATACAGAGAAAAAAACATGCCAAGACTATTGGAGCATTACCGTAAATTACCCTGAATCATCCCTGCTTATTTTTATTCAACCAATCTTGCAGTATCTAGATTAGTTAGGGCACGACCTTTGCGGGTTAGAGCATCGCAATAGGTCCAGACTGTGTGAAAATTAAATAGCTTTGATGCAATGGATGCCTGGGCGAAACCATTCTCTGCTTCATCTTCCAATCAGCATCCACCCTGAAGACGCGAAACGCACTATATCGCGGCCATGATCCTTATTAAGCTTATCCAGTACAACCATAAAAGCTTTTGATTTCTCATTATCTCTCTTAAATGACATTACCCTTCAGCCTTTAATTCCTTAATTGCAGCACTATAGGATGGTGCTTTATCCGTGTTGAGAACTTTTGATTTTTCTAAAGGTTGGTTTACAAGTAAGGTAGGAAATGCTCTTACACTTGGTAAGTAACATATAGCAGAGAAGGTAGCGTAATGGGATCAGGATCAACACGACCAAACAATGCCGATGACAAAATGATAGCGGCTATTGAACGCGGTGATGGCGGTGAGTTTAAAGATCGTAACCCAGGTAAAAATTCGGATACCAAACTCATCAAAGAAAAAGAAGCAAGAGAGAAAAAAATACAGGACAAAACCAACCGGTTGAAAGCGCTGAGATTGGCTGCTGAAAAAGAAGCCAAGGCAAACTGAATACAAGAAACCTAGAAATATCACGAGCTACGAGGGCTTCCAGTCATAGGGAAGGCCTACGCATATTAGGCGCTGTTGCAAATTCTTAACTAGGGTGCGGAACCCCATTTTTAAGATGGATTTCAGGCATAACCGCCAATCAAGCGGTTAAGGGATCAGATCTCTGCTTATTTCCGCTCGTCCAACTTGGCCGTATCCCGGTCAATGAGAGTACGAATTCCACGGGTTAGATCATCATAATCGGTCTGTTTTTTGCCATAAGTGAGATTAAAACCGTAATCAAAATGATCTGGATTATCGCCTTGGGTATGCTGGAGAAGCGTTTCCAACTTATCCAGTGCCTTGGCCAAGCGGGCTTCTTCTGAATTTCCTTGGTCATAGTCATCCCAAAGATCCATCACCTTATTTTTCAAAGCGTCTGGCAATGAAGCACTCAATTGTTCCAGATCTCTGCGCTCTTCAACATTTTTGTTCGTATCAGTGGTTTGATCAACCGCCGGAATATCCCCGTTAATGGCTTCACCGAGATCGTGAACGATACAAATTTTCATCAGTTTGAGGATATCCAAATCGGGATACTCATCTTCTAGAAGCAACGCCATCAAACACAAACGCCAGGTATGTTCCGCAGTACTCTCTGGCCGCCCCGAGGCCGTGAACCCGCTCCTCAATGTTGACTTGAGAGGTTCACTAGCGCGAAGAAATTCGAGGATATCACTGAGATCTTTGATATTCATAAAACTCTATTCATCTAACTAAGGTCTTTGAATATAGAACTAACACCCTCCTTAACCCCTAGCGCAATATAAAACCGCCTTTTCTGCTCTCTCCTCATTAGAGATAACGATCTTCATTTTCTTTGATTTGATCCATTTTTTGCAAGCGGAAAACTTCTTTGACCGATGCGATATCGTTCCCGAGCTCATGGGCTCCACCGTGTTCAATGATATTGGCAAAGCTATCCTGCATGGCCTGGATTGAGGCACGTATTGCATGGTTGCCATAGATCAGCACTTGGATTTTGCCAAATGCCAAAGCCCCCTCTTCGGTCATTTCCGGGTAGGATGTCGGCACGATGACAATCGGGGCTTTTCCCTGCCAGTTACGCACAAAGCTCTCAATCTCAGCCGGGGTATCTTGTTTGGAATGTACCAAAATCATATCTGCCCCAGCCTCTTCGTAAGCAAGGGCTCGCGCCAGTGCCTCGGCCTCACCAAGCCCCGCAATAAGCGCCTCTGTTCGGGCGATTATCAAGAAATCCGAACTAGTTCTGCTCTCGATTGCTGCGGCAATTTTACCTTGAAACTCTTTGATCGGCACCAAGTCCTGTCTGCCACCTTCAACCAGGCTTGTTACCTTGGGAAAGCTTTTGTCTTCAATGACAACCCCCGCTGCCCCTGCGCGTTCGTATTCTTTTACCGCGTGGATAACATTGATTGCGTTGCCAAAGCCGGTATCGATATCAGCAATAATCGGCAAGCAAGTCTGAGCCGCCATAGCCCGGGTCATATCGAGATGCTGGGTCATGGAAATCAAGCTGACATCGGGTAACCCATAAAGCGCCGAGAGTTCAAACCCACTGGCCCATATGCCATCAAAGCCGGCTTCTTCTGCAAGTCGAGCAGAAAGCGGACTATGCGCGGCCATCACGCGAGCAAGTCCCCGCCGGGCGATAGTCTCGCGCAGTTGTTTAGCTTTACTCATGTCTTTTGACCTTGTCTTTTGACCTAAAAGCTTACAGATCCAACTCTACAAAAATCGGTTCATGATCGGATCCTTGCGCATCCACATCGACAGACATCGACATTATTTTGGGCGCCAGTTCCGGGGTCACAAAGGCGTAATCCAGACGGACACTGCGCACAGGACGATTTCCCTGAGCACGTTCAGTACAGGTTGGCTGTTCAAACGACCCACTTTTGGAGAAATCCCAGGCATCAACCAAATTATCAAGCTTACTCAGGCGGCCATGAGCCACATCCCAAGGGCCGACCAACACATCATATTCAGCATCTAACGGCGTCATATTAAAGTCTCCCATCACAATGGCCTGATGAGGCATCGGAGGCGGATTACCGCTATCTGTCCAATGGCTTGAGGCATTACTTCCCGACCACGAACCGCCCTGTGCTGGGCCATGCCGGATGATATCCAGCAGAGCCTGGGCCTGGTCGTTGCGCTCTTGCGGAGAGCAGTGGGAAAAGTGGGTTGAGAATACTCTAAGCGGGCCGCTCGGCGTATTGATCACGCCCTCCAAAAGGGAGCGTTGCAGGCTAAACGCATCTAACAATCCGTGTTTTGGCAAGACATGGTTACGCGATGACAAGATAGGTGAGCGTGATAGCAGCATGTTACCAAACTGGCGACGGCGATGGAGCACATGGCCGTTGGGCTCAATCACATCGGCATCGACATCTACCCCTGGACCATAGACCCAATGATAGGCTGGAAACCGCGCAGAGATTTCCGCGACCTGATCGCCCATGCCGGTTTCAGGTAAAAAGCGCTCAACCTCTTGCAGGCAAATCACATCCGGCGTTCCGATTTCAGCCACAATGCGATTGAAATTAACCTGATCATCCTTACCGATCCCGTATTGAATATTGTAGCTGCAAAATTTCATTCTGGTGTTTCCTTAAGGCGTTATTTTTTTTTAATTTTGAGATTACTTTAACAGGTGACAAGCGGCAATAATTCTGTCGCAAGCGCTTTCCAAATCAGTTGTCGATGTTGCATAGGAAATGCGAATAAAAGGCGAGGCCAGAAAGCCACTTCCGGGTACCGTCGCAACTCCGGCTTCTTCCAGCAAGTACATTGTTAAATCACTATCCGTCTTTATCAATTTGCCTTGTGGGGTCTGTTTGTTCATTAACCCCGAACAATCTGGGAAAACATAAAACGCGCCATCAGGTCTGTGACACGACATCCCCTCTACCCTGTTCAGGCGATCCACGACGAGATCGCGTCGAGATTGATAGGTTGATTGAAACGCTTTGATAAAATCCTGAGATCCTCTCAAAGCCTCAAGGGCGGCATATTGAGAGATGGAACTGGTATGAGATGTGGTTTGACCCTGAAGCGTATTCATCGCCTTGATCAGATGCGCTGGCCCCGCGCCATAGCCAACGCGCCACCCCGTCATAGCATAGGCTTTTGAGACCCCGTTCACGGTCAGAATTCGGTCTCCGAGATCCGGTGCAATTTGGGCCAACGTGGTAAATTCCACATCTCCATAGACAAGCTTTTCATAGATATCATCACAGAGAACCCAAACATCAGGATGTTTTCTAAGCACATCCGCCAAGGCACCCAACTCTGCCCTGCTATAAACCGCGCCTGTTGGATTTGAGGGTGAGTTCAGCATCAGCCATTTGGTTTTATTTGTGATCGCGGCTTCAAGTAAATCCGGGGTTATTTTGAACCCTGTACTCGGTGGGCAGGATACAGGCACAGGAATACCTCCAGCCAGATGGATCATATCAGGGTAGGATACCCAACAAGGTGTGGGAAAAATGACCTCATCACCTGGGTTCAAAGACACCATCAACGCATTAAACAAAACCTGTTTTGCTCCACAGCCCACACTCTGTCTCTTATACACATCTCCGAGCCCACGAGACCGAGGCTGATCTCGTATG
>OJDH01000403.1_pt1 | contig 18638 bp, 18 predicted proteins | sample 1592761 | NCBI WGS metagenome assembly OJDH01 (sample SAMN05416855, study PRJEB24817) | seawater metagenome | isolation source: Sea water | place: Canada:Atlantic | collected 2013-11
AAAACAGCAGAAGAGGACTATCTTAAAACAGGCTTGCTAAAATGGGGGCACTACAACGAAGAGGTTTACTTGAACGGGCATTTTTTGCAGGAGAGCATCTAAGTCATCTACCTGCGTGGCAAAAAGGAGCAGGGTTATCTGCTCGCCGCGTTGTGAATAATATCCATAGCTGATTTAGGGATACTGTGGAGCTAACATACTGGTTCATAATTATAATTTGGACTTTTTGCTTTAATCATGTTTTTAACAGGTCAGTTTCTAACTTGCCATGGTCTTACGTAATCGTTGCAAGGGGCCTTTTGTTCCAGAATTGCTCCGTAACTGCTTCAGGTATCCTTTTACCTGAGAGCTCATGGCGACGATACCATCGTTCATAAACTGCTCGTGGTTTTTCTCAATATTGGCGAGGTCATATTTATAGTTCACCATGATGCCGGCTGCCTGAGAAATACCTTTATCAGATGTGTCACCCATCCAGTTAATCTGGTGTAACTCTGCGCCATTTTTTAAATGGAAGCGGGCGACGGGATCAAGGGCGCGACCTCTGGGATCTTTTTCAAGGAAGTAAGCCGCACTGAGCCTGAGCAACGGACCACGAAGAAGCTCAGCAAGTTCTGCGTTCTCAAGCCATTTGTCTTGATCAGTGCAAGAAAGAATAGCCTCCTTGGCTTCTTCAAGGTCCGTTCTTTGCTGTAGCGCTTTCAGTTCTTCCCGGGTGACAGCATTTTCAAAAGCTACACTGTCCAGATTATCAAGCCAACACTTGAAACCGGGCACGGGAGAAAGGGTTGAGAAATTTTGAATTCGGGGAAGCTCTTTTGAAAGGTGTGGGACCACTTTCTTGATCAGATGCTCGCCAAAGTTAATGCCCCTCAGCCCAGTTTGGGTATTTGTTATTGAGTAGAATATGGCGGTATCGGCATCCCTTGGGTCTCCGAGAGGTGCTGAGACATCTAAGATGTCTTGAACGTTATCGGCGAGACCCTCGACGAGCGCCACTTCGACAAAGGCTAGGGGTTCATCGGGCATTCTTGGATGGAAGAGGGCGTAACACCGCCGATCAGAATCAAGGCGGTTTCTCAGGTCGTTCCAAGATGTGATCTGATGAACGGCCTCATAAGTGATGAGCTTTTCCAAAAGAGCCGCTGGAGTGCGCCAGGTCATCTCTACAAAGTCGAGGAAGCCAATGTCGAACCAAGAGCTTAAGAGCTGCTGTAGGTCACTATCTAGGGCTTGAAGGAAGGGATCTTTTCCCTTGAAGGCAAGTAAATCCGTTCTCATGTCGACCAGAAACTTTATCCCATTGGGCAGGGCATTAAACTGAGTGAGCAGTTTAAGACGTTCTGGAGCAGATGATTGCCGGAGCTTGTCGGCCGCAACAGCCCGTTTGGCATCCGAAGTTGCCGACAGATAGTTATCTACAGATTGCCGTAGCTTTTGTTCGTCCGGAGAGAAATCTTCGGCAAGGCAGGTTAAAAAATCCCGTCGTCTTTGTGTGTCGAGCTCCAGATAGGTGCGTCCCAAATCCGCCGTCCGCATTCTTTGGGAAACGTCGCCTCCGGGGCCATTGATACAACTGTCCATGAGTTGTTTGAGGGTATTTTGTGAAGGGTTTGAAGGAGCCAATATTCCTAAACCAAGTGTCCGCGCTGCGTTTTGGGCGATATCACGCCATGTCCCTGATATTTGGGATAAGCTTGGTCCGGAGGGTAGGTTTGTCTCAGCCATAAGTACGCTCCTAAAGAAATCGGATGAAATTACTGTTTATTCAATTCGGGTGTTTTATTATCCATATAGAACGTCGTAGTTCATATGTGGCTTGTAATTTGTAGATCCAGATAATTCACTACTTTTCAAAGAGATGATTGTACTCTTGCCTGAGGATATTTTTTTGAACCTTGCCCATAGTGTTACGGGGGAGTTCATCAATAAAGATAACGGCCTTTGGTTGCTTAAACCGGGCAAGCTTATCTTTTAATCCGGACTTGATATCATCTTCATGGAGCTCTTTTGTGCCATCACCAATGACGACGGCTACGACGGCTTCACCAAAATCAGAGTGATGGGTACCGATAACCGCGGCCTCTTTTACACCCTCGATATCATCTATTACCAACTCGATCTCTTTAGGATAAACGTTGTAGCCGCCGCTGATAATCAAGTCTTTCGCGCGGCCAACAATAGTAATACGATTGTCATCAGAAATGGTTGCGATATCTCCAGTAATGAAAAAACCATCGTCAGTAAATTCTTCAGCTGTTTTCTCAGGCATGTTCCAGTAGCCTTTGAAAACATTAGGACCTTTAATTTCTAAAACGCCGGCGTCCCCTTTTTCTGTATCCTGAGATAACCGAGCTTCTACTCCTGGGAGGGGGTATCCAACGGTACCTGCAATACGGGCACCATCAAGGGGATTAGATGTGATCATGCCAGCCTCTGTCATGCCATAGCGTTCCAGAATAGGCATACCTGTACGGTCTGAAAATTGAGAAAAGGTATCTTCGAGGAGAGGGGCAGAACCCGAAATAAAGATCCGCATATTTTCACAAAGGTCGTATCCAAATTCTTCTTGTTCTAGTAGGCGGGTGTAAAAAGTGGGTACGCCCATCATAACGGTACTTTTGGGAATGAGTTCCATGACGATCTGTGCATCAAATTTTGGCAGGAACCACATCGCTGATCCGTTCATAAGAACGCAATTGATCGCAACGAAGAGACCGTGGACATGAAAAATAGGCAAAGCATGCAAGAGAATATCACCTTCTCTCCAGCCCCAGTATTCATGAAGGACCTGAGCGTTACTCGATAAATTATCATGAGTGAGCATCGCGCCTTTGGATCGCCCAGTCGTCCCGGACGTGTACAAAAAGGCAGCAATGGCATCACCTGTAACATCAACAATTTCAGTGACGGGGATAGCCACTTTATAGGCTTCCATTAAACTTCCAGACTGATCTAGGCCTAGGGTAAGCAGATGGGTGACAGAGTTTTTTTCAGCAATGACAGAGAGTTTGTCAAAATTAGCTGGGCTGCAAACCATAATATGGGGAGTGGCGTCGCCTAGAAAATAATCTAATTCCTCAGCGGTATAAGCCGTATTCAAAGGGAGGTAGATGGCGCCGATCCGTAAACATGCGAGGTACAGTACAACGGCTTCGGCCGTTTTCTCTACTTGTACCGCGACACGTGCGCCAGGTTTTGTGCCTAAAAATATAAGTGCTCCGGCCATTTTTGAGGTCTGAATTTCCAGCTCGCCGTAACTTAAATTTTCCCCATCAGGAGACATAATGAAAGGCTGAGCCAAATCAGCAGGAAAGCGGGATTGGAAAAGAGCGTAAACATTCTTAGACATAAACAAGTCCAACTCAAAGTTAGTAAGATTAATACCTGGAATTATGTGGTGTTATTTCGATCTGATAACTGTCATGCGGTTTGATCGATTAGATCCATGGGTAAGCTGGCAAGGAAATCATTGAAAGAGCCTCTTTGTACTGTGACGTGGGTGCTTAAGAGTTGCTCTGCCAAGGCTTTGTCACCGCTTATTATGGCTTCGGTTATTTCGCCGTGTTCATTAAAAGAGCTGGTCAGACGGTTACTTTGTCTCAGCTGCAGGCGGCGATAGGGGGTGAGGCGGTTGCGTAAACTCTTGGTTTGTTCGCTGAGGAATTCGTTGTGACTGCCTTTGTAGATGGCTTCATGAAAGGCAACATTGGCGCGGTAATAACCATCGTAATCGCGTTCTTTAACCATAATTTCGGAGGCCAAGTGGAGCTCTCTCAAGGTATCTCGTTCATCATCGGTCATGCGGTCTCCGGCCAATCGACCACAGGCTCCTTCTAATTCAGCCATGACTTCGAACATGTCGACTAGTTCACGCAAGCTCATCTTTTTGACAAAAGCACCCCGACGCGGACGAATTTCGATCAGCTGCATCATACTGAGTTGTTGAAGAGCTTCGCGCACGGGTGTTCTCGAAACGCCAAAACGTTCGGTTAAGGCGACTTCGTCCAGGCGGGTTCCAGGGGTAAGCTCACCGAGCACGATTTCATGTTCTAACTGCCTTCTCAAATCACGGGATGACATATTTGGCAAACTCTGGACTCCCATCTTTTATTCTTAACCTGGCTGCTTTTTAAAAGCAGTTATCCCTTAAAAGCTCAAGGAATGAAATTCATAATACAGATTGTAATGTATATTTAAAGGTAATTCTTGTATACAAAAAAGATTGACTTGTATTCTTTAGTGAGATTATTGTGTTTTAATATAAAATTGAGTCGTCATAAAAATAAAAGGCCAAGCTCCCTAATTTGGGGTGCGATCGTGCCTAAACAGGGAGAATACAATGAAGTTTTCTAAAAAAGCTCTCGGGCTGATGCTTGGTGGAATGGTCATGACCGGAGGATTTCTTGCCGAAACAGCAATGTCGGCAAGTCTGAAGGCATCCCATCAGTGGCCAGGTGGTAAAGGTGATGTGCGGGATGAAATGGTGCAAATCATTGCCCGCGAAGTAAATGCCGCAAACGTTGGCCTCGACATCAAGGTTTACCCCGGTAAAGCATTGTTCAAACCTAAAGAGCAGTGGGGTGCTATGGTGAAGGGGCAGCTTGATATCTCTGCTTTCCCACTTGCTTACGCCGCAGGTCGTCACCCGGAATTCAACGCGACGAACATGCCGGGTCTCGTTAAAAACCACGACCATGCAAAACGTTTGAACACATCCCCTTTTATGGATGATATTAAAAAGATCATCGATGAAGCGGGAGTTGTCGTGCTTGCAGATGCATGGCTCGCGGGTGGTTTTGCATCCAAGAAACAGTGTATTCTTGGTCCAGATACTATGAAGGGGCAGGTTACCCGTGCAGCAGGTAAGTCGTTTGAGCAGATGTTGGTTGGGGCGGGGGCTTCCATTGCTTCCATGCCAAGTTCAGAGATTTATTCCGCTATGCAAACGGGCGTTTTGGATGCCGCGAATACATCTTCTGGTAGCTTTGTGTCTTATCGGATTTATGAACAGGTTAAGTGCCTAACAGCTCCTGGTGATAATGCACTTTGGTTTATGTACGAACCTTTGCTTATGTCTAAAAAGAGCTGGAACAAGCTCAACGCTGAACAACAAGCTGCATTGATGGCTGCTGGTAAAAAGTCGGAAGATTTCTTCCTTGATGCAGCCAAGGGCCTCGATAACAAACTTGTTGAAGCCTATGAAGGCGCTGGTGTGGAAGTTGTTACCATGAGCAATGATCAGGCAGCCGCTTGGTTGGCAATTGCCAAAGAGACTTCCTACAAGTCTTTTGCTGAAAAAGTGAATGGTGGAGAAGAGTTGATTAACAAAGCTCTTGCCGTCGAATAACTGAAATTGAATTGCCCAGCCTGACGTCTTTTAAAAGATTGATGGCGGGGCATTTTCTTTAGGTTTATTTGTTCATTTCAGCTCTTATCTGGTTAGAACAACATGAATTTTTTCATTAATATTGTACGCCTGCTTTCGCGTGTTTGTGGTGTATTCGCTTCTCTTTTGATTGCCTCTGCAATTGTTGTTGTCTGTCAAATGGTAGTGCTGCGTTATTTCCTTCAAGAATCAACGGTCTGGCAAACGGATTACGTCACTTTTGCCCTGGTCGCTGCGACCCTCATCGGAAGCCCTTATGTGCTTTTGATCAAGGGGCATGTAAATGTTGATCTTCTTCCGCACTATTTGAGTCTTCCCGCCCGGAAAGTTCTCGCTCTTCTTGCAAGTATTGGAGGTTTAGTCTTTACAGCTCTACTGGCTTGGAAGGGCTATGAAATGTTTGCCGAAGCTCTGCACGGTGGCTGGGTCACGGACACTATTTGGGAACTGCCACTCTGGATCCCTTATCTGTCGCTTCCTCTCGGTGTCGGTTTGTTGTCGTTACAATACGTGGCAGACATCCTGGCGTTACTCAATGGCCGGGATATGCCATTTGCCATGGACTCTCACAGTGCGTTTGAAGGAGAATAACCATGGATCCATTATTTATTGGCCTCTTGGTCGCTCTAGCTACTATCCTCGTTCTCTCATCCGGCATTCCCGTTGCCTTTGGCCTCGGTCTCGTGGCTATTGGGTTTTTGTTTGCGTTTGAAGGCCTTGATTCCCTTGATGTTGTGGCCGAAACTTTCTTTTCCGGTCTTGCTGAGTTTGCGTTAGTTTCAATCCCGATGTTTATCGTGATGGGCGCAGCTGTTGCTTCATCGCCCGCGGGTAAGGATCTCTACGCCGCATTGGACCGTTGGTTGCACCGTGTTCCCGGTGGTCTCATTATTTCTAATATTGGGGCATGTTCTATATTTGCCGCTCTCAGTGGATCGTCCCCTGCAACCTGTGCTGCCATTGGTAAAATGGGTATCCCAGAAATGCGCAAGCGCGGTTATCCTGATGGTCTTGCGACGGGATCAATCGCCGCAGGCGGCACGCTTGGTATTTTAATTCCACCTTCGATCACCATGATCGTTTACGGAATTGCGACCGAAACATCTATCGGCCGTCTTTTCCTAGCTGGTCTGCTACCGGGTTTGCTTCTGACAACGCTTTTCATGTGCTGGTCGCTTTATACCGCCTGGCAGAACGGATACAGCTTTAAGGATCAGGCGAATAAATATAGCTGGCGGGAAAAGTTCGAAGTCCTGCCACGCATTTTTCCCTTCCTGCTTATCATCGTCGGCGTGCTTTATGTACTCTACGGGGGTGTCGCAACCCCATCCGAAGCCGCAGGCGTCGGGGCCATGTTCTGCCTTGTTCTCGTGGTGGTGATCTATGGCATGTGGCAGCCGCGCAAGATCTGGAACATACTTTCTGATTCCATGAAAGAAAGTGTGATGATCCTTATGATCATCGGTGCATCAGCCCTGTTTAGCTACACGCTTTCGTCGCTCTATATAACTCAATCCGTTGCGGAATATATTGCTGCACTCGATATCAATAAGTGGCAACTGTTGATCATCATCAATCTCTTTTTGCTGGTCGCGGGCTTCTTCCTGCCACCAGTTGCAGTGATCTTGATGACGGCTCCAATCCTATTGCCGATCATTATACAGGCAGGTTTTGATCCTTATTGGTTTGCGGTTGTTTTCACCATCAATATGGAAATCGGCCTGATTACTCCTCCGGTTGGTCTTAATCTTTATGTCATCAATGGCATTGTACCCGACGTATCGCTACCCACCATCCTCAAAGGGGCGCTTCCCTTTATGCTCTGTATGGTTCTCGCCATCGCCATTCTTTGTGTCTTCCCTGAGATTGCAACATGGCTCCCCAATTATATGATGGGGTAAATATCGCGGATCATGCATTCAGTAGGATGTATTGTGTGAAGAAACCGGTTGATCAAGAAATTGATCAGCCGGTTTTCTTTTGTGTAAAGGCACAAACCAGTTGCCATGAAATCTATCTTCTATATTAAATTCTTTGAGCAGGAATTGCGTACAGAGTGTTTTAAAAGGGTGTCTTTGCCCTGGCATAGAGGAATTAGTGTCATCAAATGACTGAGTATTCAGTTGATTATCAGGGTGTGCTGGAAGAAATCCAAGATGAGGTGCGCCCCTTTTTCGGTAAGGGCAAAAACGCCGACTATATCCCCGCCTTGGCAATTGTCCCTGGAAATAAGTTTGGGATGGCAATTCATACGGTAGAGGGCGAAGAGTTTCTTATTGGCGATGCTCGAGACGACTTCTCCATTCAATCAATTTCGAAACTCTTTACCTTGATGCAGGTCCTGGGTTTCGAAGGTGTAGATATCTGGAGCCGGGTTGGGCGCGAACCTTCTGGCACTGCCTTTAATTCTCTGGTCCAGCTGGAATATGAAAAGGGTATTCCCCGCAATCCTTTTATAAATGCAGGCGCCATTGTTGTAACCGATATCCTCGCCAGTAGATCTGCGGATACCTCCCGGCGTATCGGGGATTTTTACCGTATGTTATCGGGAAACCTGTCGAATAGGGTTGATGAAACCGTTGCCTTGTCAGAACAAGAACATGGCTATCGCAATGCTGCTTTAGCGAACCTGATGCGTAGCTTTGATAATATCCAATCTCCTATACCTGATTTGTTGGATGTGTACTTCCGCCAATGCGCACTGACCACTTCTTGTGCCGATCTTGCCAAGGCAGCCTTACCGTTGGCATGTGGGGGCTATTCTCCTATTGCGCATAAGCAGATCTTAACAGTTCGTGATGCGAAGCGGATCAATGCTTTGCTTTTGACGTGTGGCCTTTATGACGCCGTTGGCTCATTTGCTTACACGGTTGGATTGCCAGCAAAATCTGGCGTTGGCGGAGGGATCGTTGCGGTGTTGCCTGATCACTTCTCAGTCGCGGTTTGGTCTCCAGAGTTGGACTCTTATGGTAACTCTTTGGTGGGAAGTAAAGCGTTGGAGCTGTTCACCACTAAAACCGGGCTATCTATTTTTTAAGTGAAATTTCAAACTTTTATTGACTCTAGAACTTATAAATATAAAGATGTAAAAATAATACATGTTATTGTTTGGAGAAACGTTATGACCTTATTGCATTGGCTCGAAGTTGGTTTCCTCTATCCGGGTGATGTCGTTGTAAAGAAACTTGGCGTTACGGTGGAAGAGGACGGTGGTATCTTGAGATCATTTATCAATATGTGTGTATGGGGCATTGTTACAGGAACAGCCGCTTTTTATGCACTGATATAACTCTTTTTCACGAAATCGTTGAACCCCAAAAGAGTGACCAAATTGTTATCCTGCGATAAAGCGCATCAAATTTTCTATTGGGCCGCGTTTGAAAAATTTAGAATAGACCCAGATATAAAACACTGCACAGAGGCAGAAGAGGGCTGAGGCAAATACAGCTGTATCGGTGTTCCCAATTGTATTTTGCCCTTCAAGTAAGCCTAAAGCTTCGAGCGTTCCCATGCCAAGCAAAATATGGGTGACATAAAGCGTAAGAGTTTGCCGTCCGGTTTGATTGCAGAGCTTCAATAACGCAGTATCCTTTAACCACCGACTTATCCAAAGACTAAATGCCAGCACGATACACGCGCCACTCATGCCCGCGATCATGTAAAACGGCATGGGTGGAATAGGCTCTGTTGTTGCGATGTCCCGCAGATCCTGTTCCGCCCCAGCTAAAAGGGAGAGAATAAACAAGGATAAACCTTCAACACTGATGAGTACGATAAAACCAATCACGAACAGTTTTAACTGAACGGAGACTCGTTCCAATGAAAGCCTGCTTAGGAAAATGCCAAAAAGAAAAAAGCTAAGCCAAGGTAGCACCGGGTGCCAGCCGTTAAAAAACAGGTTTAAAACAAATCCTTCAAAGGTCCAGAAATTTTGATAACTATAGGACTTCCAATCCCAATTGAGATCGTAATCGAGAGTTAGCAGCATGATGATAAAACAAAGCATCAGCATAATAATTGAGGCGATCAAGCCCGTAGAACTCATTCGCAAAAACAACACCCCAAAAAAGAAGTAGAGCGCATAGTAATGAAGAATATCGGCATCAAAAATAAGCGAGTTTAAAAGGCCTAAAACAAGTAAGAAGAGGGCACGCTTAGTGGTCAGGATAAAAAGTCGATCTCCATGATTGGTTTGATTTTCCTGATAGGATAGCGTGCCAATCCCGAGTGACTTTTTGGGTGAAGGTTTGGACGCTAAGCCCAGTCCAATCCCCGCCAGTACCACAAAAATTGCCGCCGCCCGTCCTTCCAGTGCCCCCACAAAAGTTGTCGCCCAAACCGACCCCAATCCCTCAGCCCCCATGGCGACGGTAAAATTCACCAATACCATGCCAACAAAAGCCAAAAATCGGGCAAAATCGAGCCCTTCAACACGGGGAGAGGAAGTCATGTGTATTCCTGTACTTCAAAAGAACCTGCATTGGTGCGGCCTTTTAAAAACAGTATACACCAAGCAACGAATGAGAGGGGTATACACCGCGCAAGCTGACAAATAGCTGACAATGTCAGATCAGGAAGTTAGCCAGGACTTCGTTGTTGGTGATGTCTTGAAACTGGATGCCGTTTTCGTGGAATTTTTCCATCAGGGTGTCGAAGTTGTTTGGGTTCTTGGTTTCGATGCCGATCAGGATGGAGCCGAAGTTACGGGCAGACTTTTTCAGGTATTCAAAGCGCGAGATATCGTCCTCATCGCCGAGCAGGAAAAGAAAGTCTTTCAAGGCGCCGGGTCGCTGGGGCATGCGGAGCACGAAGTACTTTTTTAGGCCAGCGTATTTCAGGGCACGTTCTTTTACTTCGGGCAGGCGCTCAAAGTCGAAGTTACCGCCTGAGGTCACGCAGACAACATTTCTGCCTCTGAGTTCTTCCGGGTCTATGGACTGAAGGATATCGATAGAGAGCGCGCCTGCAGGCTCCAGAACCACGCCTTCGATATTGAGCATAGTGATCATGGTAGCACAGAGACGATCTTCGGGCGCAAGCAAAACCTTCTCGGAAGGGAAATCTTTCAAAGCCTCGAAGTTGTGTTCGCCGATAAGTGCAACCGCAGCACCATCGACAAAATTATCAACGGTATCGAGTTTTACCCGACGACCTTCTGCCAAGCTTTCTTTCAAACTCGGTGCGCCTTCTGGCTCAACAAACCAATAATCTGTATTTGGAGACTGCTCACCTAGATAACGTGTTACACCTGCGGCCAGGCCACCACCGCCTGTTGGCATGATAAGGGTATCAAGGGGTTTGCCGTCGAGTTGATCGAGAATTTCTAATCCAATGGTTGCCTGGCCTTCGATTATATCGGGATGATCGAACGGCGGCACCATAAAGGCATTTTCTTCGGCGGCATATCTGTGGGCTGCTTCATAGGCCTCATCAAAGATATCACCGACCAGTTTGATATCGATGTATTTGCCACCAAAGGTCCGGGTTTTGTGGATCTTCTGTTGTGGGGTTGTCGTCGGCATAAAGACGACGCCGTGTTTTTTAAAGTGATTGCAGGTATAGGCAAACCCTTGAGCGTGGTTTCCGGCAGAAGCACAGACAAACTTTTCTGCATGGTTATCTTTGTTACTCAGGGCTTTACTGAAGAAATTATAGGCACCGCGGATTTTGTAGCTGCGAACCGGGGTCAGGTCTTCACGTTTGAGATAGACGTTACAATCGTATTTTGCAGATAGAAACAAGTTATGCTGTAGCGGTGTTTGGGAGAAAATCGTTGAGATTTTTTCCTGTGCTTTTTTTACTGAATTCTCAAATGTGCCCATGATGCCAACCTTATAGAAACAATAATAACTGCTATATCCGTTTGAGATCATAAAGTATAGCTGATTTGAGAATTGATCTCACACAGATGCGGCGTTCTCTTTGAAATTAGGCTCTGAGTAAAGCCTAATTTACAGCCTTTCCTTCAGTAAGAGAACTCCTTCCAAATGGGACGGTATCGTTCATTTTGGTGAGGGATGAATAATTTGATTCGTAACAGATCTATGGTTCATCCGAGCAAATAAGGTTGTCTTAGGCGCTTCTTGTTTCGGCGCTTCATTTTAAGGTATTGGTGTTCCAATCATACCTGCTTAAAAGTAATAAAAACTTTGTTCATTTTGTTGATTTGTCTTAGTGAGAAAAAATATTGGAAACCCTTTTTGATATAAGACGGCATGAAACTCTGGAAGACCAACCATGGTCAGATGGTTTTGCTACAGAGGAAATTTACTCAATTGTTGAAGATATTTGTGTCTCAACTGATGAAGATAATAGCTGGCCAACACATCCATTAGATGCAGAAAGTTATCCAAATGTAGGCCCTAAATGGGCACAATACGCAGGTGCTGCGGGTGTTTTAACAGCATTGCAAATCCTTGACCGTACAGGCTTTCAGGTATGTGATCTTCAGCATCGGTTGCCTGCAATCCATGGAGCTTATCTGCAAAACCCTGATGTCACTATAGAACCTGGCCTACAAATCGGTGAGATGGGGATAATGATCCCTACATTCCTATGGCAACCAGACAATGAGGCTTTAAAAAAGAAACTCCTACAGTGTATGGAAAATACATTGGAGTTGCCGTTCTATGAAATTACCTCAGGACAAACTGGCATGATGCATGCCGCATTAGCCCTTTACAAAAGAACTAAGGATGATTGTTGGAAGGAGCTATATCTCAAAGGTGCAGATGTCCTTTTGAAAGCCTGGGAAAGACTATCAGGAACTGAAGAATGGCATTGGGAAAGCCATATATTTGGATGCAAACGCCGCTATTACGGCGCATGTCACGGTTTGGCGGGTAATGCGAACATTCTGATACTGGGAGCTGATTTGTTACCAAATGATCTAGTGGAAACGATTATTGAGCGTACAGTTTCGACATTGGCTCTTTCTGTTATCGAAGATAACGATATGGCAAACTGGATCCACTTTGTCCAACCACAAACAGAGAAGCGACTTGTACAGTGGTGTCACGGTGCTGCAGGAATAATAACGAGTATGGCTGGTACCCCAATTAGCACGACAAAGAGTTCAATCACTCTTGATGGGTTACTTAGGAAAAGCGGAAAATTGGTATGGAAGGCGGGTCCTCTAACCAAAGGTGCAGGCTTATGTCATGGCACAGCAGGAAATGGGTACGCATTTCTATATTTATATAAGCGCTGGGGCGACGCTATCTGGCTTGAGCGAGCTAAAACATTTGCTATGCATGCGATCAAGCAATCAAGGCAGTCCAAAATACAATATGGTCAACGACGATTTAGCTTATGGACAGGCGATGCTGGCCTTGCCGTTTATTTACATCATTGTATAAACCCGCATGAAACAGCATTTCCAGGATTAGAATTGTTTTAGAATAGGGACAGATCCTGTCCACTATATGATCTCATACAGATGCGGCATTTTCTGGTTTTATTGTGGGTAAAACACGAGTTCATAAACGAGTTTTAAAATCATTTTGAAAATAAAAAATTACTTTTTGTGACAGTTTTTTTGACTGCTCTCGTGAAAAGGATGTCAGCAGCGATTTCCGCTGTCAGGTAGGACATTCAAAAAGGAGCAGGTAGCATGCCCGTTATTTCAACAAATACTTCCGCAAACACGGCGTTGCGGTATCTAAATAGCAACTCGGCTGAACAGTCTTCTGTAACAGCCAAGATTGCCAGTGGTTCCAGGATCCAGAAAGCATCGGATGATGCCGCAGGTCTCGCCATTGGTACCAAGATTGAGTCCGATGTTACCACATTGCAGCAGGCTGCGACCAACGCATCTAACGGTGCCTCGATCCTTCAGGCTGCAGATGGGGGGCTTTCGAATATTTCTGATATTTTGCAACGTATGAAACAGCTTTCAACCCAGGCTTTGTCTGGTGCTGTGACCGATGATGAACGGGCGTTCATTGATGCAGAATTTCAGGAGTTGATCGAAGAGATTGATGGCATCGCAACCGGTACGCGTTTCAATGGGCAATCCCTGCTGGATGGCTCTACTGACTTTGTAACCGGTACCGGGGTGGATTTCATGGTGGGGTCGGATGTTACCGATACCATCACAGTTGAAATCGCCGATGTAGATGCCACGGCCCTTGCCGTAAACGCGCTTGATGTAACAGATACAACAAATGCGACAGCAGCAAGTACGGCTATCGATACGGCCATCGCCACGGTGTCACAGACACGTGCCGAAGTCGGTGCACAGATTTCACGGTTTGAGTTCCGGGGGGATTCCATTGCGACGCAAACGGAGAACCTTGATGCCGCGCAATCTTCAATCATGGACGCAGACATTGCGTACGAACAAGCCAAACTTTCATCAGCAGAAGTTTTAACCGAGGCATCCATTGCAGCCTTGGCCAAGGCGAACCAGACGCCTGAATCTCTTCTTCAGCTAATCCGCTGAAAAGGGGGGGATGGTGATGAAAGTTAAAGCCAGTTAGTGCGTAATAGGTGGAGGGAACAAAACCCCCTTTGGCTTCCTCCACCACCTTTAATTTTACAGCTGTTTGTTGGTTTAGGGCAGTGGGTGTGTAGGGGAGCGGGAGAGGGAGAGATCTATGACGTCAACAAGCGGAATTGCAACAAGTTCTTCAGGGACGGTTTATCTCGTGGGCTCTTCCAGCGGGCTGGATACCTCTGCGCTTGTCGAGGCGGCAGTGGCAACAAAGATGCTTCCCGCGGATGATCTCGAAGTCAAAATCACAGAAAACGAGGCCGAGATCGCGGCTTATCAGGAAATGCAAAACCTGTTGAGCGCGATCTCTGATAGTCTTTACCCGATGACGAACCCGACGGGGTTACTCGGGGATGAAGAAAACGTCTTTTATCAAAACGAGGCTTATTTAAGCTCTTCAGATGTATCGACCCCTTCTTCCTTGGTTGGTGTGAGCGTTGATTCTAGCGCACCACAAGGGGTGTATGAGCTCGAGGTTCAGCAACTTGCCACAACTCACAAGGTTGCGTCTTCGGAACAATCTGATTCTGAGGTTGCCTTGGGACTCACGGGCGCATTTGAGCTTTCAAGCGCGAGCGGTACCAGCTCTCAAATCTCTGTGACCTCAGATATGACTTTGGCTGATCTTGCCGATGCCATAAATGATAGCACTGAAACTTCCAGGGTAAGTGCAACGCTTTTACAGGTTTCAGAAGGCACATATCAATTGGTGCTCGCTGGTGAAGACACCAATCAGCCCATGACAATGAGCAGTGTCAGTGGGGATGATGTTTTGGTATCGCTGGGTGTTTTGGATGGGGGCGGTGCCTATGTTCAAGAGCTTCAAGAAGCACAATCAGCTATTCTGATTTATGACGGATTGACGATCACCAGAGACGAAAATTCCATAGATAACCTTATTGATGGCGTAACCATTGATCTATATTCCGCCGAACCCGGATCGACCGTTTCACTTGAAATTGGATCGGATCTGGCAAGTGTCAAAGACCAGATTATCGCCTTTGTCGATGCTTACAATGCTTACCGCGAGTTTGCCATAACGCAACAAGAAACGACCACAGCGGGCGGCGCTTCTGACGAGGCTGTTCTCTTTAGTGACAGTTTACTTCGAAATACAAATATGGCGTTGTTTGATGGCTTGAATTTAACGCTGGATAACTCTGAATTTTTCGACTCACTCGACGATATCGGGATTACATTTAACAAAGACAACACTTTGGATCTCGACGAAACAGTTCTTGATGAAGCTCTTTTGGATGATGTTGATTCCGTGCAAAGCCTGTTCGAATTTGGCATGACGAGTTCCTCTGAAAAACTGTTGTTACTCGATAGTGAACCCGAACATGGCGGCCTGTCGTTTAATCTTGAAGTCACAACAGATGGAACCTCTGGTGGCATAACGGGTGTCACCCTCGATGGGGCAAATGGTTTGTTTACTTACGATGGTAGCCGCCTTTTGGGAGTGGAGGGGACCATATACGAAGGCTTGTCCCTTGCTTATTCTGGCAGCGAAGCCTCGGCATCCATCTCGGTATCTTTCCAACAGGGGATTGCCGATACTTTGTACAAAGACATCTCCTCCTATGATGAGGTTGTGAGCACAACAATCGACGCCATCAGTGATGAAAACGAAGACTATGCCGAAGAAATTACTGAAATAGAACGACGCGCTGCAGATTATGAAGAAAACCTAATCGATCAGTATGCAGCTATGGAAGCGCAAATCGCAGCCTCTAACGCCATGCTGGCTCAAATCAAAGCAGTCTTGGGAGTGAGCGATGATTAGTGAGGTGAGAAAATGATGAATCCCTATTCTTCAAAATCTGTTTGCTCTGCATATCGTCAGACGCCGAGGTCCGTTCCAAAAACGTTGGCCATCGCCATGCTCTATGACGAAGTGATCAAGCTGCTTGGTGAAGGCAGTCATTCTTTTGAGACCGGTGACTTCGAAGCGCATTACGACATCATGCAAAAGGCCGTCAAAATTATCCAGGCGCTTAACGCCATGCTGGATTTTGATCAGGGCAAAGAAGTCGCGGTCTCTTTGCGTCGATATTACGTGTCTATATCGGCCCAAATTATCCGGGCGACTGCGCGAAGAGATGCGCCAGAACTTTGCCTTCAAATACAAAAACAACTCGCTGTTATGAGAGACAGTTGGCGAGAAATTTCGAAACAAGAAAATGATAAAGCCTTCCAGGAAGGAACGGTTCAATCGGCAGGAGGCCCCATTCGCGACGCAAGGATATAAAAAGCCTTGATGCATTGGAGGGGATAGTGCTTAAATTACGCAAATTTGCGATATCGCAAGTATGGGGGAATATCGGTGTTGAAAAAGGTCATCTGATATGCTGGCGAACGGGGTCGTCATGCAACAAATTTTGACTCTTTCTGGGCGTCTTTTCGGGACAAATCAGAAGGGCGAAGAAGATTGTTCTGATCCTGCTTTGATGCGTCGCATAACCGAAGGCGATGAAGCAGCCTATCGCATGCTTGTCGAACGACATATCCATAAGATGTTTGCCCTGGCTAACCGCATTCTACACAACCATGACGATGCGGAAGACGTGGTTCAGGATGCGTTTTTAAAGATTTGGACAAACCGTGAAAACTGGAACCACGATGGTGCAAAGGTAACAACCTGGCTTTACCGTGTCGTGACCAATCGCTGTATTGATATCAAACGAAAACCGGCAAGTGCTTCTATCGATGCTGTTGCCGAGCCCAGGGACGAACGCCCGAACGCGCCTGCACAAATTGAAAGCAGACAAGCTAAGGAACGATTGAACGCAGCAGTTAGTAACCTTCCGGAAAAACAACAAACCGCGCTTATGATGTTCTACCAAGAAGGTATGAGTAATCAAGAGGTCTCCGAGATTATGGGGATCAGCGTTAACGCTGTTCACTCATTGTTGAAGAGAGCGAGGCAACAGTTGCGTGTTTATCTTAAAGATAACAAGCTATAGTATGGACCTATGACAATAGAAGAGCTGAAAGACCTTATTGATAGTTACGGAGCACAACTCGGGCGCTGGCCCGAGGAAGATCGTGTGCGTGCCGTAGCCTTATCTATTCGTGATCCGGAAGCTCGGGAACTCTTTCAAGAAAGCCTGGCTATGGAGCGTTTCCTTAGTGAAACGGTCGATCAGGTCGCGCCAGCAGGGCTGGCCGATAGAATAGTTGCAAAAGCACATTCTAAAGGTATTCGAGAAGAGGTCCGTAAAGAAATGCGCCTTGCGGCGGCGTCAATTGCACTTTTGGGGGATTTGTCGAAAATAATGCCCCATGGCAAAACCGTTTTGCCCGTGCTCTTTCTTTTGGGTGTTATTTCAGGTGGTGTGAATCAGCTTGATATTTCTGCTGGTAATGGTGTAACTGATTTTCTGAATTTACTCATTTACTATTCATAAGAGTACAACCGCATGCCAGTGATGAAAGAGGGGAAGCAAGAGGGTTACGGCAAGTTCCTCAAGATCATATTGCTTCTTTCCTTGACGATTAACATTTTTATCGCAGGTTGGTTTGCGGGTAGCTTTGTCACGAATAAAGTCTTTAATCGCCCGCCACCACCACCTTTTGATCATATGGCTTTTGATCACAAGGGGGATAGGATGCCTCCGCCAAGAGGCATGATCATGCTGCCACCGATGATCAGGAGGGGGATCGCTAATCTTAGTCCTGAAGGACAAGATATTATCCGTTCAGCTTTGGTATCTGAAAATCTCATTGGTCCTCCGCCAGGTTTTATCGGGCAACATGAACGTCTTCGCCAAATTATTGAGGCGGATGGATTTGATGAGGTCGCCTTCGACCGGGAAACAGAAGTCATTCGAAAACAGGCTTTGGCGCGGATATCAGCGACCATGGATGTCTTTACCCGTTCTTTTAAAAAGCTATCGCGCGAAGATCGCCTTATGTTGGTAAATTGGCGTGGCTCAATGTTGAGAAAATTTAGTCAATAATAACAACACTCTATTTTAAATACTATTTTTTTTAAAAAGCTGGTGACAGTTTTTCCTTCCCCCGCCGTGTAACTCTTCATAACAAAATTATTTGTGTCGGCAAGCAATTGCCTGAGGAGGAAAAATGGCTGTAGCATCTCTTATCCCAAGTACAACAACTACAACAACATCCAGTAGTTCAGCTGCTTCGGAACAGCTTTTCTCTGATTATAACGATTTCCTCCTGCTTTTGACCGAGCAACTGCAAAACCAGGATCCATTGGACCCAATGGATACCAATGAGTTTACAAATCAGTTGGTGCAGTACTCCCAGCTGGAGCAGCAAATTAATACCAATGAGCAACTTGAAGCTCAAACAACACTTGATACGGCAAATACGATGACCCAGACTTTGAGTTATCTCGGGGTTGACGTCGAAGTTTCAGGCAACACTGCCTATAGCAATGGTGATGGGGTCAACTGGAGTTTCTATCTCTCTGAAAGCAGTCAAAACATCACCGCTCAAGTGTTGGATGAAAACGGTGATATCATCAGTGAAGAGGTTGTCAGTGGTGATGTCGGTGGCAATGACTATGAATGGGATGGCCTGACCGATGACGGTGATGTTGCTGACGAGGGACTCTACACCCTCAAGATGACACCGTTGGATAGTGAGGGCAATGCAATCACAGTTGAACTCTCGGTTCATTCCCAAGTCACAGGCGTCGATACCACAGGAACTCTACCCGTACTTCTTTTTGAAGGCGGGCAGGCCAGTAACTGTCTCTTATACACATCTCCGAGCCCACGAGAC
>OJDH01000405.1_pt1 | contig 18361 bp, 16 predicted proteins | sample 1592761 | NCBI WGS metagenome assembly OJDH01 (sample SAMN05416855, study PRJEB24817) | seawater metagenome | isolation source: Sea water | place: Canada:Atlantic | collected 2013-11
TCAGGACCGCTAAACTCTCGCTGAGCGATCAAATCTTTATACTGATTGGTATAAGAGGCCAGAATACAATGCTTAAGCTTATTCCCTTAGCTGTCATTGAAACAGGGTTTGTACTCATCAATTCCTTAATATCTCCCCATATTCTCCATATTCTCCATATTTTGCTTAGATCACTTCACATCTAATCTGCACATTTCGTTTTTCAACTGCTAAGTTTAAGGCACTCAATACTCAAAGTTTTTGCAACTATTTCGAACGGCAATAAATAGATGTTGAGATCGTGTAATAAATGAGATTTGTCATAGTATATAGGTTCATTTATTAGCTTTAGTAATTATCATCTGGATACACTCTAATACATAAGTTTCGTGATTGTTAAGTTAAAGCTGTACCGAATTAGATTTAATATTTAATTAATCAATGCAACCAAGTGTATCAGTTGCTTATTTGTTAAGTAATCTCTATTACACATATGGCTAATAATCTGATTTTATGTATATATCTGTTTTTAATCGCTAAATAAAATAATTCGCCAGTTGGTTTTAGAGCTATTGTATCAATTGGTCTCATTATCGTTATTTAAATGTAATGACTGTTGACTTAATTGTGTTAATTTAACATTATTAATTCAGGAGGTTGTTACCTTTGTTTAATGTTAATAATAAAATAAATTATAAATAAAATAATATAACAATAATTATCATCAACGTCATTGCCTGTTAATTAAGCGGGTAACAATAATGATGAAGGAGAATATATGAACTCTTTGACCTTAACAGCCAAAGCCGTACGTAATAGTGTTATCGCAGTAGCAGCATCAACCGTCGCGTTTTCTGGTTTAGCCTTTGCAGAAGAGCAGGCTGATGGCGCGAAAGTTGAACGTATTGAAGTAACGGGTTCGCGTATTAAGCAAGTAGATATGGAAAATGCATCACCAGTTACGATTCTTACGGCTGCAGATATAAAAATGACTGGTGAAGCAACAGTTGCTGATGTACTCAATAACTCGTCAGTGAACAGTTTTGGCTCATGGCGTGGAACGTCAGGCTATGGGTCAGGTAGTGCAGCAACAAGTAGTGTTCAAATGCGTGGTCTAGATGCTAAGTATACATTAGTATTATTAGATGGTCGCCGTATGCCTGGAACTAGCTCTAGTTCAGGTGCTGCTGCTGATACATCACGTATTCCTATGGCTATTGTTGAACGTATAGAGATATTAAGGGAAGGTGCCTCAGCTATTTACGGTTCAGATGCCGTTGCCGGTGTTATTAATATTGTTACAAAAAAGGATTTTGAAGGGCTAGCTTTTTCTTATGATTCTGAACTTCCAAGTGCTGAGGGTGGTGATGCAAATCGTTTTACTGTAACAAGTGGCTACTCAAATGATAAAGGTAATATCACGTTAACTTTTGAGCACTATAAAGCAGATGCCGTTTGGGATAAAGATATTTGGAAATTTGATGATCCAAAGTATTTTGATTATTCATCATATAGTTCAGTGCCTAACGGTAAAGGCGATAGCGGTTGGGTTTCAAATAGTTCATCTTGTAATGAAGCTGATAATACCTATGATGGAACTGATGGTAGCAATGGTGGCCGCTGTTTGTATAGTTATGGTGAAGTTACTAAATTATTTGGTGACATGGAACAAAATTCAGTCTTATCAAACTTCAATTATGAGTTATCAGAAAACCTTCAATTTCGTGGGCGAGCAAGTGCCTCTCTTTCTGATACAGATACTCGCTATGCGGGAACTCCTGTATCAACTAATAAACCAACAATGTCAGCATCTAACGCTTATAACCCAGCAGGTGAAGACTTAACCTTGTATATGCGTTCCGCACAACTTGGCGATCGTGATGCACATACTGAAATCAGCAGCATTGATTTCTTAGGTGGTTTAGTTGGTTTCGTGGATGTAGGAAATGGAGTTGATTGGGAAATTAACGGCCAATATAGTCGTTCAACAACTAATGTATTTAATGAAAACTTAATTAATGACGATATTATTCAATCTCTTATAGATAGTGAAGAGTACGATGTGTTTAATACAAGCGGAATGAGCTACGGTGACTGGGATGTCATGATGACAGATCTGTATGGTCAAGCTGCACACACCGGACTTTATCAAGCGCAGTTTGATAGTACGCAAATCGATGGTTTGGTTTCTACTCTTTTTATAGAAGATGGCGAATTTAGTTTGGCTGGTGTAATCGGTGCCGAGTATGAAATGGTTGACTTTGCTCAAAAGAGTGATCCTCAATCAGCCTCTGGCCGTGTGTCTGGTGGTTCTGGTGGTGATGATGTTGATGCAACACGAGATCGCACGTCAGTTTTCATGGAATTAAAGGCTAGCTTGCCATTTAATATCGATTTGAATGCGGCTGTACGTTATGACAATTACGATCAAGAAGGTGATGTTGGCGCAGACCTCGTAAGTGGTTCGTTTGATAATGTGTCTCCACAACTAGGATTGGCTTGGCGACCTGTTGATTCTCTTTTAGTTCGTGCTAGTTGGGGTGAGTCTTTCCGAGCACCAAATATGGGTGAAATGTTCTCAAGTCAGGCATTAAGTTTTGCTACTGCTGATGACAATCTATGGTGTGATGCAGGGAATAATGCTGCAACAGATCCTGTTTACTGTGCTACAGGTGGTTCACAGCATAAAACTTGGTTCGGTGGTAACCCAGATCTTAAGCCAGAAGAAGGAGAGTCTTTTACAACTGGGTTTGTTTGGAACACTACAGATAACCTAGCATTTGAATTGTCATATTATGATTTAACCTTGGATAATCAGATTGCAGCAACGAGCCTAACTCGTTTATTGAAAGATGAAATTGATAATGGTTCATCTGATGCAATTGTACGTGATGCAGAAGGTAAAATTGATGTTGGTTATAGTTTTGACCGTAATATGGCCAGTTTAGAGACTTCAGGTTTCGATTTCAAAGCAACTTATACGCTTGAAACTGAATTTGGTGATTTCGGTATCAAAGGCGAAATGGGCTACGTGCAGGAGTTTTCTCAGACGTCTGCTGATGGTGAAAAGCCATTTGATTATGCAGGTTTACAAGACTATCCAGAGTATCGTGGCAATATGAATCTTGCGTGGACGTCAGGAGATATGAGTGCAGCATGGACTACTTATTATATTGGCGCTCAAGAGTCTGGCAATGAAGAGTATGGAACTGATTATTATGCAGACATTCCATCATACTTCAAACATAACGTTCAATTTTCATACACACATGCTTGGGATGGAAGTCTGACAGTTGGTGTCAATAATTTACTAGACAAGGAAGCTCCATCATTTTATAACGAAGGTAATGTAGGTTGGCGTGATGTGAATACTGGATTATATGATGTTTTAGGTCGTACAGTATTCGTTAGAATTCAACAGACGTTTTAAGTACATAGTTTTATGAAAAAAAACCTCCGACGTTCGGAGGTTTTTTTATTGTGAATAAATTTAAGACAACCATATTCTAGATGCCATTAAGTAATGTAATTACTCAATGGGTGAGTCTCAACTCTTGTCTGTGCTGATGTTCATATTTATCAGCGCAATTTGTACATCTTTGCTCAAGCATATCGCGAGCCAGCCGTTCAGGCTCAATTTCATTTTCGCAATCAGAACACAAACCATAAAGGTCTATGTCTAGCTGACAAAATGCGGCATCAAGTTTCGTGAGCTTCATAAACAGTGGCTCGTCACATAACTTAGCTTGAGTTAATACCTCAATAATGTCACAGAGATTGAGTTGTTCATTGTCGAGTACAAGATGATTTTTGCCGACAAGTTCACCTATCTCTTTCCTGAGTTGAGTTTCAAGCTTCGACAGTTCATGCCTAATGTGTGATTTGCTCACGAGAATATGCCTAAGTTATGTTTCTAACGGACACTAAGTCTAAACAGGTGGTGATTGATAGTTATGACTGAGATCAAATCTCAGTCATATATACATTTTTTATCATCATTATCAGTTGATGTGAATGAGCTGGAAACGGTTTTCTTTGTATTTTGAAGCGGATTAATAATTAGCTTCACTTCTTAGTAGGGCCAAAATATCTTGAGTTTGCCTCATGACACGAACTTGGGCAAAGAGGGCATCGGCTTCAGGATAATGTTTGACCATAAATTTGAGCCACTGCTTTATTCTAGCGGGGTAGTATTTCTCTTTTACGCTGACTATCTCGTAGTCAGAATATTGCAGCAGTAGCTGCATAACATCATGCCAAGGCATCATCGTTTGGTTGGTTTTGATGACATGGGCTAAGTTTGGTACGGCTAAAGCTCCTCGTCCTATCATGACGTCATCACAGCCACTGGCAGCCTTACAGTTTAGGTAATCTTGGTGTGACCAGACTTCACCATTAGCAATGACTGGGATGGATATGGCTTCACGTATAAGATTGATATATTCCCAATGTGCTGGCGGTCGATAACCCTCTTCTTTGGTTCTGGCATGAACAGTCAGTTCTGTCGCCCCAGCAGATTCAATTGCTTGTGCAATTTCAACACAGCGGCTTTTGTCATCCCAACCTAATCTGATTTTGGCTGAAACGGGGTGAGTTAAAGGAACGGCATCTCTTACCGCTTTGGTGACTTTATGGATAGTCTCGGGTTCTTTGAGTAATGCAGCGCCGCCGTTGCTTCTGTTTACCATGGGAGCCGGGCAGCCATAATTGAGATCTACACCCTGTGAGCCTAATTCGATGGCTCTTACTGCATTTTCTGCCATCCAATTGGGATGTTGACCCAAAAGCTGCAACCTGACAGGCGTACCTGCTTTCGTTTTACTGCCATAAGCAAGTTCAGCACACAGGCGATAAAACACTTTTTCAGGCAGAAGTTGGTCAACAACACGAATGAATTCGCTGATCACAAGATCATAACCGCCTACGCCGGTAAGTAGTGAACGCATCGGATCATCGGCAACGCCTTCCATTGGAGCAAGTATTACGCGCATTATATATTTCTTATCTTAATAGCAGAGGTGGAGAAGACTAAATGATGAGGCATAGAGTTTGGCTCCCAGTAATGACTATTTTACCTCAAGGCGTTAATGGATACAAAATCTATGCCTGTTGATTTACCGACAATTTGTTTAAGCAGTTGCTAAGATTGAATTAATGATGCATAAATGTGATCGTCATACAAAAAATGAAATAAAATTGAAGTGTGTCAGGTCTATTATTGCAAGCCAGCTGACAACAATGTCGTTGGCATCAAAAACAACTTAAATTAATACGGAAGGAAATTATTATGAATTTAGTTAAAAAAACTGTTGTTGCTGCTGCTTTAGGTACTGTTGTTGTCGGTTCTGCGTTTGCCGCTCAAGCACAAGCTAACCCGTTCGGATATAGCCAAATGGAGTCTGGTTATCAACTTGTTGATGGCGAAGGCAAGTGTGGCGGTGATATGAAGAAAGGCAAAGAGGGCAAGTGTGGCGAAGGTAAATGTGGCGGCGACATGAAGAAAGCCAAAGAAGGTAAGTGTGGCGAAGGCAAATGTGGCGGCGACATGAAGAAAGCCAAAGAAGGTAAGTGTGGCGAAGGCAAGTGCGGCGGCGACATGAAGAAAGCCAAAGAAGGTAAGTGTGGCGGCGACATGAAGAAAGCTAAAGAAGGTAAGTGTGGCGAAGGCAAATGTGGCGGCGATAAGTAATCTAACCTTAGGGTAAGGTACACACTGCTATATGAGATGATGCATTTGATGCAGATGCTCTATGGTAAATTTAAGGCCAGTTTAACTGGCCTTAATTGTCTTTGTTTATACCAATATTTGAACATGAGTGAGTAGGAGAGGGCATGAGTGAGCATGCAAAAGTTGGACTCGGTCTTAGACGAGAGATGCTCGACGAATTTTGTCAGGGTTCTCCTGAAGAGATAAATTTTTTTGAAGTCGCACCTGAAAACTGGATGACGTTAGGCGGTAAATATGGCCGTCAGTTTAAACAGTTAACTGAACAGCATGAGTTTTTTTGTCATGGTCTGTCGCTTTCTATTGGTGGGCCAGCAGAATTAGATGTGCAGTTTGTGAAGAATATTAAATCCTTTATGGATGAGCATCATATTTCTGTTTATTCGGAGCATTTAAGTTACTGCTCTGGGACTGGGCATATGTACGATTTGATGCCGATCCCGTTCACGGAAGAGGCCGTACACTACGTCGCAAATCGTGTTAAGCAGGTCGAGGATATTTTAGAAAGGCCGTTAATTCTCGAAAATGTCTCTTTCTATGCCGCTCCGGGCGCACAGATGTCTGAAGTGGAGTTTGTAACTGCAGTCTTAAACGAAGCAAACTGTAAGATGCTACTGGATGTGAACAATATTTATGTGAACTCAGTTAATCATCAATATGACGCAAGCCAATTTTTACGAGCAATGCCAACAGAGCGGATCGCGTACTTGCACATCGCTGGTCACTATGAAGAGGACAAAGATCTGATTGTAGATACTCATGGTGCCGATGTTGTTTCACCTGTATGGGATCTACTGGCTGAGTGTTATGACGTTCATGGCGTTTTTCCAACGTTATTAGAGCGAGATTTTAATATTCCAAAGACTCATATTCTACTCAATGAGATCAATAAAATTTCTCAATACCAACAAACAGCAATAGGCGCTATTTCTAGGAGGGCATGATGAGTTTTTTACAGATCCAGCAATCTTTTATCGATCATATTAAGCAGCCCTCATCAAGTTTACCTGAAGGGACTGATGCGCGAAGAATGAAAGTGTATCGAGAGTTATTCTTTAATAACATGGAAGGCTTTATCTCTAGCGCTTTTCCAGTATTAAAGACCTTATACACCAAAGACAATTGGTTGGCGTTGGTACAGACATTCTTTGTTGAGCATGACTGTGAAACTCCGATTTTTATTGAGATCGCTCAAGAGTTTTTAGTTTTTCTACAGACAGAGTATAAATTTAACGAGAGCGATCCAGCCTTCATGTTAGAGCTGGCGCATTATGAGTATATGGAGTTAGTTGTTGCAGTCGCAAAAGACAATCCGCAACACAAACAGATAGACACTCCCATCATCAATCAAGCACTTTGTCTGTCTGATACTGCAAAAGTGTTGCAGTATTTATTTGATGTGCAACGTATTAGTGATGAATACCGTCCTGAGTCGCCAAGTGATTCGCCGCAGTTTTTTTGTCTCTATCGTGATGATGAAGATGAGGTGATATTTTTACAGTTAACGCCTTTATCGGCGCAATTATTGGGATTTTTGTCACAATACGAAGCTGTAAATTTCGATGATTTAAAAGAGTGGTTGGTGAGCGTTTATTCGAACATGGACCAAAACGTTTTAGTGCAAGGGGCGTTACAGCTCCTAGAAGATCTTGCCACTAAAGGGGTGGTGAAGGATTTATCTCTAATTAAGCATGCCGGAATCTAGCTATTTAGATATAAACAAAGGCACTAAACAGTCTTCCTATATGCCTAGCTTCACACTATAATGGATAGATAAATTGATCTAGATCAAAAAAGCATTCATCTATTATTGTGAGGAAGTCATGAGCCAGCCGTTTAAAGATGTATTTAATATTTACTACTTAATTGGTTTTATTCTTGTTTTATTAATACCTACATTACCAGCAACATTGTCGTGGTTAAAGGTTGCTGGTGTGCTTTAATTATCAGTAACTCATGTATACTAGCCACTCTTTTGAGTGGTTTTTTTGTTTATGCTTCCAGTGTTTGTAGTTAAGACTACGAGATTAGAAACAGCTTGGTATATTGAGGGGCGTGATGGTAATTAAGCGTGGGTTATATCTTATTTGTGGATTGTGTAGCTTAGCGTTAGGTTTACTTGGGATACCGCTCCCTATCCTACCAACGGTACCATTTATTTTATTAGCCGCTTTTTGTTTTGCACGTTCGAGCGAGCGTTTACATCAGTGGTTAATGAACCATCCTTGGTTTTCAGAAGCACTTGCTGATTGGGATAAAAAACGGGCGATACGTAAAGGATTAAAGAGAAAAGCATACATTGTTAGCGGCTTAAGTTTTGCTGTTAGCATCGCTATCGTTCCACTTATTTGGGTTAAAGTGATGCTGGTATGTTGTGCTATTGGGCTGGGTCTATACTTAAGGCAAATCCCCGAATTGGAAGATTAACTGAGTATTACTCGTCTACTTTAATTGCGCAGTAGTACTAGTATAGAGCTTATATTTTGTGAGTTCTTCGTCAAAATAACCTCATTAGCGCCACCACTAGTTGCAACTCACAGTAAAGCGGCTTAAGCTTTAGCCCGATTTTTAAAAGTCAGCTAATAGCAGCGGACAAAACCAAAAGATGATGGTATGAATAACGAAAGTTTAGCGCTAATAAAACAGAGTATTAAAACGATTCCGGATTATCCAAAAGCTGGAATTTTATTTAGAGATGTGACAAGTCTACTTGAAGACCCTGTTGCCTATAGAGCAACGATCGATCTCTTAGCTCAGCACTATAAAGACCATGGTTTTACTAAGATAGTGGGCACTGAAGCTCGCGGCTTCTTATTCGGTGCTCCATTGGCACTTGCATTAGGTGTGGGTTTTGTTCCTGTTCGTAAACCAGGCAAGCTACCTCGCGAAACCATTTCTGAAAGCTATGAGCTTGAGTATGGTCATGATGTATTAGAACTTCATATTGATGCCATCAACGAAAATGATAAAGTACTTGTGGTAGATGATCTGTTAGCGACTGGCGGCACAATTGAAGCGACGGTAAAACTTATTCGCAAACTCGGTGGTGAAGTTAAGCACGCTGCCTTTGTGATCTCTCTACCAGATTTAGGTGGTGAAAAACGTCTTCAAGAGATGGATCTTGAGCTAGTGACACTTTGTGTATTTGAAGGCGAATAAACCAGCGTAAAAATGTTCCTCGGTAGCGAGTTTTAGTATGGCATGCTATTGTGCCACAATCCGAGGAGCATGCTCCCGAAATTGATAAAGAAACACTTTGGGGAGTTCCATGTCATATCAGGTGTTGGCCAGAAAATGGCGCCCTGCCACTTTCGAGCAAATGGTTGGCCAGTCTCATGTTTTACATGCGTTAACCAACGCGCTTACTCAGCAAAGATTGCATCATGCCTATCTGTTTTCTGGCACTCGTGGGGTTGGAAAAACCAGCTTAGCACGACTCTTTGCAAAAGGCCTGAATTGTGAGCAAGGTGTCACCGCGACACCCTGCGGCAAATGCTCAAGCTGTATTGAAATATCTGAAGGTCGCTTTGTCGATCTTATCGAAGTGGACGCAGCCTCAAGAACAAAAGTCGACGATACCCGTGAACTGCTCGATAACGTGCAGTACCGTCCTAGTCGTGGCCGTTTTAAAGTCTACTTAATCGATGAAGTGCACATGCTGTCACGCAGCAGTTTTAATGCGCTGCTCAAGACGTTGGAAGAGCCTCCTGAACATGTAAAATTTTTACTTGCGACAACCGATCCACAGAGGCTTCCAGTCACTGTGTTATCTCGTTGTTTGCAATTTAACCTTAAGAGTCTGACTCAAGAGGAAATTACACAGCAGCTTGACCATGTGTTAACTCAAGAGGTGTTACCCTTTGACGAACAGGCATTAAGCTTATTGGCTAAAGCGGCCAATGGCAGTATGCGTGATGCGTTAAGCCTCACAGATCAAGCGATAGCGTTTGGCGGTGGTGAAGTTAGACTGACCCAAGTGCAGACCATGTTAGGCAGCATTGACGAGCGACACGTTATCACCCTGTTTAACGCGCTAACCCAAGGTGATATCGGGCAACTGATGCAGGTGACGTCTCAAGTGCTCTCATTTGGTGCCGATCCGCAAGAAGTGCTGCGTAGTTTACTCGAACTCCTACACCAAATTACCTTAAGCCAATTTGCTCCTGCAGCGGCACAGCTCTCCATTCATAGTGAGCAAATTAAATCGTTTGCTGAGCAGCTAAATCCAGAGCAAGTACAGCTTTATTATCAATTGTTGCTGACTGGCCGTAAAGATCTCCCTCATGCTCCAGATCCTAAATCAGGTCTTGAAATGGCGCTGCTCAGAGCGGTGTCATTTGTACCAGAGACGCCCGTTAAGCGTTGGATTGTTGATAAGCCTGCGAGTGTGTCTGTACCAGCTCTTAATACGGTTATTTCAACGGATCCAGTTGCAAGCACTGCGCATGCAAGTACGCCTCTAACTGATGAGTTAACAACATCACCAGAGCAAGTTGTTGAACATCAAAGTGATGTTGTGACGTTGAAAAGTGAGCCAACAAACTCGGTGACAATTGATTCAAGTGAAGAACAGCTTTCTTCGCTAGAAGCTGTTGATGATGAAGACGCTGCACTTGATAGTTTAAACAGTGAACAGACGTTAATACTAAGTCAGGCTGCAAGTCATGGGATGGAGCAAGAGACGGCTCAATTATCAGCTCAGGCAAGCCCATCTGATGAAGTCGAAGCATTGACTTCTCAATCGGCTGACCAACATTCTGAAACGACTAAAATCAATGATTCGGTAGCATTGAATTCAGACGATGAACCGACCAAAGAAGTGCCTGCACTTGATGCGCTAGTGGCTGAAAAGAGCGATGTGGTGAATGAGTCACTGCAGTCAGATCCCAATGCTGTGCCCGATGAATATTATGCACAAGCGGCGCAGTTTGATGTTGAACAGGACTATCAAGAACAGTTCCAAGAAGAGGATGCTTACCCGTATCCAGAATCTTCTGCTGATAACGCATATTCGCCAGTAGCACAACAGAGTGAAACAACAGATTCAGCCCCAGCAAGTACTCCTGAAGAAGATGACATACTCGATGCAGTATTAGCTGCGCGAGATAGTTTGCTGACTCAACTTAGCGCTGAAGAGCCTAAGGAGAGTGGTGGAAAAAAGCCTGAAGCGCAACGTAAAGATTTTGTCCCGCCAAAACGGCCTCCTTCAACAGAGCAACCTCAAGAGGTAACGCCTGCAAAAGAGAGTAAGGCGCTTGATGAACAATCCTCGACAGAGGCTGAGTTCGATGCTGCAGCGTTAGAAGATAGGCCCCCTTGGGAAGAGCCTGTTACGCCTATTGTGGCTGAGGAGACTGTTGTTGATGATACAGAACTTAATCTGCCTGTTGAGCAGACAAACTCGGCAGCTGAAGAGGAATTTGTTCCTGCAAACAATGCGGTTCCCAAAGAAAGCTCAGCTCAATTGGTTGAGGTTCCTGTGCCGGTATTACATTCGACGCCACTTGAGGTTGTGCCAACCCATGATGGCGCAGTGACAGGAAATGACATCGATCTGAAATGGTATCGTTTGATGTCAGCACTGGATGTTGGAGGGCGGGTACGTCAGCTGGCGGTCAATTCAGTGTGCCATCATTTTGTCGAGCCGCTTGCGCTCTTGTTGAAACCGAATCAGAAACATTTGTCTGCCGATGTTGCCATCGTGCAGTTAGAAGAAGCGTTAAGCAGAGCCTTAGATAAAGAGGTGCATGTTACGGTTTCTGTGGGGGTTGATGCTACGCGTGAAACACCACTTGAAATACGTCAGCGTTTCCATAAAGAGTTATTATCACAGGCCCATAACGGTTTAATGAATGACAGTCATGTTCAGTGGTTAATTGCGGAGATGGATGCTGAGTTTGAAACGGATAGTTTAAGTTACAGCCCTGAATTGTTGAGTTTGAAAGGAAATACCATCGAGCTTGTCGATAAGTCGAACTTTAAGACGTTGTCTGAGTCATAAGTTTGTGCGGCTTTGATTGATTATCACTAATTTTTAAGTAAGATGAGCCAACTTTATTAGCCCCTTAATTGAAGAGATATAGCTATGTTTGGAAAAGGCGGTATGGGTAACCTGATGAAACAGGCCCAGATGATGCAAGATAAAATGGCCAAAGTGCAGGAAGAGATTGCACGTATGGAAGTCACCGGTGAAGCGGGTGCAGGTCTTGTAAAAGTGACCATGACAGGTTCTCACAGTGTACGTAAAGTGGATATTGATCCTAGCCTGTTAGAAGATGACAAAGAGATGCTTGAAGATCTTATCGCTGCGGCGTGTAACGATGCTGCTCGTCGTGTTGAAGAGAATCAAAAAGAGAGAATGGCTGAAGTTACAGGTGGTATGCAACTACCACCTGGCATGAAGATGCCGTTCTAATCAGGGTCAAAAATGAAATTTAGTCCTCTGGTTGATGAACTTATCCAATCATTAAAGTGTTTGCCCGGTGTTGGGCCAAAGTCTGCTCAGCGTATGGCGTTTCAGCTTTTGGAGCGGGATCGTAAGGCGGGACAATCTTTGGCTTCGGCATTAGCGAGTGCGATGAGTGATGTAGGACATTGCCAAGCTTGCCGTACTTTTACCGAAGAGAAGTTATGCCCCATTTGTGCCAGCCACAAACGAGGTCACTCTGAGGTTATTTGCGTTGTTGAAACGCCTGCTGACGTGCTGGCAATTGAAGCGGGAGGACATTTCTCCGGTCGATATTTCGTGTTGTTAGGCCATCTTTCTCCACTTGATGGAGTCGGGCCAGACGAACTTGGTTTGTCACTGCTTGAAGCACATTTGGCTTCCGGTGATGTATCTGAGCTTATTCTGGCCACTAATCCCACAGTGGAAGGGGATGCAACTGCACACTTTATTGCTGACATGGCCAAAAATCATCAAGTTGTGGTTAGCCGGATTGCTCATGGGGTTCCGGTTGGCGGCGAACTTGAATATGTTGACAGTACAACATTAGCACTCTCATTTAATGGGCGTTTACCTTTGTAAAGTGGAAACGTTAAAGCGCTAGTGCGCTACATCCTTGTCTTCAAAAACAAATAACCCAGAGTCTACACGTTAGATTCTGGGTTTTTTTTAATCATTTGAAAGGTTAAAAAACTTTTTCCCTTGAAAAGGTAAATTCCAGCCCCATCTCTTAATGCATAGAGAAACAGTTTTTGTGAAACACATAAAGGAACAATCCATGTCCCAACAAGAAACTCATGGCTTTCAAACTGAAGTCAAGCAACTCCTTAACTTGATGATCCACTCTTTGTATTCAAACAAAGAGATTTTCTTGCGTGAATTGGTGTCCAATGCTGCCGACGCCGCAGATAAACTTCGTTATGAAGCACTGACTAACGATGCACTTTATGAAGGTGACGGTGAGCTCAGAGTTCGCATTAGCACAGATAAAGAGAAAGGTACTGTTACCATAGAGGATAACGGTATCGGTATGACTCGTGACAGTGTTATAGAGCACTTAGGTACAATTGCAAAATCAGGTACTGCAGACTTCTTTAAAAATCTTTCGGGTGATGAATCGAAAGATTCACAGTTAATCGGTCAATTCGGTGTGGGTTTCTACTCTTCATTTATCGTTGCCGATAAAGTGACTGTGCGTACTCGTGCAGCCGGCCATAGCAGTGACGAAGGTGTTTTATGGGAATCAGCTGGCGAAGGTGACTTCACCGTAGAAAGCATTGTAAAAGAAAGCCGTGGTACAGAAATTGTGCTTCATTTGCGCGAAGAGGAGAAGGAGTTTGCTGATGACTTCCGTCTGCGTTCAATTATTACTAAATACTCAGATCATATCTCTGTGCCTGTTGAGATGTTCGAAGCCGGTACACCTGCGGTTGAAGCAAGTGATGATCAAGAAGCGGTAGCGGCGACTGAAGGTCAGTGGAAGCCGATGAACAAGGCGACAGCATTGTGGACTCGTAACAAGAGCGACGTTTCTAAAGAGGAATATCAAGAGTTCTATAAGCATATCTCTCATGATTTTACCGATCCACTTATCTGGAGTCATAATCGTGTTGAAGGTAAGCAAGAGTACACTAGCTTATTGTACATCCCTGCGAAAGCACCTTGGGATATGTGGAACCGTGACCGTAAGCATGGGCTAAAACTCTTCGTGCAACGTGTATTCGTTATGGATGATGCTGAGCAGTTTATGCCTAGCTACCTACGTTTTGTACAAGGTTTGATTGACTCAAATGATCTGCCGTTAAACGTGTCTCGTGAAATTTTACAAGACAACAAGGTAACGACAGCGCTTCGTACTGCTGTGACTAAACGCGTTTTAGGCATGCTTGAGAAGCTAGCGAAAAATGATGCTGAAAAATATCAATCTTTTTGGGCTGAATTTGGTCAGGTGTTAAAAGAAGGGCCTGCTGAAGATTTCGCAAATAAAGAACGTATTGCTGGTTTGCTACGTTTTGCATCGACTCACACTGAAGATGCAACTCCAACAGTGTCACTTGCTGATTACATTAGCCGTATGAAGGAAGGGCAAGACAAGATTTACTATATCGTTGCCGATAGCTATGAAGCGGCTGCAAACAGCCCGCACTTAGAGCTACTTCGTAAGAAGGGCATCGAAGTCTTGTTGATGTCAGAGCGAATCGATGAGTGGTTGATTAATCACTTAACTGAGTTTGATGGTAAGCAACTGCATTCAGTGACTCGTGGCGACCTTGAACTGGGTTCTCTTGAAGATGCTAGCGAGAAAGAGGCACAAGAGAAGTTAGAAACAGAATCTGAAGGCCTAGTTAAGCGTGTTAAAGATGCACTAGGTGACAAAGTCTCTACGGTTAAAGTGACGACCCGTTTAACAGATACGCCAGCGTGTGTGGTTGCTGGTGACGGTGAAATGTCGACTCAGATGATCAAGCTAATGGAAGCGGCTGGTCAATCAGTCCCTGAAAGTAAGCCTACTTTTGAGCTTAACCCTGAGCATCCTCTTGTGGCACGTTTAAACGATGAACAAGATGAAGAGTTGTTTGCTCAGTGGAGTGACTTACTTCTTCAACAAGCTCAGCTTTCTGAGAAAGGAAGTTTGGCAGATCCATCAGCATTCATTAAGTTGATGAACCAAATGCTTTTAGCTCAGTTAAAGTAATGATGAGTTAATTGAAATGACAGGAGGCATGACTTGTTTTTATTAAGAGTCTGCCTCTTTTTGCTTTTAAATTTAGGATTGTTATGGAAGCTGTTTTAGAACTGACTAAAGATAATATTCAAGATGTGGTTGATGCATCGATGAAGCAAATTGTTGTCTTAGCTTTTTGGTCGCAACAAAGTCCTGAAAGTGTTGCGCTTTCTCAGACGTTGACGGGGATGGCACAAAAGCAACTTGGTCGTTTTGTATTGGCGAAAGTAGATTGCGATAAAGAGATTGAAATCGCCAACTATTTTCAAATTCAAAATATGCCGACCACGTTAGTGTTAAGTGAAGGAAAACCCATTGATGGTTTTGCAGGGCTGCAAGAGGAGGAGCAAATAGCAGCGATGCTGGATAAGCACCTTCCTGCTCAGTGGCAATTACAGCTAAATGAAGCAAAAAATTTATTAGCGTTACAAGACGCAGAACCTGCTTTAGTGCTATTAAAGCAAGCGTACACAGAGTCACCTAATGCAGAAATAGCCTTGGTGTATGCCGATGCTTGTTTAATGCTGGATGATTTTGAGTTTGCCGCAGAATTGTTAGCCACTGTTGGGCTTGCTGATCAAGACAGTTATTATCAAAGCTTGAAAGCTAAATTGGCTTTGGCATTAGATGCAGCTGACAGTCCTGAAATTAGGCAGTTACAACAGCTTGTTGATAATGAGCCTGACAATATTGATCAATTACTCTTGCTCGTAAAAGCCTTACATCAAGCAAAACGTAATGAAGAAGCCTTAGCCATTTTATTTAGCCCACTATCGAAAGATATTGGCGTCGCAAATGGAGATGCTAAGCAGTTATTTTTAGAGATCCTCACGGCGCTAGGTCAGGGGAATTCACTGGCAAACCAGTATCGTCGTAAGTTATACAGTCTTTTATACTAACGTTAAGGCTGAAAACTGATAAGAATATTGAAGGAAGAGATCAACAAATGTCTTTATTTTGATTTCTTCCTTAGTACATGGGGCTAAAGTCTAATGATTATCTGGTTTAAAACCCATATCAGCCCCTTCAAAATAGCGGCCAAATGTGCGAAGATCGCGGCCTAATGAAATCTATGTCAAATAAAAGGACAATCGAGATGCGCATCATGTTATTAGGTGCCCCAGGTGCCGGCAAAGGCACTCAGGCACAATTCATCATGGAAAAATATGGTATCCCGCAAATTTCTACAGGCGATATGTTACGCGCTGCAGTTAAAGCAGGTACTCCACTAGGCTTAGAAGCTAAAAAAGTGATGGATGCTGGTCAATTGGTTTCAGATGAATTGATTATTGGCCTAGTAAAAGAGCGTGTTGCTCAAGCCGATTGTGAAAATGGCTTCTTGCTAGATGGTTTCCCTCGTACCATTCCTCAAGCTGATGCGATGGCGGAAGGTGGCATTGCTATTGATCATGTTGTTGAGATTGATGTGCCAGACGAAGAGATTGTTAAGCGTATGAGTGGCCGTCGAGTCCATCCTGGTTCAGGGCGTGTTTACCATCTTATTTTTAATCAACCTAAGGTTGAAGGTAAAGATGATGTCACTGGTGAAGATTTAGCTATTCGTCCAGATGATGAAGAGAGCACAGTGCGTAAGCGTCTAGAGATCTATCATGAGCAAACTAAGCCGCTTGTCGCTTATTACGGTAAAGTTGCTGATAGTGGTCAGGCTAAGTACAGCAAGTTTGATGGCACACAAAGTGTTGCAGCTGTTAGCGAAGAGATTGTTGTCGCGTTAAGTTAAGACTGAATAAGTCACTTTGCGATTAAAAGCCCACTTAGGTGGGTTTTTTTATGGGAAAAATCTAGCTTGGAGAGTATTGATTTCTAATCATGAAGCACAATAGATAAAAAAGTGACTTAGCTTATGGTGAATTTTGCTGTTTGTGTTAGTATCTGCCGCCATTTATATTAGCGCTCAGGCATCGAAGCTGATATAAAAAATAGTTAATTGTCATAATGCCCGATGCTTTTCTTATCAGGCATTAAATCCAAGCCACATCAGAGATGTTCTCTTTTGCCTTCTGTCATGGGCTTAGTGAGTGTATTGTGGCTTTGGGTGAACCCGTCACCATTTAATGAGAGCATTACATGAAGTTTCCAGGTCAACGAAAGTCAAAGCATTACTTTCCCGTTCAAAATCGTGACCCATTGTTGGCGCAACTTACTCAGCAGCCTAAACGATTTCCAACGTACGTTACTGGTATAGATCAAACTCTGGTGGATATTGAAGCCAAAGTGGCTGATGAAATGCTCGCTCGCTATCAATTACCTAAAGGTAACTCAACGTTAATTGACGATGAGACTGCTCACGCCCTTTACTCAGAGCTTAAAAGTCAGCAGTTGATCAGTGATGAATTCGCTGGTGGTACGATTGGTAATACCGTTCATAACTACTCGATCCTTGCAGATGATAGATCTGTGTTGTTTGGCGTGATGAGCAATAATATCGAAGTGGGCAGTTATGCTTATCGTTATCTTTGTAACACATCTTCTAAAGTTGACCTTAACTATTTACAGCCAGTAGAAGGCCCAATAGGCCGCTGCTTTACACTTATCTCTGAGTGCGGTGAGCGTACTTTTGCGATTAGTAAAGGTTCGATGGATAAGTTGAGTCCTGAGTTTATTAATAAAGAGGTGGTACAAGGCGCTTCTGCTCTGGTTTTGACTGCTTATTTAATGAGAGCCAGCGACGGCGATCAGATCACTGAAGCTGCACTCAAAGCGATTGAGTACGCTAAAGAAGCGGATGTACCAGTGGTATTAACCTTAGGTACACGTTTTTTAATTGAGAGCGATCCTCAGTGGTGGATGAACTTCATTAAAGAAAATGTCACCATTCTTGCGATGAATGAAGATGAAGGTGAAGCGTTAACGGGTTTTAAAGACCCACTTCAGGCAAGCGAAACTGCACTTGAGTTATGTGACTTGGTATTAACGACCGCTGGCGCGCTGGGTTTATACATGGCAGGTTACACGGAAGAGTCTGAAAAGCGTGAAACGTCTCATACATTATTACCTGGTATGATCCCAGAGTTTAACCGTTATGAATTTTCTCGTCCTAAATTAAAGTCTGCATGTGATACTCCGATTAAGGTGTACGCTCATATTTCCCCTTACATGGGTGGTCCGGAGAAAATACGTAACACCAACGGCGCTGGTGATGGTGCCTTGGCTGCATTACTTCATGACTTAGCTTCTAATACTTTCCATAAGGCTAACGTACCGGGCTCAAGCAAACATAAACGTGATGGTCTATGTTACTCATCATTCTCTCAAGTGTGTAAGTACGCTAATCGAGTGGCTTATGAAGTATTAGCTCAACATAGCCCACGTTTATCAAGTGGCTTGCCAGAGCGTGAAGACAGCTTAGAAGAAGCATACTGGGAAAGATAAACCCCATAATGCATTCAAATAAAAAGGCGTCCATTTGGACTAATGCCGGTAAGTTAAGCTTACTGGCATTTTTTATTCCTGGCGTATCTCTGAG
>OJDH01000406.1_pt1 | contig 18204 bp, 14 predicted proteins | sample 1592761 | NCBI WGS metagenome assembly OJDH01 (sample SAMN05416855, study PRJEB24817) | seawater metagenome | isolation source: Sea water | place: Canada:Atlantic | collected 2013-11
TTACTAAAGTAAAGATTTCCGTTTAAAATATTTGTGATTGTCTCTAATAAAGTGTGAGCTGGTGACTCAGAAAGGATGGCGGCTCTAAATCCAAGTTTTATAAGGAAAACTTCATCATCTATCGATAGTTTATTGCATATTGCAATATGAAATCCACTGGAGAAAAGTATCTCGTCTAAATGTTTTACATCATCTATAACTGAGTTTAAAAAGTGTAATAATATTTTTTGTTTTTCTTGTGAATTATTCCATGCACTCGTGATGTTTTTACTTTGGTTAACTTTTAGGTTTAATAATCCCGCAGTGTTTTTTAGTTTTAGTAAGTTATTATCTGTGTGATTAAGGGTAAAAATTTCACCATCATACATCCCATTTCCTTATGACATCCAACAGATGTAATGCTTTATTACTCGCTTCTTAGTACTACAAATCTATCTTGTAATATCGTAATCATCGTTCTTTTTCAGTTATCTTGATTGTATCTGTTTGTACAGCGATCGCAACAGTTGATTAACCTATTCGTCGTCCATTTCGTCGAGTTTGCATCTGGAGGGGTTTTGTTTTGGGTTCTTTTTGTCTTATTAGTGTTATTTTTTAGCGTTTAATACTAAAGGCTGATGCGAAATGCTTAATATTTCGGATATAACGATGTTTTATTCTGCAAAGCTAAATTGTCATATTATATGAATTAAGGTTTAATTTGTATTACCTCCCAATGTGGTAATTTTTCATGGAGATCTTTTTCTATTTTATCCATATCACCACGGATCAATATTGTAGGCGTACTTAAAAAGACATGTTGAGCCATGTGTTGCAGTGCCAGTGGGGTTAACTGACTAATGACATTTTGTTGAGCCTCACTTGAATCTACTTTTTTTAGTGCTAGCTGCTTTAAGTAATACGCAAATGCTGAGTTGATGGATTGCGAGGTTAATAGGTACTTACTTTTTTCATGTATTTTAAGTGCTGATAGTTCAGCTTCTTCTATGAGTGTTTCACTGGCCAGATCGAGGTGATCTAAAATTCCTGAGATAAACGCGCCAGTATGTTGCAATTGAGTACTGCCATAAAATTTTAGCGTGCGAGCCAGTGGATTGTTGAAACACCTTCCATATATGCCGTAAGTGAGACCGCGTTGCTCCCGTAAATCATAATAGAGCCTACCGGAAAAGCTGCGCCCTAACCAACTTGCCAACAATTGACAGCTAAGTGGGCCGCTTTCATTAAGCGCCATCTCTTTATCTGAGTATGTTTGAGACGTGGACGTTGAGATGGATAAACGGTAACCGACTCTGACTTGAGTTTGCACAGCGCCTGGTGCATCGATGATATAGAGGCGTTTTTGTGGATGCTGAGTAGCAGTCGGCAAGGGGTCATGCTTCAGACTGGCACCGCTGGTCTCTTTACTATTGGCAGGGGAGGGATTGGGTAACTCCAGCGCTAATATCTTCGTTAGCTCAATCAGCGCGTCTTCCTTTGCTGAGGTTTGCAGGTGCCATGTCGAGCCCGTTAATATAGCTGACTGTAGTTTGATCAGGTCTTTATCGGTGAGTTCATCTTGCAGGGCTTGATTGCGTAAACTTAAGTTATAAGGGTGTTGTTCGCCGAGTATCTCCTTTGCCCATACTGTCTCTATCTCACCGCCGCTGTATGCATTGATATGCTTATTCAATTTTAACTGTCGGCGAACCGTGTCTAGATCTAAACCCTTGAAAGCTTCTGCTTGCCAACTCTTGGCTAACAAGGTGAGAGCTGAGTCGACTTCTGCACTTGGGCAGGCCATCTGTAGGCTGACGCTGTGCATACTTGCGTTAATGCGTAAACTCTCAATGCATGAAAGGTTCGATGTTGACGCTAGCCTGTAGGCTCTTTGATAGAGCGCGATATTAAGGACGTCAATATTGTTAAATGGTCGCTTGGGATTAATCAAGCTTAGGTTTAGATAAACTAACTCCGATGGGCTTGAGGGGTACTGATGTAAAGTGAGATTTTCAGTTATCTTGCTGACAGTCCACGTCTTATGTTTACCCTCATTAAAATTGACCTTAGGTGCACCTTTAAGTGGAGTGAATTCTGACACAACAGGTGCTTGGGTGTCAGTGAATACTAACTTTGTTTGCTGGCAGGCTGAAAGGCCAAGCAATAACATGAAGCTGCAAGCGAGTGGGGTAATTCTTGGTGTTAATCTGGTTAGCTGTTTCATAGCACACTCTCCTCCAGAGTATCGCTCACTCCTTCAGGTAAGACTTCGAGTAGGGACTTTGTCCACCTGATGTACCAAGAAGGCAGCAGATCCAGTCGAACCAGATTATCGGAAAAATACAGTTTTGTTACCTGTTGAATTTGCTCTGCCGTCACAGTGTTAATGCGCTCCCAAGGCCCAGTTAATGGCGTTAATGTATCTCTTTGTTGTGTTGCTGAAAGCATTCGTGCAAGTTGGGACGGTCGGTCGAGTTGTTGCAACGCTTGATTAAGCCAGTTGGCTTTTAATTGATGTAGAGACGTGTCATCAATACCATTATCGGCGATATCAATAATCATATTTTGTACGTTAGTCACCAGCTGGTTGAGTGAAGTTTTAGCTCTGGGCACCATGACTAAGTTACTGACACCCATAAGATCCATTGAGAGAGGGATGGAGTAGGTGAGCAGTTGCTCTGGATCGGTTAGCCCGCTCTGTTTCATTAAACTGGCTCTATTTTGAAACAGGTAGGCCTCAAGTAATGCGATTGCTGCGGCATCTTGATGTTGCTGACCGACGGTATGCCAAGCAAGTAGCACAGCAGGCCAAGGGCCTCTGGCGTCGATGATCTCACCATGTACCTGTTTGTTTTTCGGTGCAAGCGGGGTAGCCGTGGCTAAAGAGGGAACCTTCAATGCTGGTTGCGGATTCTGCCATTGGCCAAACTCAGTATCGACCCAAGCATGGGTATTGTCGGAGTAGGTTCCCACTATGCTCAGTTGTGTGGCATCGGGTCGGTAATGGCGTTGATGAAACTGATTTAGCTGCTCAACGGTGGCACTGCTGACATCCTCTTTACTGCCTATGACAGAATGGCCATAAGGGGTTCCGTCTGCCTGTGAAAGTAGGAACTCCATTGCATCACGTACATAGGGTTGATTATCGATAGTGGTTGCCATCTCTTCCAGTACCGTTGCTTGTTGGTTTTCTACTGTTTGCTGACTCAGTACCGGACGAATAAAGCGATCAGCCTCTAGCCAAAGAGCAAGTTCAAGCGCTTCAGATGGCAGAGTGAGGTAATAGTTGGTGAAATCGAAAAAGGTAGAAGCATTAAACTGGCCGCTTAGTGCGCTCATGGTTTGCGCGTAGCTGTCGCCGGGAGCATGTTGGCTGCCTTTAAATAGCATATGTTCAAATAGGTGAGCATACCCTGTTTGTCCTGTTATCTCATCTCTTGAACCTACCCTGAATTGGGTGGCAACAGACACACTGGTACTTAATGGGATCGGTAGAAGCCTGAGTTGCAGGCCATTATCGAGCTTTCTGTAGACAATGGTTTGTTCTATCGAATAGAGGGGAGCGGCCATCTGTTGCAGAGTTTGCCCGCTAGCCTGAGTTGAGAGTAACGCGACCAAGCCAAATAGGAGATATTTTTTCAGGGGATAGGTCCTTATTTATGCCAGATATCGTTGGATCACTTAGTTATTTTATATCAGCTTTGCTAGGAGCATATCTAGGTATGTTCCCAAAATACCTGAGAATGTTTGTTTCAGGGGTCTTGTTTAAGCTCAATTCTTGGCGTGTTTTTTTATGCAGGTAGTTTCAAGGTGCTGATAATTGATGATTTTAATGTTGTCCAGTATCCAAAAATATGATCAAGACACTTATGCTTGCTTGTTACTATGACAGGGGGTGTCTTTATGACATGATGTTGTAGCGCATCAAGATGACTTGAAAATAGACAAATATGTGCTTGGTCATAAAACTGCATTGTATTAGCGGTAATATGGAGATTACTCTGGAACTAGCCTTATATAATTCTCATTATTTTGTTTTTTATGTTTTTATTGTCATTTGATTTTGTTGGTTTTAAATTTAAATTAGTGAGTTATTTAGGTTTTTTAGTATTAATTGGTGCAGATGGGCTAAATTTAATCTTATCTTCCCCTGAAGATAGGCTCGATAATGTATAATGCCTTAGCTTTATAGGATTGAGAACATCCTGTTAGCTTGGCACTTTGAGATACTGTTATCACGTTTAGGGAGTTCATTATGAATGCAGAAACCATTAACCACTTTTTTCTAATTGGCGCATTCTTAATCGCGGTGAGCGTACTGTTAAGTGCAGTTTCATCTCGTGTTGGCATTCCTATTCTCTTGGTATTTCTTGGTGTGGGGATTCTTGCCGGAGAAAATGGCCCCGGTGGCATCCACTTCAATGACTACTCCGTTGCTTATCTCGTCAGTAATTTAGCGCTGGCGATCATCTTACTCGATGGCGGCATGCGCACCCGAGTGTCCAGTTTTCGTGTCGCTCTTTGGCCAGCGCTTTCGCTTGCCACTTTTGGTGTGGCGATAACAACAGGGCTCACCGGCTTAATGGCGGCTTGGCTGTTCGACCTCAACTTGCTTCAAGGTCTCTTGATTGGGGCGATTGTTGGCTCGACCGATGCTGCCGCAGTGTTCTCTTTGCTCAAAGGTAAACGGTTAAACGAGCGTGTTGGCGCCACACTTGAGATTGAATCGGGCAGTAATGATCCAATGGCGGTTTTTTTAACCGTGACCCTTATCGCCATACTCGCCAGTGTGGGTGATGGCTTGTCAGCAAGCTTTATGGCCATTAGCTTTCTCAAGCAGTTTGGCATCGGCGCTATGATGGGGGCGGGAGGAGGCTGGCTGTTGTGGCAGTTGATAAACCGCACGCAATTAGCCGATGGCTTGTATCCTATTTTGGCACTCAGTGGCGGCCTGATCGTATTTGCCACCTCAAATTACCTCGGTGGCAGTGGCATACTGTCTGTTTATCTGGTCGGTCTACTGCTGGGGAATAAAGCCACCCGTGGTCGTCATGCCATATTGAATGTGTTTGATGGTATGACTTGGTTAAGTCAAATCGGCATGTTCTTGGTACTGGGCCTGCTCTTAACACCGTCCGAGTTGACTGATGTCGCTATCCCCGCGTTGGCACTGGCGTTTGGTATGATTTTAATCGCCAGACCAATCTCAGTCTGGTTAAGTTTGCTTCCCTTTAAAAGTTTTAGCGCCAAAGAGCGCTGGTTCATCTCCTGGGTTGGCTTACGCGGCGCGGTGCCGATTATTCTGGCTGTATTCCCCATGATGGCGGGTTTACCTAATGCGCAGCTCTATTTCAACGTGGCTTTCTTCGTTGTACTGGTATCGCTATTAGTGCAAGGCTGCTCTTTGGGGAAAGCATCACGCCTAGCAAAAGTGGATCTGCCTCCAGTCCCTGGCCCTATCTCCAGAGCAGGCGTCGAAATCTATCCTAAGAGTGAATGGGAACTGTTTGTTTATCACCTCAGTGAGAGCAAGTGGTGTGTGGGCGAGCCGTTAAGAAAACTGAATATGCCAGAGGGCACTCATATTGCGGCCCTGTATCGCAATAACGAGATGCTGCACCCCTCGGGAAGTACGATGCTGAACACCGGCGATATTCTCTGCGTGTTGGGGCATGAAAAGGATCTTGATGGGTTAGGCAGGCTATTTAGTGAGCCACCTTTAACGAAGGTATTACCACGCTTTTTTGGTGACTTCTTCTTCGGTGTTGATATTGAACTGTCAGCGCTGGCGACTATGTATGGCTTAACGTTGGATGAGAAAACCATCAGCATGTCGGTAGGCGAGCTACTCAATGATCATTTGGCGGGTGAGCATGTGTTAGGTGATCAATTTGAGTGGCAATCACTGCACTGGATTATCTGCGAGCTTGAACAAGGCGTAGCAACCAAGGTCGGCATTCGTTTACCCTCAGAGATGACCCTGTCCTGAGTAGTACAAAGTTAAATCGCCCTAATGGTTATGTTTTCTTCAATGTATCAATTGTGTCGTTGTTCATAGAGATAAACAATTGAAGTGATAGAAGTAATTTTATCACTTCAGTCCTTATCCCCAATTGACTAACCCGCTGACCTTGTTATCTTATGACTATATTTCATGTGTTGGAAAGATAATGGCTAGCGGAATTGTTACTCCTAAATATGTCAGTGATTTCAGCTGTATAGGCCCTGATTGTGAAGATAGCTGCTGTATCGGTTGGAACATCTATATCGATAAGCAAAGCTATAAAAAAACAATGGCCCATCGCGAATTGAAAAGCTTGGCTAAAACAGCCATGAAAAAGATTAAGAAAAGTGATGACCAGTGGGCGATTATACGCTCAGACGCCCAAGGCGCATGCCCCTTTTTGGATGGTAAGAAACTGTGTAAAGTTCACTCCTTAGCCGGTGAAGATACCCTGAGCGAAACCTGTAAAACCTACCCTAGAACCAGCTTGGTGAGAGACAGTGACAAGTTTCAATCGCTCTCGTTATCTTGTCCGGAAGCGGCGAGGTTAATCCTCTTTAGTCCCGATGCGTTTATGTTTGATCATAAACTCAGTGGTTCAAAAATTACACCCCATGAAAGCCCGCTTTGGCTCAGTAAATCCTACGACAACAGCATCGACCTGTTACTCAATGAGCACCTTAATTGGCAGGAGTCGTTACTGGCTATCGGCCTGTTAATTAATACAGCCGACAAGGTTTGGGGAAATGAGGTCGATGCGAGTCAGCTGGATGTTCGTTTAGAGCAACTCACCTTGTTAGCAGAGAAAGGCATGCTGCAAGAGCAGTATAAAGCCTTGGCTTATGCCGACGGACATCAGGTACAAGCATTCGCATCCATTCATGGCATGTTTATCGATGAGCACCCAAGACGTGATGGGGTCAGATTTAAAATGATTAATGATGCTATCACTGACCTGCTTAACGATGACAGAACCGTGGATGTCGATAAGATTAACCATGCATGGAACACCATCGCATCCCCCGCGTTAGAGGAGCATGGCGATCTGTTTAAGCGCTATATTCTGTATTACATTTACCATGAATACTTTCCTATCACCTTAAACGAAGCCCCCCAGTCAGCCTTTAGATTATTGGTACTCGATTGCTTCATGCTCCGCTGTTACCTAGCCGTGATTGCCCATAAAAACAATGGTCTGTCTGAGAGTGATGTGATCCTCTGTTTTCAGGTTTACCATGTTGTACGACAGCATAAATCGACCTTTATTAAAGGCGCAACCGCCATCATGGATAAGTTTAATTTCTCCAGCGTAGCAGGGATCATAAGCTTGTTAAAAACTGGTTCTTAGAACTTGTGAAATAACAAATTTGGGAACTTGTCTGATAACAAGTTTCAAGTATCTTTTTGGTGGGTTCATTGGGCGGTTTTGGTATTTGGTCGATTTGCCGAATACCATAGCCGAATTGTTGTTTATAGCCTGCGGCGGTGCTGTATATGGTCTTGAATGTTCCCTAGATACATAAGACATTTCCCATATCCCTATGGGTCAGATATACGAATGTCGTGATCACATGGTCGATGATGTTCCCTACACCATAACGACATTTCCCATATCCCTATGGGTCAGATGTGAATGAACGACCCGAACGTGTAAACACTTCTGTGACACGGTGAATAGAAACGTTAAATTTCTGAGCTTATGAACGAGAGACAAGGATGTCGAACTGGCTTTTAGATAGGATATCATTCAAGCACAATCCCTGTGGGCTCTGCCGTGACATCCCTGTCACGGAAGGTCACAGCCGCGTTCACACCTGATTGTTTATCTCTTCGATTTAGGTTAATTGGCTACGACCCCTTTGTTAGATATGTGGTGGGTTCATTGTGCTGTTTTAGTATTTGGTAGATTTTCTGAAGACCGTAGCTGAATAGGTGTTTATTGCTTGCAGCAGGTGCCGTGCAGGGATGCACCAATGTCGCAGTGGCAGGATGCCAAGGAGCGACCCGTCATGTGTAAATACTTCTGCGGGACGCTATAAATATGTCCCTATACGCTCGACGGTGGCATCTGACCTATATGGATATAGGAAATGCCGGAAAATGTAGGGAACATTTTTGGCCTTGCCACCAACGCCCTCAGCCGCATTCACACCTGATTGTTTATTTCTTCGATTTGGGTTAATTGGCTACGACTCCTTTGTTATTTGTAAGTGTGCATCTGGTGCTAATTTGTCCAGGCTCTCATGCCATGTTTTTAACCCGCCTTCGCCAAGCATTGCGGCGAGAAGCTGTCGTGATTGTTGCTTTTGGGCTATCTCTTCATCCAGTTTTTGTAGGCGGTTTTGTAGAAGCTTGCGATTGACCTTAGCTTCCAAACAGGCTTTAAGCGTTAAGCCTCCTGCCTGCAGTTTCTGAATTATACGAATACGCTGGAGATCTTCGTCACTGTAGACCCTATACCCGTTAATTAGCCTTTGGCCTTTTATCAGTTGTTGCTTCTCATAATAGAGTAGGGCGGTACGTGATAAGCCCACTTGTGCCGCAAGTTCAGAGATTCGATACACGCTTTTAACCCCACTGCACTATTTGAATTTAAGTACTTTAAACTATGAAGCTATAGAGAGGTCAATCAAATTTTTCAGCATTACAGAACAGATGCATAAAGTATTGCTTTACTCGCTCTTTTGCTCTCACTTAACCACCTGATCTTATAAGGAGAGCTGTTGAATTTTTTGCAGAGCTTGGAAGTATGTTTCGGTGTTACGTGAGTTTTCTTTTTTGCTTATGAAAGCAGATAAAGGCGTAGATACAATATAAGGTTCCGATAGTAATGAGGCTTCCTTCAATGAGTCTTTCGTCGATAAAAAAATGAAATGCGACAGGGAATATTTGCAAGCAACACACAACCCCAACTAAAACATACATAATCCACATCGTTTTATTGAATAGTTGTCGAAAGTCAGTAGAAAAAAAGTCTAATGGGAAGAGCGATGAAGTTACATCTGATAATTGAGCATCTGAGCTTAATTTAGAGAAAATGACTTGTCTTTTTTTTAAGGTAAGGGTCGCAGAGAATAGCAGAACAGCTAAAAGCCATATCCACGCAATATTCATTGTTGCGTACGTAAAGTCTAGCTTAAACAGTGTTCCACCTTGAAACTGGACTTGTGATTGATGTTGAGCCTGTGCGCCCAAAAAGCCATCTTCTTGTTCCGAAAACTGAACTGTTCTTTGAATTAAATAGCTAGACAAAATCATTATTGAAATGAATATAATCCATAGGTATTTGTTTACAGATCTACCCGCTTCAACAAGCTTTTCTTGAATATCCATTATCTCTCCAAATGAGCTTTTGCATATTAGATTAGTAGTGAGTACTCCTCGTCACTAATAACCTCCAACATATAGGGCAGATTAAGAATTAGCAATGTCTTAACTTGTTAGGGGGAATCGAATGACAATATTCTTGTAAGTCAGCAAGACCGATAAGATTTCCTATATTTCTAGATACTTCTCACCCCAGCTGGAAAGTGATAGATAACAATGAAGCTCAGACTTTCAACTACTCACCTAATAACATTTAGCTAAAAGTTCTGAGACTAGCTCCTGAAACTAGTTCAGGATGACGAGTTAGCACATAGAAAGTGTCATCAGCCTTCATTTGTAGGTAAAAAGTTTTTAACCACGGAGCTCACAGAGACCGCGGAGAGGAGCAAAAGCCAAATCGAAGAGATACTCTTGTTTCAAATCAGAGGTGTAGATGCAGCTGTGGCCGTTGACAGCAAGGATGCTGTCGTCGAGCTTACAAGGACGTACTAGCAGCGTGTCACAGAAGTATCTACACATACCTCGCTGGAGGCGATAGATAACAATGAAGGTTCGATTTAGAGCCATTCTCCAAATGCCAAACCTAGCCAAAAGTTAAAATTCAAATTAAGAAAATGTAATCAGCCTTCATTCGAAGGCCGCACAATTTTGATGAAGAGAGCCAACTGTGACGATTCACCAGTTAATATACTGATGGGTCACTCTCATTAGGCCGTGTCTTAAACCGTCTGTGTAACCACATATATTGAGCGCGATTCTTATTGATGATCTGCTCAATAATGCCGTTGCCTCGTTTGGCATCTTCGACTTCATCTTTGGTGGGGAAGTCATCTAATGGTGGCGATATTTCGATGGTGTAACCCTTGTCATCGTCATTACGTACCACGCTAAATGGCAGCACCTTTGCTTTTCCAAGGCGGGCTAATGTCGTGGCGCCGGTGATGGTTGCCGCGTCTGGCATGGCGAAAAAGGGGATAAAAGTGGCACTTGAACGTCCGAAGTCTTGATCTGCGGTATACCAGATCACATCAGGAGTTCGAAGACAACGGACCATCTGGCGCAGGTCGCGCTTAGAAACAAGCGCCTTGTTAGATCTAAGTCGTCCCTTTACCTGAAGGTATTCCATGACGGGATTATTGTGTGGGCGATAGACACCTACGCCTGGTTGAAACTGTCCAAATATTCTGGCACCCATCTCTAGAGGTAAACAGTGTACGGCGAATAATATTACCCCGTGCCCGTCGTTGAGGGTCTGCTGTACATGTTCTTGGCCTGTAATGGTCATGTGACGCTGCACTTTTTCGTCTGACCACCACCAAGCATTGATGGTGTCGAAGACTGCCTTGCCGGTTTCTTCAAAATTTCTAGTTAGCAGTTCATCTTGTTCTGCTTGCGGCATATCGGGGAAGCAGAGCGCTAAATTTCGCTTTGCAGTGTTGACGCGACCGCCGATAAGCTTCTTCGCTATTCGGCCTATTGTCGCCCCTATTTTCATCTGAATGGCTAAGGGAAGTAGCTGGGTTAAGCGCATTAAGCCGACCCCAAGCCAGAGTAGCCAGAATTTTGGATGATACAGATGATTTGAAAATTGCGCTTTTTCTACCACGGTGAACTCGAAAGATTATGAACCTGATGGGCTATTCTAACGTAATTTTATTGTAAATGGCTGCAAAATTACTGCTGAACTTGGCTCCAATTAATCACAAAATTAGGTACAATCAATGATTAATTTTGAAAACAGATATGAGCGTTATGAAGGTTTCTCTGCCAGCATTTGAAAAAGCTAAGGTTTTAGTCGTCGGTGATGTGATGTTAGATCGTTACTGGACTGGTCCTACCGGCCGTATTTCCCCAGAAGCGCCAGTACCTGTGGTTCAGATAAAACAGATAGAAGACAGACCCGGCGGTGCGGCAAACGTTGCCTTAAATGTGGCAACCTTAGGTGGGCAAGTGTGCCTTGCTGGCATTGTGGGGAATGATGAAACTGCTCAAGCGCTCACCAAAGGGATTCAGGCGTTAGGTGTTGAGGCCAATTGGCATTGCGTTGAAGGTAAACCTACCATCACTAAACTTAGAGTGATGTCTAGAAATCAGCAGCTTATCCGTTTGGATTTTGAGGAAGCTTACGCAGCTGAAGAGAGTGTTGTTCTGTTTAAGAAAACCGAAGCACTGCTTGATGGTGTTGATGTGGTTATTCTTTCAGATTACGCCAAAGGCGCGATCACTGACCCTCAAGACTTTATCAAGCTCGCAAAATCCAAAGGCGTGAAAGTCTTAGTTGATCCTAAAGGCAGTGACTTTTCTCGTTACCGAGGTGCTTCGCTACTCACGCCTAATATGAGCGAATTTGAAGGTGTTGTTGGTGCGGTTACCTCTGAAGCAGATTTAGTGGAAAAAGCGCAAGCTTTGTTAGCTGACTTTGAGATTGACGCTATTTTAGTGACGCGCTCTGAAAAGGGCATGACCCTTATTACCGCACAAGGGCCTGAACTGCATATTCCAACAGTGGCTCGTGAAGTCTATGACGTGACGGGGGCTGGTGACACTGTGATCTCGGCACTGGCTACCGCGTTAGCGGCGGGCAGTGAACTGCCTCAGGCGTGTGCGATTGCAAATACAGCCGCGGGCATTGTTGTGGCCAAACTTGGTACTTCAACAGTGAGTCGTATTGAGTTGATTAAGGCGTTGTCTCTGAGTCATGGAGAGTCGGGTTTTGGCTCGGTGAGCGAAGATCAATTAGCCTACGCGTTAGAGCAGGCAAGGCTCAGAGGCGAGCGTGTTGTGATGACCAATGGTTGTTTCGATATTTTGCACGCCGGCCATGTGAGTTATCTAAAACAAGCTAAAGACTTAGGTGACCGTTTGATCGTCGCGGTTAACGATGATGCGTCAGTCAAACGCTTGAAGGGCGAGGGACGTCCTGTTAATCAGGTTGATCGCCGAATGGCCGTTTTGGCTGGGCTCGCCTCGGTTGATTGGGTGGTTCCTTTCAGTGAAGATACCCCACAGCGAATTATCGCAAGACTGCTTCCGGATCTGCTTGTTAAAGGCGGAGACTATAAGATTGAAGAGATTGCTGGTGGTGAAGAGGTGATGGCATCGGGTGGTAGCGTGATGGTACTAGGATTTGAAGATGGTATTTCAACCACTAAGATTATTGAAAATATCATGGCCAATCAGTGATCTGGACGGCGTTTGCGCTAACGACTAGCTTGCTGTTGGCTCCGGTCGACACTAAGCAGGTGGTATTGTGTGAGACGTCGTTACTCAAGTCGTGCCTGAAAAACCTTTCTGTTGATGTTCGCGGGCAGTTGCCCGCTAGCGTGGCTGAGATTAAACAGTTATTAGGTCAGCGCGGCGCGATGGTATTGCCTCTTGACGATAAACACGTGGCTGGCGTGGTTCTGCTTGCTCGTGATCAGCTGCCACAATCGCTTTCAATTGAGCTGTCTGGCTCACTGCATTCATTTACCTTATCAGATCAGTTAGCGGTCACTCTTTGGCATGAGGTCGGTCACCTTGAGGCGATTAACTTGGTGGCGTTGGGCGTATTTGACACACTCTCCTCCTACCGTCATGAATGGGTCGCGGATTGTTATCTTATCTGGCGTTCAGCCAAAGAGGGCAAGGGGCTGGATTTGGCGTGGCAGCAGTATCATCGTCGCAACCTTAATATGATGCAAAACGCTGATAACATCAGCCACTGGACAGTGCCTGTCATGGCGCAAGTGCTTCAACACTACGACGCTGAACAGTTAGCGAGTTTTAATCGTTTTAGTGATTTCATGCAAGATGCGCTACCTCGATTGTTTGAAGAGGAGCAAGATACGTTAGATGAGTTTGCCAGCTTGTTTCATCGAACATTCAATACACAGGCGATGCAACCATTGCCAGATTATATGTTTTGGCGTAAACCTGTTTTAGCGCAACTGCTGGAACCCACACTTGTGTCGTTACTGGGTGAGTCAGCAGCCAGAGATTGGATGCAAAAACAGAATCTTCCCCTCCAAATCAGCCATCTTTAGGTTTTAAACTGAACCTTAGCTGAACCCTTCCTCATTAGTCGTCTTATTGGGCAAGTTACTAAAGAATTCCCTAATTTGGTTTGATAGCATCTGTGATGACTGTTTAAAACAATAACGATATCGAATAGGGAGGCGCTCAAATGGCCAAGCGTTCTAAAATAGAAACAGAGCAAACGATTAATAATATTATGGAGGAGGCGCTTAAACAGCTGCTCAATCTTGGTTACGATTCCATGTCTTATACGACCTTGTCACAAGCGACAGGGATAAGCCGTACTGGAATAAGTCATCATTTTCCTCACAAAGCTAATTTCCTTATGCGTCTGGATCCGCAAATCTGCCGTCTGTTTCAAGATGAGTTGGATTTTACCAGTTTAGCAACCCTTGAAGACTCATGGGTCCGATCTCTACAACAACCAACCAGTCGCATGGTGCTTAGGTTGTTTTTTAGCTTATGTGGTGATTCAAGTCGGGAAGTGGTTCAGTTTAAGGCGGTGGATTTAGCAAAAGAGAAAGCTTACGAAGCATTTGGCGCTGATGGCGAGAAGCTGATAAGTGTGCTTCTGGGACAAAGTGCTGTTCTACTTTTATCACTACCGACTCAGGTTCAAGCGGCATAATTTTTTTAAAGCAGCCTTGTTGCTGACTGCTAACGATTCTCTCGTAGTATCAATGCTGGGGCAAAGTCGATATCACCCTCACTATCGATAGTTACAAGTTTATCGTCTTGCCTGGCGACCGCGGTTTTCTCATGGCTAGATTGCCTAACAAAAAGAAGCTGGTATCCAAGTTTTGCAAGTGTATAAAACGCAAATCTTTGTGCTGTAGAAAGCCTGTCCCAATGTTGATCGATATGAGGCTGCTCTAGCCTTCTGTCACCACAACCTGGCGTCGTATTAATAGCGGCAACTTGCATCGTTAAACCCCTGTCAAAGATTTGAGAAATCTATAGTGGTGTCACTATATAAGCAGATGTTTAACTATCATGCAAGTTTGGCTTGTTCATTAGCCCAGTATAGAAAATGGCTAATGAAAGGCTTGCTCTCACCTTATCTCTGACATTGATGATTACTCATCACTTTTCCTCTGTTTAACACCCTCAACTCTGGCAGGATTATCTGTGGTCAGGTATTATCCCAGCAGTGTTACACTGCAATGCAATATCGTTACATTTGCAGGTATAATTTAACAGTGCCCTGAGCTGGGCATTATGTGCAGAAATTAAGGAGTATGACAGGATATGGAGATCTCTCCACCACCCCAAGCTAGCAGAGAATCTGTTAAACGTTTTCCCCAGCTAGATAATCAAGAGTTGATAAAGTCGAGTTTTTGGATAAGCCAAGTCTTTATGATCATAGCAACGGTGGCGGGTGTATACCTTGCCGCACAAGAGGGTCTATCACAGGCTATCACCTTTGATACATTAACTAACAAGCAAAATAACTACTATTTGCGTCATGCACTTTATGATGAACTTAGTGATAATGTTAAAGAAGTTAATAGTTATGCTGATGTCATTGTTGCGAAGTCAGCATTTGAGAGGAAAAACTTTCATCCCAATATGGCTACATTTGTCTGGGAGAACATGCGTTATTCTCAATACACTCTGGAGACGCCTTCGGCTATTTTGTCTGATACTCGCCGCTTTTATATGCAAGCAGAAGATATCGTCAATAAAATCGAGACACGTTTTTATGGGGCAAAATATGGTAGCGGTTTATTGAAAGAGTTGACCGAAAAGGTCTCAACTCAAACCTTACCTGCATTAAAAGCGAATTACACAGAGCTCGCTGCTGAACTAACCCGAAACGACATCATAGTCGAGTAAAGGAGATTAACATGATTATGACCTGTCCAAGCTGTAATAGTGGTGGGATGAAAGAGTACGATTTTCATGGTGAAGAGGTAGATAGTTGCCAACATTGTGGTGGTCTCTGGTTTGAAAATGGTGAGCTAAATAGTGCACTTTCTACTGCTGATAATGGCGACAACTGTGTTCGTGTTGAGGAGAACTTAGGTCAACACTTAGGTGTTTCTAAGCGTCTTTGTCATGATTGTCATGAGAGTATGCAGCATTACCATTTGATGGATGGCTATCAAATTGAGGTCGATGTTTGCCATAGTTGTAGTGGCCTATGGATCGATGAAGAGGAGAGAGTGAAAGTTGTACAGTCTCCTACTGTTAAGGCTTTACTTGCTGATTTAGACGCCAAAATTAGCGTTAAAACTTGGGTTTTCCAGTTCTTGTCGCAAATGCCTATCGAGTTCAACCTTAAACCTAAATCTCGTCCTGTGGTGACTTACATGCTGCTGGCGTTAAATATCCTGATCTTTTTAGCGTATGGTTTTGACCTACAAACAACCGAAACCGTGTTCGACAGTTTTGCTATGCGATCGAATGAAGTGCTCGCGGGGAATCAACCTTGGACGTTAATCAGTCACATGTTTCTCCATGGCGGCTTAATGCACCTTATTGGTAATATGTATTTTCTCTATGTGGTTGGCGATAACTTAGAAGATGCATTGGGTCGAATGACGTTTTTTGGTGTGTATATTATCTGTGGTTTAGCGGCCGCTGCAGCGCAAATCGCATCAGAGCCGGGCTCGGGTGTTTACATGGTGGGAGCAAGTGGTGCGATTGCTGGCTTGTTCGGCATGTACCTAATGTGGTTCCGCCATGCTAGCTTGACCTTCATGTTTGTGGTTTATCAGAAAAAGCTAAGCCCTATGGCGTTTTTTGCCATCTGGTTAGCTTTTAACGTTTTAGGCTTGTTTATGGCTGGAGATGGCGTGGCTTACTGGGCACACATTGGTGGCTTTGTTGCTGGGCTGATTATCGGTGCTGCATTAAAAGAGCAAGTGATGGCGTCAAATCCTATTCTTGCCATGATGAATGAGCCTGAGATTAAGATTGCTCGCTAGTTTGAAAAACGAATTTAAAAACTAATTTAAAAAGTATAAAAAGGCTGCAGTTGCAGCCTTTTTTATTGCTTAACTTATGCCATTAGAAATGCCATTGAAGATAAACACTTTGGTAGTTACTGCCACCGCCGATTCTACCGAACGCGGAGCTTTTCTCATAAATACCAGAACGATGATGAATACTGTAGCCAAGCCATAGGTTGCGCATATCATGACGGTTAAAAATGTCGCCTAAATTAACGTCCAATGAGAAATCTAAATAGTTGAGTAGTTTAGAGGGAGCGTATCCTTTCTCTTCTAACTCAGTCCCTTCGATGTGGCTCACTGTGCTGATGTAAGATAATCCCTCTGCCACACCCAAGCGCCATCTAGGGCCGAACTCGAAGGTGTAGAAGGCTTTGATTGCAATGACAGCCTCGGCCAGATCACTTTGCACTTCAGAATCATGATGCCAAATGGCCCCTGGGGTGAAATACAGTTCGATAGGCAGAGTAAATAGCGTGTCGGTTAAACGGACACCGTAAAACAACGAAGTGAGCTGGTTATTGTAGGGGTCTGTTCGTGCATGACCTGTCATTATCTCATTGAGATTCGACGGCGTGGCCCACCCGTGCGCTAAACGTAAAAACTCACTGTCGTCATTGCCCTCAGGTGAAGCTGATTTTTGTGCCATCGACTTTCTGCTTTTGCTGTCGGGATAGAAAGCAAAGCCGAAATAGGATTCATACTGATATTGACTGTCCATCGTGGGTAGATGGGCAATATCATCTTCGAGACGACCTAGGCCAAATTGACCTAGCAGGTACAGATTGCTGGCGAGATGATAGCGGGCCTTAACGCCTGCTTTAAACTCAATTCCAGCCCCTACGTCATACTGATCTAAGCCGTAGTAGTACTCGTTGAAATCGGCGCTCTTCCAGTGAAACTCCGCATAGGGGTTGATGTAAAAATCTCCCTCTTCCCAGTGATACTGGGTACGGGTAAAGCCGTAGCTGCGTTTGTTAGAGTCCGACAGTATGGCTGCATCAGCTTCCCAAGGCCCTTTTAAGAAGCGATATTGCAGGCCAAAATCGAATGCTTGTGATTGCGACTCATTTTGCAGACTTTGGGGAATATCGACAAATCTGAAACGGGTGTAGGCGTTAACCTGATGGAGATCGTTTTTCCAAAGATGAACACCAGCTTCCATCCCCTCGATGAAGAAATAGTCATTCCGATATTTGATCATCGGTAAAATATCATACACTTCGTCATCATCTGTCGCATAGGGAATGTCACCGCGTCTCATGCCTATCCCTAAGCCCCAAATATCGGTTTGATATTGAGTTTCATAGAGCGTTTCGTGTTGCGACTCAGATGTGTTGGTGTCACTGCTTTCTGAGGCTGTACAAACGTGAGGTAAAACTAAGGCGGTAATGACAGATATGGTGCGAGCGTGATATTTCATAGTCTCATTGTTTTAAGCAAAACTTAGCTGCAAGTATAGAATGAAACAACTCAGTTAAATATAGGTTATTAACTTAATAGACAATTTAATAGTGGGTGCCTAAGTTAAATCAATCCATATGTTTGCAAACGTATAATTTACTACTTCCACTCTACTTATTAATAGGCTGTTAGTCTGTGTTTTTTATGATTATCCAGTGTGATGAACTGAGACTCATAATTTGCTAAACAAGGCGCTCTCTTTTTCCTATATTCCAAAAAGGCATTAAAAATCATATTTTATTCTTTTTTGGTTTTGGTTATAAGGGCTAAGCTAACAACATTACACTGAATAGGGCTGTTCCCATGTTGTTAAAAGAGCTTTCATCATTCGCTTCTCCTTTGTCTCAAGGGCAAGTAGAAAAGTTAAAACAGCTTACTTCTGAGCTGAGTGCCGTTCAACTAGCTTGGGCTGTCTCTTATACACATCTCCGAGCCCACGAGACCGAGGCTGATCTCGTA
>OJDH01000408.1_pt1 | contig 18184 bp, 13 predicted proteins | sample 1592761 | NCBI WGS metagenome assembly OJDH01 (sample SAMN05416855, study PRJEB24817) | seawater metagenome | isolation source: Sea water | place: Canada:Atlantic | collected 2013-11
CAGGACCGCTAAACTCTCGCTGAGCGATCAAATCTTTATACTGATTGGTATTACAGTCAGTATTAGCGTTTATACCTCGGGCTCGGCAATCCCTGTTTCCCATCGATTTGATATACCAGCAGATCTCCCGCCATTGGCTGTTGGGCGAGTTGTTTTGGAGTGAGTTCGACTCTGGCACTGGTGACAAAAAGAAGATCCATTGCTTCGCCTCCAAATGCAGCGCAGCTAGGTTGAGTCACAGGTAGATTAAGCACAAATTGAATCTCTCCAGTGGCATTATAACGAACCACTTTGCTGCCTCCCCACTGAGCATTCCATAAACCTCCTTCGCTATCGATAATCGAACCATCGGGATAAATATTGTCTGGTGTAGTCGCAAACACCTCTGCAATGCCGATTTGGCCGGTATGATGATTAAAAGGGTGGCGATAAATCACGTTATGGGCTGAGTCTGCACAATACAGCCATCGATTATCAGGGCTCCAACTCAGACCATTAAAAATCTGGTAGCCATTATTTTGCCAATCACACTCTCCCTTGCTGACACTGTACAAACTGCCGCTATTGATAGTCGCAGTGTCAGTTTCAACCATGCTGCCACACCAAAAACGTCCAGCGGCATCGACTCGACCATCGTTAAGACGCTTGCCGGGCAAAGTTTGCTCAGGTTTGGCAATCCACTCCAGTTGGTTACTGTGTAAACAAAAAAAGGCGAATCCAGAGGCGAATGCCGCCAAGATTAGCCCTTCTGTTTCCGTCAGAGCAAAGCTACACAATCGCTCTGGCATCTGCCATTTTTCGAGTGTTCGGTGCTGGGGTTCAAACGCGTAAAGCACGCACTCCTCTATGTCTGTCCACCAGACTTTTTGGTTGAGGTGATCCCATAAGACCCCCTCTCCCAGAGTGTTAGCAACCGGTACTGAATACAGCAAGGTCGCCTTCATATTTTGCTCGTTACCACCAGGTTGCATACTGGCCAATCAGAATCAACGCCACTGCAACGCCGGCAATGTTATAACCGCGAGAGGTGTTGAAATCGACATCGGACAGCTCAATCACCTTAGGCTGCGCTTTTTTATGTTCCATCAAAGAAACCACTATCGCTAACAGAGCACAAAGGAGGAAGACGAGTCCAACTCTATCCATAAAGGGAAGTTCAGGCCAAAATATCTTAAACACAAAAGACAATATTGCCGAGCCGAGCGCGGCTGCTAACCCTGCATTGGCGGTGGTTTTTTTCCAGAACATACCAAACAGGAACAGGATAACAATGCCCGGTGTAAAGAAGCCGGTGAACTCCTGAATATACTGGAATGCTTGATCGAAGCTGCCCAATAGTGGTTTAGCGGTAAATAGTGCGATGACTAACGACAGCAAACTGACGATACGCCCGACCTTAACCAGATGCTTTGCGTTATGCTCCTTTTTGCTCAGTTGATTGTAGATATCCATGGTGAAGATAGTGGCAATACTGTTGGTCATGGATGCCACTGACGACACGATAGCTGCTATCACAGCGGCAAAAATAAGCCCGCGAAGCCCTTCAGGCATCATGGTCATTAGCTCTGGATACGCCCTATCGGGTCTGTCTAGATCTGGCAGCAACAGGTAAGCAGCAATGCCGGGTACCACAACAATAATCGGCATCAGTAATTTAAGGAAAGCAGCAAATGCGATGCCTTTTTGGCCTTCTCGTAAGTTTTTGGCTGCCAAAGTGCGTTGAATAATGTATTGATTGAATCCCCAGTAAGACAGGTTCATCACCCACATGCCACCGACCAAGACTGACAAGCCCGGCAAGTCAACATAATGGGGGTGGTCTGGCGCCAAAATCATGTCGAACTTTTCTGGTGCTTGAGTCAGGATATTACTGATCCCAGCCATAATGCCGTCACCAGCACCTAATAACTCAAGCGTGGTATAAGTCAGGAATAAACCGCCAAATATCAGCAGCACGACCTGAATAATGTCGGTATAGGCGACGGCCTTTAATCCGCCATACAATGAATAGGCAATCGAGAACAAGCACAAAAAGCCCATTCCGTAGAGCATGTCGACACCGGCGATAGTATTGATGGCAAGCGCACCGAGCCACAACACTGAGGTCAGGTTGACGAAGATGTACACCCCAAGCCAGAAAACAGCCATGGTCAGGCGAACTCTGAAATCAAAGCGCTGCTCTAAAAACTGCGGCATGGTGTATATCTTTTTTTGCAAAAAGATTGGCAGGAAATATTTTCCGACGATAATCAAGGTAATGGCCGCCATCCATTCGTAAGAGGCGATAGCCAGTCCGATTTTGTAACCTGAACCAGACATGCCAATAATTTGTTCAGCTGAAATATTGGCTGCAATTAATGACGCGCCAATGGCCCACCAAGGAAGGCTATTGCCCGCAAGAAAGTAATCGTTGGCGTCTTTTTCATGGCCGGCTTTTTCTCGCGATACGAAGAACGCAATTGTGATCAGAGCCACCACATAAAAGGCAACAACAGACAGATCTAACATGGTTAATTCCATATACTTCCCCACTTGAGCATATTATTATTTAAATTTGGTCATCTGCCAGGTGTATCTGGCGACATGATGGCCACGACTTACTCCTACAAAACGGCACGGTAGATGGCGGAAAATCCGCTTAAACACGTCTGTTTATCATCTATATTTCCAGTGCTAATATTTTTCATTTCCAAGCTTTTACTAAACAAGCGACATAACGACTGACTACCAATTAAGGTGATTGAGCTTAATTCCGATATGGTCCATTCAGGCGCCATTAATGCCGCTCTGACATCACTGCCAATCAAGACGCCTGACAGATAAGACTTAGCCTGCTCAGGTTTCAAATCGCCTAATACCTGTAAGGTGCGCACACTGAATAAGCCATGTACAAACTGGCCAGAATCACTATCAAGGGTGAGCCTTACACCGCGCTCAAAGGCGGTCATATCTATTTCATTGCTTTGATTCTGGATAAGCACACTTTGGTGACTTAGCAGATCGAATAATTCACCGGTGATCGCCGTTTTGAATACGGTTATCAACCCGTTTTCAACCAACACCCATTTAGTATGAGTACCGGGAAGGCACAATAGATGTTTACCTTGGCGATGGGCGTCATCGAGATTTAGCCAGCCCAACACATGGGTTTCTTCACCCCGCATTACATCTCTGTGAGCGTCTGGTTCGGCGCAACTAATGCCAGGCACCACATAGATATTGTGACCATTGGATTCAAACTGAATCACTTTTTTGGCTACGTCTTCTGGTGATACAGGACAAAAAACATATGGCGCTTCATGCCAGCCTAAGCTGGAGCCAATATGGCCCGACATAAAAATGGGCAAAGCACCGTATTGTTTACTCCAAGGGGCTATCGCGTTACTCAGTACTGCCTCGAAGCTACGACCAACCTTAGTGACACCGGGGCCGGTTACCTGCGCCAGTACTTTGAGGCCATCGTCACTTTCAGCACATAAATATGCCCTTAAGCAACTGGCTCCCCAGTCAATCACGATTACATCAGCTTGCCCTGTCACTTATATTCTGCCTCCGTCAACCACCATGCATTGACCCGTGATAAATGTGCTGTCATCAGAGGCTAAAAAGAGAGCCAAACGTGCAATCTCCTCCGGTGTAATGCGTTTTTGTATGGCTACCATCGCCATCAATTGCTGTTCTTGTTCCGGTGATAACCACTGTTCGAGTTGACGCTCTGTGGCTACCCACCCCGGCACAATGGCATTGACCCTGATATGGTCGCCCCCGTAGTCTTTTGACAATGCTTTTGTCATTCCTGCAAGCCCAGCTTTCGCTGTGATGTAACCGGCCATATTTCGTTCGCCGACATAAGCCATGTTGGAGCTGAAATTGAGTATCACGCCAGACTGTGCATCTTTCATCGCATTAAAGGCGGCTTGAGATGCAAAAAATGCTGGGTGTAGATTCACTGCCATGCACTGCATCCAATCTTGCTCTTCTAACTCTGTGGCGTCATGCCGGCTATCATTGCCCACGTTATTAATCATTACGTCTAAACGGCCCAATAAAGCAGCTTGTTCAGCGATGGTTTGCTGCAGTAACTGGGTATTGGTGACATCCAGTGGTAAAAAGCGCAGCTGTTGATCGGCTTTAGGTGTCAGCTCATGTAGCAGCGCCTCACCCGCTTGGTTGTTAATATCGACAAAGACAACATTCGATCCCTGCTCAATAAATGCCTTTACAAGTGCAGCCCCGATGCCGGTAGCGCCTCCGGTTACAAATACTCCGCGTCCGCCAAGCCGATAATCAAGCTGTGAGATGGTCATAGTTTTTCTCCTAATCAATGGCCCTAATGAAAAGCTGTATCAGCTTGTTCATTTTTGCAACTTTTTCAACCCATTAAACTTAGTTGAAAATGGCCACCTTTCGTCCACCACACCGACAATGAATCAATAGAAACTCCTTTAACTCATTGCTTGTTAGTAAGTTTTTAGTACTAGTCAGTAGATAAATACTATTAATCATTATGTTAGATATTTTTTGTACAATTATATTGGCAGTATTAGTATTACTGTCTTTATCTGTATTATAATATTAATACTATATTTAACATCGAGTCAACTTATTTTCCGCTTTTCATAACACGGGCTATACGTAAGTCTTATATTCATGACGTTTTTTGATTTACTTGTTTTCTAGTCACTTACATCTGAGGTAGTATGAGCAAACCCTTGACGTTAATAGCATTGTCATAAAAGGGAAATGCATCAGCTATTTACATGAAAAGTAAGAGTATTATGATTCTACGTGAGAAACACAATTTAACTCATCAACTCACCCATGATCTCGGGATGGAGATTGTTAAGGGCCGTTATTCTGTAGGAAGTGGCCTACCATCGGAAGCTGAGCTCTGCTCTATATACAGTGTCAGCCGAAGTGCAACCCGTGAAGCAGTAAAAATGCTTTCAGCCAAGGGACTTATTACGTCACGCCCGAAACAAGGTATTCGCGTGATGCCAGAACACAATTGGAATCTATTTGATACTGATGTATTAAGTTGGATTTTAAGCAGTAAACCTTCCATTCAGCTTTTACATGAATTTACTCAGATGCGTGTGGCTATTGAGCCTCAGGCCTGTGCATTAGCCGCTTTGCAAGCTAACGCCGATCAGCTGCGTAATATTGAAAATGCATTGGAAAGAATGCGCGACGCCGATAATGGTTTGGATGACCCTTTAGAAGCTGATATTGCATTCCATACCGCCATTCTAGAAGCGAGCTGTAACCGCTTTTTTTACCAGTTGACTAACTTTATCGCGACTGCGTTAAGAGTGAGTATCCGTTACACCAATAAAATTAAAGGTGTGCCTGGAGCTGATGTGATCAAGCATCAACATATTCTGGATACCATTAAATCTCGAGACAGCGACGCTGCTTATAAAGCATCAAAAGAGATTTTGGATGAAGCGATTGAGCTGATTGAATCTCAGTTTATTGAGCGCACAACACCAGTGCCCGATATACAACTCAGCTAAATGAGTCGTTTGAAATAAACAGACTCGTAGTCTTAAAAACGCCACTGTATTCAGTGGCGTTTTTGTTTTTTGCGATAGATATTACCTATTCAATACTTATTCCATTAGGCTAATTCTTTCTATTCCATTGTCTGTATACCACTTATCCAGCAGCGCCAGTAATTGCTTCTTTTTGTCTGGTTCACTGTTTGCTAAGTTCACTTGCTCAGCGATATCCTGTTTCAGGTTGTACAGCTCGACAGTATCTTGCTCGTAAAACTTCAATAGCTTCCAATCGCCCACACGGATAGCTTCACTGGGCGTATTGCCACTGCCGTGATAATGAGGGTGATGCCAAACAATAGGGCGCTGGTTCGCAATGCTAGGGTTGTTATCCAGCATCAGTAAGTCAGTGCCGTCAATATCTTTGGGAGTGTTAGCGCCAGCGACTGATGCCAATGTTGGGTAAAGATCCACCGATGTTGTTAAGGTGTCGTGTTGGCTTTGCACTTGCTGACCAGGCTGATGGATCAGCAATGGAATACGGATGCCGCCTTCGTATACCCAGCCTTTACCAGATCGCAGCGGCAGATTAGCAGTCCCCGTCACTCTCGTATCTCCCTGTTTACGCGTTGAGAAGCCGCCGTTATCAGACGTTAATACCACAAGGGTATTCTTATCTAATCCCTGTTGTTCCAGCGTTGCGAGAATACGCCCCACTGACTTATCAACTGCCCAAATCATAGACGCATATTTTGCATCAACTTGGTTAAGCTGCGTGCGGCTATTGTGCGCGCCATCAATCAAAAATGCCTTAGTGCCTGCGACGGTATTGGTTTTATCTTTAAAATATTCATACTTATCTGGCCCCGCCTCTAACGGTGTATGCACCGCGTAATAGGATAAAAGCGCAAAGAATGGCTTGTCATGATCTTGTTTAATAAAGTCGATGGTTTCATCTGTGAGTCGCTTAGTGAGATGTTCACCGGGTGTGCGGTTAGCTAAGTTGGGATTTTTGTAGGGATCGTAATAACCGCCTCGAGGAGATCCCTTGTTAAACCCACCAATATTAGTATCAAAACCCTGATCTGTCGGTAACTTGCCATCACCGCCCAAATGCCATTTTCCAGCGAAAAAGGTACCGTAACCGCGAGATTGAAAAACCTCTGCGAGGGTAAATTCTGACAAGGGTAGATGGTCTGTTTTAAAGGGTTCTTTTAACTTGGGATTTTTTGCCGTAAACCCAGGAAAATGAGTGGTGATTTTCAATCTGCTAGGGTGCTTTCCTGTCATCAAGGCCGCTCGGGTGGGTGAGCACACGGGTGATGAGGCATAAGCTTGGGTGTACAAGCGGCTTTTTGTCGCTAAGGCGTCAATATTGGGAGATTCATGATATTGGCTACCGTACGCGCCTAAATCCGTCCAGCCTAAATCGTCTATCAAGAGCACCAGCACATTTTGCGGTGCCCCAGAATTCGTCGCTGATGTTGGTAAGGAGGTTAAGGGCTCCTGTTGATGGGCACTGACGCCCATGCTGAACAGAGTGGTAAGTAATAAAGGGATCACTGTTTTTCCGCCTATGTGTATCAAATAAAACCATCAACATTGTTCGTTAGTTATCAAAGCCGAACTCCACAGAGCCCGGCGAGTGCAGGGCTATTTAACTTGCAGCTTTTCCCAATAACTCTCCTGCCAACCAGCAGGTTTAGCCAAGGTATCGAACCAGACTTTATAGTCAGCAGTCAGTTGCTTCACCACCGCAGGATGCTTGCTGGCGATATCTTGTTTTTCGCCATGATCTGAGTTCATATCAAATAGCTCAGTTGATTGACTGTCAGCCCAATAACGTAACATCCAGTTGTCGCTGCGAACTGCCCAAGCGGGTTCAGCTGTCGATTTATCCTCTATTTTTCGTCCCTTAGCATTGCGAATAAATCCCCAGTGATGTGATAGCTGGCTGGCCCAAAATAGCTGTCTGTTGTCATCTTTTGCCTGCTTTAGTTTAGGTAGCAGGTTTTGGCCGTCGAGATTAGCCGGCAGTGATACGCCAGCTGCTGCTAATGCTGTTGGCAACAGATCCATGGAGGAGATAACAGACTTATCGACACGACCGCCTTTCACAAGGTGTCCAGGTCCCCACACCATGACTGGTACTCGGGTTCCCCCTTGCCACACTTGGCCTTTGTATCCGGTAAACGGCGCATTCGATGGCAGTGGAAAAGGTTTTCCGCCCGGCGCACCATTGTCGCTGAGGAACATAATCATGGTGTTATCTAGCTGGCCATTTTTCTCAAGCTGCTTGACGATTTTGGCAACACCTTGATCCAGTGCGTATAGATAGGCATAGAAGTAATCGAGATATCTATCGCCGCTATTGAAGTGTTGCTGATACTCCTTAGGAGCAGGTTTATTTAAGGGGCCATGAACTGCGTTGTAAGCCATGTAGAGAAGGAAAGGCTTTGTTTTATCGCTATTGATAAACTCAAGTGCATGGTCGGTTAACTGATCTGTTAAGTACCCTTCGGCTTTAACGGGCTTGCGATTCTCTTCGAGGATTTTTGACCCATAATAAGGTGTTCCTGAACGGTCAAAGCCAAAGAAGTAGTCAAAACCTCGGTCTAGCGGGTGTTGAGGTAACTCACTCTTGCCTTTAGTCAGGTGCCACTTACCAATGGCTGCTGTACGATAGCCCGCGCTGCGAAAGTCATTGGCTAATACATTTTCAGTAACGGGTAATCCCGCAGCTTTTACATCGGCATTGTTATACACCCCAAAGCGCTGAGGGTAACGACCTGTCATCAAAGCCGCTCGGCTGGGGCCACACAAAGGGCTAGGGACATAAGCGTTGGTAAATCTCACGCCTTCACTGGCCAGTTGGGTCAGCATCGGCGTTGCTTTCTGGGCATACTCTCGCGCTAATGCTGGTGCGTGACGTGCGCTGTCACGTTTAAGGTTCTGTGGGTTATAGCTCTTAGCTGTCGCCAAATCCAAGTTCATTGCCACATGGCCAAAACCCATGTCATCAGCCAATACTACGACTACATTAGGTTGTGTTTGCTGTGCTGCGATAGCTGAGCTGCTAATAAGTAGAAGACCCATTGCAGACCAGCGTAACGAAGCCCTAATGCCCATGGAGGTGTTCTTAATCGTTAATTTCATTATCGGATATCCCAAATTGAGTTAACCAAATAAGTATCATTTATCATATAAAATGATCAAGTCGCTTTACCTTTTTTTACAAGTTTAACAATATCGCATTACAAGTATGGGGTAAGTTTAATCATTGGAGGGAAGAAGGATGGTTTGCAGTTGTCATGCTTAAGTTGAATATGAACAAAGATGTAGGCTAGTAAATGAAGTACACAGGCTGGTGAGGTAAGGAGGTGTTAAGTAAGCATGAATTTGAGCTGGAATAGGGTTTATTACCAGCTCTACTTTTGGATTTAGCTGGCTGAAACTGTGCTATCGTGATGTTCTTTTAACTGCTGGAAGAGCACGTCTTTTAAATTAGCACGTTGTAATTTTAGCTGATGCATATGCTCGTCATCGGTAGGGCTACCGGCAACTTCTAGCTCACGAATGTCATAATCTAATAGGTGATATTGTTTGGATAGTGTTTGAAATGCTTCGTCTTTATGATTCAAATAAACAATGTCTTGTTTATATTCTGGGAAGTCGAAAATAAGTGCATGATTCTCATTTAACATAGGTAACCCCTGAATGGTGAAAGAAACTCGTTATTTTAGAACTGTCATCACTATAGCATTATGAAATATGAAAAAAAGTCCGTTTTGAAGATTTTAACGATCGGGTTAACACTCCTTAATGTTAGTCGATTTGATGTGCTCGAGCTGACACTTGTCTTATCCTTTCTGCTGGAACCCGAAGTTGCTCCATTAGGTAAACTTTAAAGTCCGTTTCATAGGGTTGCAGGTCTACTGCTTTTTGCATGCACAGTAGCCAAGCTTCACTCTCTTCAATGCCGACAACGAGGTGTTTATGGGCTGCAGGGATATTAATCGAGCCGTAGTGCTGTGAATATATCTTAGGTCCGCCAAGCCAGCCAGAGAGGAAGTAAGCCAGCTTTTGACTCGATTCAGTGAGATTTTTTGGGTGCATATCGCGGATCTTCTTCGACTCAGCCAATTGACCCATGATCGTATAAAACTCATCTACTAACAGAGTTAAACCCGTTAACTCGCCAGCCGCTTTATAGGAGTTGTCTTCAATGCCGTATTTGCCACTCTTTGAGTTCATCAATGCTACCTAAACTTGGTTTGAGTATTGAGTATATTATACCAATCAGTATAAGAAGTTGATCTACTCGGAGTGTTTTTTGGCAAACTAATTCAAGGGGAATGTTCTCAACATTAGGTAACAAGGAGTTGAGCGGATTGATACTAATAGATCGATGTTCACTTAGGTTGTGTATAGCCAAGCCCCCAAAATAAAGCGTGTTTATCATGGGGGAGGGCTATGTTTACCGTGTGATGATAAGGCTATCAATACACACGGCTTTACCTTCTGTTATTGCAGATCGAATCGGTCATTTGTCATGACCTTTTGCCACGCTGCGATAAAGTCAGTAATAAACATCTCTTCGGCATCAGCAGAAGCATACACTTCGCTTATGGCACGCAGCTCCGTATTGGAACCAAAAATGAGATCAACAGGTGTGCCAGTCCATTTTAGCTTTCCTGTTTTTCTGTCATATCCTTCATAGATGTTTTCACTGCCAGGTTTCTTTGACCACTTAACCGACATGTCGAGTAGGTTGACGAAGAAATCATTTGATAACGCGCCTGGGTTATCGGTGAACACGCCATTGTTCGACCCATCTGCGTTGGCTGATAGTGCTCTCATCCCGCCGACTAATGCTGTCATCTCAGGTACTGTTAGCGTGAGCAGATCGGCTTTCTCAATTAACATCTCAGTGGGTGACTTGGTACTGCCTGTAGAGTAGTAATTTCTAAAGCCATCCGCTGGGGTGTTAAGCACTTCAAAAGAAGCTACATCTGTCATTGCTTGGGTTGAGTCCATTCTGCCTGGGGCAAATGGTACCTTATTATTAAATCCAGCCTCTTTTACTGCTTTCTCAATGGCTGCTGCACCACCTAACACGATGATATCAGCAAGAGAAATTTGGGTCTTTTTAGATTTCTTATTAAATTTATCTTTAATATTCCCCAGTGTCTTTAACACTTTAGCGAGTTGTTTAGGATTGTTAACTTCCCAATCTTTTTGCGGGGAAAGTCCGATGCGAGCGCCATTTGCACCGCCACGCATATCGGTTCCTCGGTAGCTCGACGCAGAAGCCCAAGCGGTAAGCACAAGATCTTGAATTGAAAGGCCTGACTTCATGATCTCAGACTTCAACTTAGTGATGTCAGATTGACTGACGAGCGTGTGGTTTACTTCTGGGATCGGGTCTTGCCACATGAGGACTTCAGTTGGCACTTCGTTACCTAGATAGCGAGATCTAGGCCCAAGATCGCGATGATTTAACTTGAACCATGCTTTCGCGAAAGCGAGTTCATACTCTTTAGGATCTTTTCTAAATCGCTCTGCAATGGCTCTAAATTTAGGATCTTCTTTGATTGCGATATCGGTCGTGAACATGATGGGAGCATGACGCTTTGTGGCATCATGGGCATCGGGAACTAAGTTCGAGGCGGTATCTGTATCTGGGATCCATTGAATGGCGCCAGCTGGACTCTTGGTTTTAACCCAGTTAAAAGTAAATAAGTTATCGAGGTAGTTAGTGGTCCATTGCGTTGGTGTAATTGTCCACGCACCTTCTAATCCACTGGATATCGTATCGGCGCCAGAACCTTTACCACACTTGTTTTTCCAACCTAAACCTTGCTCTTCAATTCCGGCAGCGGCGGGTTCTGCTTCTACACATTTGTCAGGCTTTGCCGCCCCGTGAGCTTTACCGAAAGTATGTCCGCCGGCAATAAGTGCAACAATCTCTTCATCGTTCATGGCCATACGACCAAAAGACATTCTAATATCGTTAGCAGCCAATAGTGGGTCAGGGTTACCGTGTGGCCCCACAGGATTGACGTAGATAAGGCCCATTTCAACGGCCGCTAGGGGGCCTTTAAGTTTGCCTTTTTTATCACGTCTTTCATCGGTTAAAAATTTACTTTCTGGTCCCCAATAGACGAGATCAGGTTCCCAATCATCCTCTCTACCGCCGGCATAACCATAGGTCTGAAAACCCATTGATTCTAATGCGACGTTACCGGTTAAGGCAATCAGATCTGCCCAAGAGATACTTTGGCCATATTTTTGTTTTATCGGCCACAAAAGCCTTCTTGCTTTGTCTAAGTTGACATTATCTGGCCAACTATTGAGTGGATCAAAACGTTGCTGTCCGCCTCCTGCTCCGCCTCGACCATCGTGAGTTCTATAGGTACCTGCAGCATGCCAAGCGAGTCTGATAAAGAAGGGACCGTAATGGCCATAATCTGCTGGCCACCAATCTTGCGAATTGGTGAGTACTTTATCAATGTCACTTTTAACCGCCGCTAAATCCAGTTTTTCGAACTCTGCAGCATAATCAAACTCGCTATTTAGCGGGCTTGATTCTGCTGAGTGATTTCTAAGAGGGGTTAAATCTAATTGCTCAGGCCACCAGAATTGATTTGATTTAGGGGTTTCATTTGCGACCGCAGAGGTCGCAGTGACCATCACCGCTGATATCATAAAAGATAATATCGTTTTTTTTAGCATCATAATTACTCCGTTCCATTGAAATATAAGTGCGAATATTATTTAGGTTCTTTCAAACAGTTCTCTAACGTTAATATTATTTGGTCACTACTTTTAAGTTTTCTAATGTGTTTAAAAAACTCGTTATCCCCTGAGTTTCTTCATTGGTTAATTTGATGCCAAGCTGATGGAATGCAGTATCTTTAACGGCTTGTTCTAATGTTATTCCTGCACCATCATGAAAATAAGGAGCGGTCTTGGATACGTTTCTTAATGACGGTACTTTAAAAATGAAATTATCGGCAGGATCTTGTGTTATATGGGCTCTGCCTTTATCCGTATTATTTGGATATGGATTTACCACTCCCATTCGAGTAAACATTTGTCCTCCGAGAAGAGGGCCGTTGTGGCACGCTACACAACCTGTAGTGATAAATGTTTTTAACCCCGACTTTTCTTGTTTAGATAAAATATTTTTATCACCCTTTAAAAACTGATCAAGCCTGTCTTCAGATATTAAGGTGCGTTGAAAAGCTGACAATGCATCGGTTATATTATAAAAATTAAGTGGATCAGCATCATTTGGAAAGGCATTAATGAATAAGTCTAGATAACCGATTTTTTTCAATCTAATGAGCGCCTCCTTCTCTGAAGGGAGTGCCATTTCAATTGGGTTAAGTATTGGCAATTTTGCTTGATCGATTAAGTTACTCGCTCTTCCATCCCAAAATTGAGAGAACTGTAGACCTGCATTCCAAGTGGTTGGGCTGTTCCTCGTGCCTGCAATCCCCAAAGCACCAATGGAAACCGGCAAGTTGTCAGTGCCTGTTCCTGGAACCGAGCCAGCCTCTGAATTTTCACTTAAGCCCAGTAAGTCATGACATGAATTACACGATTGGGTTTTATTGATGGATAATGCCTTCTCAAAATAAAGTCGCTTACCCAGCTCTATTTTTGATTTATTGTCATTATTGCTTCCTGGCATTGTCATGGGTAATGGTTCAAAGAACTGAATAGCTAAAGAATAAATAGCATCGTCAGTCGTTTTAGCTGGCGCTGAATAAAATGTAATTAAAAACAGGAGTAAATATAAAGTTGTATTTTTCATACTTACCCTTTTAAATAATAGTGAGTTTAAACTACATCAATGATAAAGGCTGACAAGTAAAATATACCGATTGTTTTGATAGGTAAAATAGATTGATTTGAAACACTGTTTGATTAATCTTGTTAGCGTGTTCATTGAATAGTGATTATAAATAACTATCTCATTAGGTTATGGGTAAAGTAATGTTGGTAATGATTTATTGTTATTTTCGATTTATGTAAATCATTAGTATGAGTTGTGATGTTATTTGTTTTAAGGCTTTAGTTATAAAGTCCTAAGTCGAAGATGTATGGTGTAGTCATTAATTAATATAAAGTTTGTTTTCGTTAACTATTTATTTGGAGTGTATTTTATTTTTTCATACAGTAGATGAGCTGTCAGCTCAATATTGTCATTTCGTTAGTGATAAATGTGACACCCATTAGCTTGGTTTTTTGCAAGGCGAACTATGGCTAGATTTTTTCTTCGGATAGTTAGTCTCGTTTTGGAAACGTGCTAGTTTAGCGTTAACTAAATGAATAACGGTAAGGAGATAGCATCAGTGCAGGGTGAAGTATTAAAAAAGGAAAAAGCGTTGATTAAGGTCAGTTACTTTCTTTGGACTGTCGTATTTTTATTAGCGTTAGTGACAGGAACTATTGGGATTAATAATCTACTTTATATTGAGCAGAGCGTTAAGTTAACCGCGGTTGTGACCGATAAGTATGCCTCTCAAAGCTCCTCAGGTACTGGCAGTAGCCGCACTGTATCAACCTCTCTTAAGATCCTCTATCAATTCGAAAACCCCTATAAAAAAGACAAAATTGAGTTGGTTAGTGAACTGGCTCCTTTAGTGTATGCAACCGTTAACAAGGGCGATGATATTGCCATCTATTATAACGAAACTGCCAAGCCTAAAACACGGATAAGCCAGCCACTGCACTTTTGGATGATATTTTTTATCAGCAGCCTTGTTTTCGGGGCTGCCTTGCTGATGGCAACACTGGTCAGCCGCCAAAGCGCATTGACGAAGGAAAGGCGTCGCCAGCTGATTTATCTAGTATTAGTGATGTTTATCCTGCCGATAGTGGTGAACATATTGAGCTTTACTCAGCAGAATAATCAGTTGCAAGCGGAGCGCGAAGCTGAGGCCGATTGGCCCAGGTGGCCTGCGTTTGAAACTGCGGTTCCTAAGCCTGAGTGGTGGGATCAGGTCTCGATTAAGTACTTTGATCCTATGGATTACACCTCAGAAGAGTACTCTGATTACGTTAAGCACAATACTGATTCAGATAAGTATCATCGTTCATTTAAGGTCACCTATGCCTTGATGCTGAAGCATCAAGATGATCCCTATACCTTAGGAGGTTTGCTCGGGAGGGGAACGACTCGCCAGTATATGTCTATTTATGAGTTTTTCTTGTCGCAATATATGCATCAAGAGTGGCAGGGGGAGTATTGTAGTCAACCTTGTAATGACGCAACGCAGATGGTCGAAATGGCGGGGGTGTTAATGTCGATGAAGCTTGATGAGAATCAAATTGATTCTTCGCTAAAACTTGCCATTGATATCATGCAGTACAAATTTTCCCGAGCGAATAACCGTGGTAAATACTATTTTCTCAACTCATATCGTCGCTTGCTCGAACATCTGGAAGGGAAGGAGGTTGCCAAACTTACGTTAGGTGTACTTGTCGAGGAAAGCCTACAAGAAGCGGTTGAACAAGGCCTAACTGGCCAAGTGAGAAAGTGGAAGAAGTTTTGGAGTTCTTCTCAACGAGAGATTGGGATCTATTCCAAATAAAGTCGAAGCTTTCCCGCGATTCTTTACGTGTATATATGGGGGTATTATGAATACATGGTCATATTTGGCCATGTATTGCTGCTTAAATCATCTTGCATAACCTGCTCTACTTTAACTGCACTAAATAGTGAGTAAAGACAATATTTACCTAAACATGCTGTTTTATCTATTTTGTTGAACAACCCCCATGATTTTTTGGTTAGGTGAATCTCCCCTAGATACACTTGTACTGTGATTTATACAGGCACCCATTCAGTTAACGTTCAGTTATTAGCCATCACCATAAAATGCAGTAATCTTGAGTAAACATTCATTGTGAGAAAACGTTAATGACTCAATATATGAGACGTTAACAGTAGCATTTTCATTGGTTGATACGCTGAGGACTGACATACGACACTTTTAAAATATATTTGTGTACTACAAAGTAGCCATAAACACTTAATCTTAAGCTTTTGATTTTAGTTGGATATATCGACAATTTAACGATTAGCAGCTTGATTCACTACTTTAAAGTGTAACCAAAAGTTTTGTGACTGCCATTGATATTATCTTGGTTTAATGTATATTTTGTGCTCGCAGTGTTAATGCTGTGTTTGTGATATTTACAAGGTGTTCGTTTATTTTTATACATTAAGCACCTAAATTTCACTGTTGAGACATTATGACGAATAAAATATCGTAGTTAAGTTTTTGATAATTAACTTCTTTAATAAAAACAAAAAATCATTTTGTTAATGTTGATAACTAATACTGGGTTGTTTGTGTGTGCAGTGAATTAGAAAACTGATGCACGCGGCATGAAACCAAGTTACATGTAGGAATTTTAAGATGTCGATTAAATCTGTGATGTTAATGGCAGGGTTTACCATCTCTTCTCTAGGCTATGTTTTACCTTCAGCAGCTGAAGAACAAGCTCAATCTGCTGAAGTAAAAGGGTGTATTGTTAGCCGCCAAACGGGTGAGCAGTATTGTCTCCCTGCAGGAGAACGCTCTGGGTATTCATTACCTTCATATATAAAGGGTCATGAAGTTGATCTTGTTGTGCCAAATGGCTTAGCTATCACGTTAAGTGATTGGGATAACCTCTCATACAATCGTTTAGCCACCTTTACCCGCGATACTCGCAATGAAAAATTAGACAATGTTATCGCCCGTAATGGCAGTCGATTAAATTTTTCTAACCCGAGATCTATGCGTGTAACAGCGGTACAAGCACAGCCAGAGGCGTGTATTGTTAGCCGTTCAACCAATGCTAAATATTGTCTTCAGAATGGCCAACGTTCAGGTTACTCACTACCAGCATGGATTTACAATCATCAAGTTGATGTTGTTGCTCCACAAGGGCTGGGCGTGATGCTGAGTGATTATGATAATTTGTCATACAACCATTTAGCGGTATTTACCGGTAATGTTCCTGCAGAAGATAGAACTCACGTTTTAGCGTATAACGGACAGTACCTGGATTTTTCACGTCCACATTCAATGCGCGTTGTTGCATCAGGCAAGCCTGCTGCACAAGCATGTATCAAGAGCCGTGAGACGGGTGAGCAATATTGTTTGAGTGCTGGTCAGCGCTCTGGTTACTCGTTACCTGCACATATCTACGGACATGAAGTGGATGTGATTGCGCCTAACGGTTTAGGTGTGATGCTGTCGGATTGGGACAACTTGTCTTACAACCGTCTTGCTGTGTTTACTGGTAACACAGGTAACGCCCAACTTGAAAACGTGCATGCACGAAATGGTCAATATTTAGATTTTTCAGCACCACGCTCTATGCGCGTTGTTGAAGTCGAAAAAGCCCCTGAAGCCTGTATTATTAGCAGACAGACAAGTGAACGATACTGTCTACCTGCAGGACAACGCTCTGGTTACTCGCTACCACGTTGGATCTACAATCACCAAGTTGATGTCGAGGCTCCACAAGGTCTAGGCGTGATGCTAAGTGATTTTGATAACCTTTCTTACAACCATTTAGCGGTATTTACCGGTAATGTTCCTGCAGAAGATAGAACTCACGTTTTAGCTTACAACGGCCAGTACCTTGATTTTTCACATCCACATTCAATGCGTGTTATCGCGGTTGATGCTCAAGGTGTTAGCGTAGACAGCATTAGTGGTGAGCTTGATGGTAATGATCTTGTGTTTGACGTGGCGTTGACAGGTTCAACTGTTGCTAATCGCAGCATCAACCTAGAGTTTGCTGAAAACACGGGCAAAGTGAAAATTGATTACAGCAGCTTAGTGTATGCAAGCTTCGATAATGGCGCGACTTGGCCTGTTGTCGTAGACATCAATTCAGCAAATAGCTTGTCGGTTCCTAAAAGCACTGATCACGTTAAACTACGTGTACTAACACTTGTTGATGGCGTGAATGACAGTGGTAAGAACGTTGAGCTACATGCATGGTTAGACGCTGATAAAGCAGATTTAGCTACGCACATTGCTGATATTGGCAGTGACCACTCGGCTAACACTGTTATCATCAGTGAGATGACAACTGCAGATGAGCAGATCACTGAAGGTGCTTCAACTCGCAGCACAATTCAGCTGAGCGAAACAACTTATCGCAATACGCCGATGCACATTCAATTTATCAACAACACTGCTAAGAAAGGTTTTGATATCAATGTGACCGTTAAGATGATCTACTCTGATGGTTCAGTTGATTATCGTTACGACTTAGACCTGTTAGATTTCAAGGTACTTAACCTTTCTGCTGGTGTAAGTGAAGTGGTCGTAAGCTATCAAGCAATTGATGACACGCTTGTTGAAGGTAACGAGAAGTTCTACTTTGCCGCTTGGATTGTCGGTAAAGGTGTTGACTACAAGAAGGACCAGATCATTATCATTGATAATGACTAATCCTTGCTAACCTTGATGAGTGCAGTGACTAAGTGATTAACTCAGTACACAGCCTCTAGCAAGACAAAAATCCGAAGTTATCGCTAACTTCGGATTTTTTTATGTCTCAAATTCAACTCTTCAATTATGTAATACCAATCAGTATAAAGATTTGACCGCTCAGCGAGAGTTTAGCGGTCCTGAGGCAAGGTCATTAATTGCTCCTCGGCTCTA
>OJDH01000410.1_pt1 | contig 18021 bp, 22 predicted proteins | sample 1592761 | NCBI WGS metagenome assembly OJDH01 (sample SAMN05416855, study PRJEB24817) | seawater metagenome | isolation source: Sea water | place: Canada:Atlantic | collected 2013-11
CTCTTTCGCATAGGCTGGAGGATACCCCAAAAATTGAGTTATCTGGGTCAGCCCCTAAAGATTTTATCTGAGAGAGAAAATCTCTAACCAAGCCGACAGTTACGACCAAAAAAGGCAAATTTCCAGCTGTTAGCAGTTAAAAATAGGTAGATTTGTTGTCTGTCGCCTGTCAGGGGAAATATAAAATCTACCTCCTCCTGCTGATTACGAGCAGTTTTTACGGCCTAATCCACTACTGACATAATGCTGTCAGCAGCAGTGTATTAATATGTCTTAAGGTTGGTTTTTGAGTATGGAGTATTCTTTGCCAAACCAAACGTGCGTTCCATTCATAAGTTATTGAAATTTTAAATATATTTAAAGTGTGTGAGGTAAGATTTAGTGAATACAATATCCCTTGAAAATATAGAAACTGCTGCAGGTTCCATTAATCCTATATATTTGAATTCGCCTCAATATCGAAGTGAAGGTTTGAGCGGACTTCTAAATTTATCACTGGTTTGCAAGGTTGAAACGGTTAACCCTATTGGTTGCTTCAAAGGACGCGGCGTTGATTGGTGGGCGCGATGTAATCCCCATATTAAGCAATTGGTCTGCCTATCCAGTGGTAACTTAGGTCAAGCGTTGGCTTATGTTGGGAGGGAAATGGGTATTGAAGTACATATATTTACAATTGAGACAGCTAATCCAACGAAGGTCAAATCGATGGAAGCCCTTGATGCTATTGTCCATTTGCACGGAAAAAAATATCGTGAAGCGAGGGCAGAAGCGGCCCGGTTTGCAAAGGCTAACGACTTTTATCTTCTTATAGATGAAGAAGAATTTGAAATATCAGAGGGTGCGGGAACGATTGCTGTTGAACTTGGGAAATATCCTGACGCTTTTGATGTCTTATATGTACCTGTCGGCGGCGGCACGTTGATAAATGGTGTTGGCACTTGGTTTAAAGCGAATAGCCCTGAGACAAAAATCATTGGAGTTTGTGCAAAAGGTGCCCCCGCTATGCAACTCTCCTGGAGAGAAGGGCGTGTCGTATGTACCGATACAGTAGATACGATTGCTGATGGTGTCACCGTTAGCGAACCCGTGTCTCAGTCTGTTGAATTACTTACAACCAGTGTTAACGAAATAGTACTCGTTGATGATCCTGACATAATTCAGGCAATGCACGCCTTTTATAAACACGAGAAAATCGTTCTTGAACCTGCAGGAGCAATATCCCTTGCCGCTGCTATGGTAGATGCTCATAAAAATGTTGGTAAGACGGTTGGTATAATTTTATCCGGCTCTAATATTTCGCCTCAAGATCGCGATAAATGGTTTTAGGTTGTCGAGGACCTTTTGCCGATTGAGATGATAGTGCCTGAATAAAAAGCCTGTGATGTTAGGTGAGGTTTTATAGTCAAGGGTCTGTTTTAAATCAAAAGCTATGAACCCGGGGCAGAAACCAGTCTATAAATGAGGTGGCGTACTCGGGGAGTTTTGAGAAGTCTCGGGCGACGAGCCAGTATGAGCCCTGGGTGAACGAGACATCAAAGGGGATGATTAATCGTCCGGATTGGAGGTCTTTGCGGATGAATTTTTTATCGCAAAATCCGATGCCATGACCATCTAATATTTCCTGTAATATAAGTGCTGCATTGTCGTAGATCGGGCCTCTTTCGATCTCGGGGGTTGTTACATCTTGAGAGGTAAACCAGCTTTTCCAATCTTCTCTGTTGTCTTCGTGCAAGAGCGTATATTGCAAGAGGTCGCGTGGTTTGTTTAGAGGCTTTTCCTTATCAATATGATTGGCAGCGATCACAGGGACCATTTCAATATCAATTAGATGTTTGCTCTCGCATGTGGGCCAAAGATTAGGGTCTGTGCCAAAACGAATTGCGAGCTGTGCTTCTGAGATCCGAAAATCAATCACGTGGATGTCAGAATCAAGGGCGAGATCAATAGAAGGATAGCTTTCTCTGAAATCCTTTAAGTGAGGTAAAAGCCAGCCTGAAGCAAAAGAAGGTTCGACACTGAGTGTCAGGACAGATGAGGTTGTGGATGTGCTGAGGTCGCTTAGACAGGTATCGATGGTATCAAATGACTTACGCAACACCAAAAGCAATTGTGTGCCTGCCGAGGTGAGTTGAACCCGCCTATGACTACGGGCAAAAAGCTTTTTGCCGATCTGGTGTTCAAGATCTCGGACCTGACGGCTGATGGCAGCCTGTGAGACGAACAGCTCTTGCGCGGCAAGGGTAAAGCTCTCATGTCGGCCCGCGGCCTCGAAAGATCTTAGCGCGGTTAAAGGAAGTCGATCGCGTTTCATGCATAACCTCAGGTTATTCTAACCTCTTGCATAACTCGTTTGTCAGACCTGCGCAAGCCTGCCCTTAATAAGGGAAATACGGGACACGGAAAGTGATTGGGATTATGATCGATAGAATAGTTGAAATGTTGAGGGATGCCATCTCACTGCTGACCTTTCGTTATGGCAACGAAGGGGATGGTCATGATCACGCTCGGGTGAAACGGCACCATCGATCTGTAGATAAAAAAAGTAAATGTAATAGATAGAGTTGTGGAACCTCCTTTGGTCGACATCCATAATTAAGTCATAACTCGTACGTATAATGACCGATTAAGTTGGATTTAAAATCCAGACGAACGGTGTAGTGGAAAATGAATATTGATAATTTCGATCGCGATAAAGAATTTGAGAATGCTCTATTTCGAAATAACAAACATTCTTGCCTTAAGAGCTTTAGGTTAGAGAACGATACTCTGTCTATTACGGTAGCTCCATATCATGATCAAGACGATGAGTTGATCGCTAGCTTTCAAGATGTCCGCCTGCAAAATTTTGACCTCTTTAGTTCGAACGAAAGTAGTGGCTTTCCATGGGATATCATGGGGCTTAATTGCAAGGATCACGAAGAGGATTTGTCGTTCTTTTGTCTTCACTGTCTGGAGTGTGAAATGACTTTCCTCGCCCGTTGGCCAAAAGTTATTATTCCTGCAGAGAATAGGTCGAATATATTGTCCCTGGTCCTGAGATCCTAACCTTTAAAGGTTCGCGTGTTATTTAGGGGAACTACTCATGGGTTCTATGACCAATATAATCGAGTAGTGATGCCAGCCACACCAGATGATAGTTGATGGGCACATCAGTACAGCTCGAAAGCTTGGTCATGACATCATAGTTATCCGAGAGTTTTCCAAGCATGGTAAGCTCTGGCTTTACGGTCGGGTTTACGGCTTCTTCGTGATCAACAACCCAGTGATAATTGTGATCTAACGGGATTTCTGTGATCCCAAGTTCTTCGAGATGAGCAAAGAGCTTTTCACTCGCGGTTTTGAGGACTTCAACCTTGATTGTCATTTTATTCTGACCCCAGTTTAATTTCTGTTCTCAGTTTTACGTGCCAACACCAGCTTATCTCTCATCTTAGCGCAAATTTATTTCTACAAGGATAATTTTTTAGCCTAGGTCTGTCAGTGGATGTCAGAGAGTCTTATCTCTGTCGTTTTATCAGGGGCGTTTTACCTGGGGCGCTTCACGGATGAGATCTGAACAATCTCTCTTGCTCTGTTATAAAATTCTTTGAGATCAGTAGGATCAACGTCGTATTGGTACTTTGCCTCAAGAGGCGTAGGTAGTGCTTCTCCTAAAATCTCATGGAGTTGGATCAGCACCATGCCGTCGATGGTTATGTACTCTGCACTTTCACCGTTAAAGCGGTTGATAAAACGACCAAATCGGGTCTTGTTCTTTTTTAAGATAGGCGCGATCTGATTGAGCTTGATTGCCAGATGTTGCAACAGATTATCTGGGGTGTAAGTCATTGTTGCCAAATGCTCGGTCACACCCTCAACGACATGATCTCGTAAGTTTCCGGGATCGGGATGCCGAAGTGTTCTCTCTCGCTCACCTCGGGGATCATGTCTTTTGATATTCAACTTCTTCTTCCCGGGATTTTGTGGCTTTGGTTGATCTTAACCCAGCACAAATCGCAATGCCACAAGACTGACCAGTCCGGCTGCAACGCTCATCATGAGCGAACCTCGTAATGCAACAACGCCGGCAATAAGGATGGAAATAGCTTCGGCGGGGCCCTGGTTGAGCAGGGAAGGGGCAACCAGGGCCGTAAGAACCGCCGTTGGTACGGCTTCTAAAGCCGCCTCAACCCGATAGTGAGGTGATCCAAACCTTGAGAGAACCATATGTCCGCCGATGCGGGTCGTATAAGTTACAACCGCACAGGCAAGAATGATCAGGTAGGTATTATCATGCATTGGCTGTGCCCTCCTCTAGGCCAGTTCCATCTTCGTGCGCATTCTCTAGAATGTTTCTCTCTGGGTTATTTTTTTGGGGAGGACGGCTTTGGGCCGCTGCAACGATGAGACCTGCTATGCCACCCAGTGTAATGTGCCAAGGACTGCCAATAGTGAAATAGGTCAAGAGAGCGACGCCACCACTGACCAATAAAACGAGGATAAAGTTTGGTCTTTTGTGAAATCCCGCGACGAGACCAGTAAAGTAAAGCGGCAGGATAAAATCCAGACCGTATGTTGCGGGATTTTCAATGAAGGACCCAAATAAAGCCCCCACACAGTTTGAGGCAATCCAGGTGATGTAAATCACGGCAGCATAGGAAAAGTAGTAGGCAGGGCGCAGACCCACTGTCGCAGCCCGTGTTTCAGAGGCGGCAAACTGCGGGTCCACCAGCAAGAAAAAGGCACAGGCCTTTTGAAGGGGGCTAAAGAGCGTCATTTTCCGCCCGATAGAAGCAGAATAAAGGACATGGCGGAAATTCACTGCAAATACAGCGAGCACAATCGACCAGACAGGAAGCGTCTGCCCCATGAGATCGATCATCACGTATTGACTGGCTGCGGCATAGATGGAGAGGGAAGTCACCAGCATTTCTTGAAAATCAAGGCCGCTATCGATGGCGACGGCCCCAAATACAGCCCCAAATGGAACAATCGCAGCCATTATTGGTAAGGCGTCGCGTAGGCCATCCTTGATATCCCGACTGAAATACTGGTTGTTATAAGACGATGTCCTATGAAACTGGGGCCTATCAAACTGACTTGTCATACTCTTTTCCTGATCGCTAGCTGTTCTTGGGCTGCGGAGTGGTGATTGATATTCGTTCGTTTATTGACATACGTTCGTTTAAACGGGATATTATTCTGTATATTGAACGATCATCAGTCGTTCGTCAAATCGAACGTTTGTTCGTTAAGGTAAGTGTTTGTGAGGCAACAAAAAGAAAAATATGACTCCGGTAAATCTGATCGCAAAAGCAATAGTAAAAGAGCGCAGTCGCGCCAAGATGAGCTTATCTGCTCTGGCCGCAAAGGCGGGTGTTGCAAAATCGACCTTGTCACAGTTGGAAAACGGTCAGGGGAATCCCAGTATCGAAACCCTGTGGGCAATTGCATCAGCACTGGATATCCCGCTGAGTTATTTATTTGAAACACCGAAGTCAGAGTTTGTAATTGTCAGGGCTGATGAGGGCGATCATCTTGCTTCGGATGCCTCTTCGCTCACCTCCACACTGCTGGCGGATTGCCCCCCTTCGCGCAGACGGGATATCTACCGGGTTACGATAAAAAATGGGTCGGTGCGAAAGTCTTCTGCTCACCCCGAAGGGACGGTAGAGCACGCCTTTGTTTGCAGTGGTAAGGTCAAAATAGGGCCTGATGATAATTTAAAAGAACTCAACGAAGGCGACTATTTCCGCTTTCCCGGCGATGTCGAACATTCCTATGAATCCCTCACAGATAACTCAATATATATTTTGATTATGGAAAGCCCTGTGTAGAGGGATAATTTTTTGATGTGGACATGCTTGAAGAAGAAAGGATTATTAATGTCTAAGACTTAGGCTGATTTGTGTTGATTAGCGTATCATCTGCATTATGCCCTATATAATCAAGCAAGGTTGCAAGCCATACAAAGTCATGAGTTGTTCGATAATCTTGATCTTTTAGGAGCCTGTTCATTGCATCGTAGTTATCAGTTAATTGACCCAACATTCTAAGTTCGGGTTCTTTGGTTGGGTCTACGGCTTCTTTGTGTTTCATGACCCAATGATAATCATGGTTTAGGGGGATTTCGGAAACCCCTATTTCTTCCAAGTAAGCGAAAAGTTTTTCGCTCGCAGCTTTCATGACGTCAATCTTAATCGTCCTTTGCGGGAGGATCTTTTTTGCTCTGATGTAGAAATCTATGAGATCATGAGGATCAACGTCATATTGGGATTTTGCCTCTAGAGATAAAGGTAGCGCTTCTCCTAAAACCTCATGGAGTTGTATTAACGCCATGCCGTCGATGGTTATGTACTCTGCACTTTCACCGTTAAAGCGATTGATAAAGCGACCAAAGTGGGTCTTGCTCCTTTTTAAAATGGGTTCGATATGATTGAGCTTAATTGCAACATGTTGCAACCAATATTCGGGTGAGAAAGCCATCGTTGCCAAATGATCGGTTAAGCCCTCGACGACAAGATCTTCTACAGTTCCAGGATCTGGGTACCGCAGCGTTCTTTCTTGTTCACTCCGGTTATGGTGTCTTCTAATTTTCATTTATATCGAAGCCTTCCCGATAGCAAATTGGATAAGTATCACCTGAAGGGAATTTTTCTCTTCCGGACAATCCCATGTTTTAGTCTGCGCGATATCTCTACCTTCGACGCTTTACTGATGGGGGCGAAAGCGTCTCTTTAATCTTTGGCTCTGGTGTATTTTTATTGATGATTTTTTGTGCTCTGGCGTAGAGATCACGGAGTTCATTATGATCAATATTGTATTGATATTGGATCTCGATCGAGAGCGGCGTTTTTACGCCAACCACATCATGTAACTGCTGAATAACAACACCATCCAAGGCGATTGAAGTAATGTCTTCACCTGAGATTTTATTATAAATTCGGCCAAAAAATGAGTTTTCTTTTTCAAGAACGGCATCCATCTGTACGATCTTGTTGGACACATGAATACTTAAATCTTCAGGGCTATAAACTAGCGCGGTCATTGCTTGGCTTACACCACGTGTAATCTTCCAAAGCAGGGGTTCTTCAAGCAGAGGATGGTGTCTCGAATTACCCGAAAAAGGATTGCTTCCCTCTTTTTTCTCTATCATGTGGATGGCCTTAGTTATTGGTTTCTCGTTTAGCTGTTTATCTTGGTAATGATGCCGTGACCAACGACATGGGAAACATCTTGTAGGGTAATTTGAAGGCCCTCTTTTATTTCCGGTGCGCATTCGTGCTTTACACAGTAAAAGGCGAGGTTCGCCCTAAAGCATTCACCCTGAGTGAAGACAGGACAGTCATCCAGCGAATAAACCTTACAACCATATATCCCGCAACTGAGTTTGATATGGGTCCACCCGCCTGAACCTAAAGGGTAATCTTTGCCATTTAATTTACCTCTGCCGCCTTCTTCTGTTGTAAGAAAAGTGATATCGGCATCAAAGTTCAGCATGTCCCCTTCGAGTAGAGCGTCGTCTTTTCTTGGCCTTTCAATACGCTCACGAGCATGCTGCAAAATGGTTGGGTAGTCAGCATCACTTTGTTCCGTCAACAAATACTCAAAGGCTTGTTCTATTTCGTTTAAGAGTCTGTCTTCTGCCTTGCCAAGCTTGTTGTGTTTGCCTTTTCTCGCCCTTAATGAACGCGCGAGTTCATTGAGCATAATAGCCCGCTCTCTACTGAGACGGAGATCGATAGAATCATTGTCTAATTTTATGCCGAATACAGGATGGGCCATTAGGTGAAGTCTCTTGCTGAATTAATCCAATTGTCGCCCTGGATTTCAATGAGAAGCATTTCTTCTCCATCTTGATTTACATAGCAATCCAGAAGGAGTTTATCTTTGTTATCATTTGTTACGAATACAACGATATCACCAGGAGGATCGGTGAAGGAAAATTGTGTGTTTAGATCAAGAATTGAGTTCATCTTGTAAGCGCCACAATCAATAGTATGTTTTATCCAAACTAAAACGGGTTGATCATTTTGCTCATGAAGCGCCTGTAAAAAATTGTCAAATTTGATAGTTTTCTTTTCGGTAAAGGGAATTTCGAATTCATATAGTGGCTTGTGCTGTAATTCCTGAGCTTTTTCACGAAGATTAATTGTATCAGAAATGTTTATCAGGTCTGCTATATCGATTTTATGAGAAACGATAGAGTTAAGCGCAATAAAGTGGGGCTTTATGTATTGGTTGTATAGAAGCTTTTGAGATAATAGTTTTTTGTCGGGCATGGTTGCAGAGTAAAGCAATTCTTCACCGTATGCCAAACTTTGATTACATTAAATTTCTTATACTGAAGAGTAGCTTATCCGTTTCATAATTGTGTTTCATAATGTATTCTCAATCTCATAGTTAAATTGTCGAGACAGTGATTTCATGAAAATCGGTTACGCGCGGGTATTGGGAGAAGGGCAGAATTTGGCGCAGCAGATCGCGGCGTTGGAAGAAGCCGGGTGCGAACGTGTGTTTTCTGAAGTTCTCCCCTCCAATCGGGTCGTTTGTCCTGCTTTGGAAGAGGCTGTAGCGCTGGCGAGACCCGAAGATACCGTTGTCGTTTGGCGACTGGATCGGCTTGGTCGACGCACTATGGAGTTGATTGAGTTTATTCAGGCTTTGCAGGCCAAAGAGGTCAACTTTCAATCCCTTTGTGAAGGGGTAAATACCAGCACGCCGCTTGGTAAAATGATCTATACCTTTATTGCGGCCCTTTCGGACAATGAACGCGATCTGATGATTGAACGCACGCTCAAGGACATGGAAGCCGCACAGGCACGGAGTATAAAAACGGAAAAACCACTGGTCGTCCGCGCAAGCTATCGCCCGAAGAAGTAAAAGCAACGATGGTTTAGTAAGACACACTTGATCCGAAGGAAAAATGGCCTTCGCTGAACGGTGTTGCCGAGGCCCTCAATACCAGTAAATCAATCTTATCTCGCCGATTGCGAGAAATCTCACACGACGAAAATTAATAAGCTGATTTCTCTGTGCGCAAGAGAACTTTAGTGGCTGCGGAGTTCTTTGATCAGGTGCTTGAATTCACCTTCGGAAAGTTCAAATTCTGAACCTTCTTCCATAGAGGTGAGCTGCATCAACTTGTTATCAAGGTAGGGACTGAGTTCCCGGCAATGATCGTTATGAATTTTACATGCCAACCTGGCGACCTTGGTGGCGCGATAACCATGTTGCATTTCTTTCCCGAGATCATCACACAAATTTTTTGCACTGTAGGCCACAACCCTAACTCCTTGATAGAGTGGTTAAAATAGGCAACGCGAAAAACTGTACCAAAACGATAAAGCAGACCCAAAGCTGATAAGGGACACTGCCTAAGCGATGCGAACGATATGTATATCGGCATAAACAAACTTAAAAAAACAGAACCGAAAACAAAAAGGGTGCTTATGTTCAAGACATAGCATCCCATAAAAATTGGCTCAAATTACCGGTCAAACTTCCAGCGAGCCTTAAGTCATTATAGGGTGTAACTTCTTAACAAAATGCTTAACTGTTTGGCATCAGATCTGAAGGGCAATAAAGTCGTTAAATCGGCTAGTACCCGAACCCGATGTCATCATACTAGCACCAAATTCGTCGTCCTCCTACAGGAAGAGGTTCCTATTATTTCAGGTGACATTGATGTGGTTGGTAGAGAGTTTTTTGATTGAAAATGTGGAGGTTTTTGTCGAGTCTGGGGCTGCTCCAGGGGTGGTCGGGGGCAAATATGAAAGCTCAGAGCAGCGATGAGTGCAGTGGTTTCAGTTTGTTGGTAATAAATAAAGTTATGCTAACCAATGACTTGGGAAGAGCGTGACAATTGGTCCTGACTTTATAGGATGAAATCTCTAACCTGTAGTATAACCTTCACATAGCAGTGGTATGCTAATAGGGTAGGCATGTTCCTGAAATAGGAAGTCTGGGTAAAGGAGTGGATTATGTTTGGAAGAGTATCACGAGATAACGGAGCTTTAGTGCCGTTCCTCACTCTACGCATCGAATTCGCCCGGTTCTGTGACTGGTTAGCCCGAAAAATTCATCCCCAGAAACACCAGCCCCAGAAATTAGACCCCCAGAAAAAACATCCAGAAGTAACTTCTTCTGATGCGGATATCCCAAAATAACGGATCGAAACTAAGCTCGCTTAGCAGGCCATTTACTTTCATTTCAAAGTGTTAGTTTAACGCGTTAGCTTGGTGAGTTTATCGCCCAGAGTTTTGAGGCGACCCTCTTTTATTCCCACTTTAATACAGAGCACAAATCGGCACACATGCTGGGTAATTTTTGATGGTTATCTCATGATTTTGGCATCCGATTATACTTTGGATTAATCTTTTTGGTTGTAATTTTGCCATAATTACTTGTTTTCCTGCTCACATAATCTCTTTTAGTCTGGACCAGAATTCATGACCGCGTTCTCTTGGCGAGCCCAAAGTTTCATGGCAATTTTTCTCAGCCTTAATTTAGTGGGACCACTGGGAGGAAATTCGGCTGCAGCCAAGGAAATAAATTGGCCCAAAGCTCCCTTTAAACCGACATTATATCACACTGCAAAGGGCAGTGAAAAACTCTGTAAAACCTACGAGCAAGAAATCCGCAGCGATTATTTTGTCGGTTACTACAAAGAGGGGGAGCCTCTTCCTGAAACGGATGACTTGTCGCGAATGCCTGTGATTGAACCTATGGGCTTGAACGAAGTGCCGGGGTTGTCTGATGCAGGAGAGTATCCCCAAGTTTATTATGGTGATATCACAGGGAATGGGGTGAGTGAGTTTTCTGGTTGGAAAAATGATGGGGGGTATGGATATACGGCTTATTTAGAATATTTTAGATTATTCAGAATAACACCTGATAAACTTGCTCGCTTCAAAGGTTATTTGGAAGGTGCTGAAGATAACTCTGAATTCTACTTTAAAGTTACTGAGGATTTGGGAGGACATAATTTTCACGTTTTTACAGGGGATCGGACCGATCCACGCGATCACCCTGTCGATTTAGCTTTATCAGAAATTGCGACTGATGCTTATCGTATGGTTGATGGTACCGTTGTTCGTGAATTCGAGGGGCGTCTTTACGCAGATGTTCCTGTACCCGCCTTCGATCCGACTGAACGGGTATTACTCTCTTATGACGAGGATATGCGTCCGAGGGCTGAGTGTGTGGTCAAAACCAAGAAATATACCCCAAATCAATGGGTACATCGCGAGCCTTATCGGTATGAAACCGAGTTGTATCAATCAGGGCCACTGGCGAAATTATATAACTCCTCACGCAAAATGAGTGGGGTGAGGCCCAGATGTGGTATGGGAACGTCTTCCCCGTTTTTTGGTCATGAGATATTTCAGGCTGGACTTCGACACAGCAGTCTTTATTTCCCTTGGCGGGGTATCGTGGACAGGCGGGAGCAAATAGCCAAGAGCCCGGGCGATCTTTTTAGTGATCGTTTTTCGTTCAAAAGTTTCTCACCAGATGCTGATCCCAAAGCAGGGCATTGGGATTTTAACGCCTTCGAATATTATTGGCGGGCAGAAGATCCTTATAATCGACGTAATAGCGCTTTGTTTGATCAGCATGCTGGTACCGCGATTGATCAACTAACCGTCTATTACCTTGAGAATTTTGATGTGACAGAGGTACGAGCACGACGTTGGGCAGGGTACTATGTATATTACCTACAAGCCTCTGTTTTTGATGTCTATGGTTATTACGAAATAGAAACCTTGGCCAAGGAGATGAGCGAGGGATCTGTTTCTGATGATGCCTTCATAAAGTTAGCGGCCCCTCACTTGAGAAAAAGCCAGGGAGTTCCGGTTTGGGCATACTATAAGGCTCTGCAGCTTGCTGTGGGTACGGGGGCACCCCTGGAGGTTTTACAAGCTCTAATTATCAGAGGGGCGGGACAAGATGGCGATGGTAACACCATATTACCTCTAATTAATTCTGTTGATCATCCCAAAGTTTTGGTTTTTCTGCTTGCTCAGGGAGCGAATGTAGACCGGCCAAATGGATTTGGGAAGACTGCCTTAATGATGGCAGCGCATATGAACCAGATAGATACACTGAAGCAGTTACTAAATGCAGGTGCTGATCCCAATGCAATGACATTGCTCGAATTTAAAAAGGGCAAAGGCTTCTCTGGTGCGGACTGTCTTTACGCAAATATCAAACACCGAGAACGCACGGCATTGATGTATGCGGCAGAGAATGCTTCTCTTGAGATATTTGAAATATTGATTGAGGCTGGTGCTGATCCAAAGGCGCAAGACAGCAAGGGACGTAGTGTTTCAGACTATTTGGAAATGAATAAAACGATGTCTGTTCAGGATTTGGAAAAGGCCGGGAACCTGCTCTCAGTCGATTAAGTCTTGGGCTCAAGCTGACGCTTCAACCACTCATCGGCGACATCTCCCAGGGATTTGGGGTTACCCTTTTTGATCCCCTCTTTTATCCAGATCATAAAAGGGCGATTGAATTTGAAATCTTCTCCGCACTCTTTTTTCATAAAGCGGCGCACATTCTGGGTGTTCTTGTAACGATCGGTTATTGGCGTTTCGCGGGTGAGGGAGGAGCTGTGCCAATCAAAATCACTCATTGTGTTGGCCGCCATCCGCAAACCAATAGCTCCCCGGAAATAAAGCCAATGCCGTGGTATTTAGGCTTGCCTTCTTTTGACCAAATCACGGAAAAAATATCACCCTTTTGCGTGATGCCGAGATCCCAGGGTTCTGCTGGTTCGCCATCCGGGTCGTAATAGGTGATGCTGTAGTTGCCAACAAAGTTGGTTTCCGAGGCTCTTGCCTCAGCGGTTTGAGGCGTTGCGATGCCTTTACAGACGGTCTCAACACCTGTTTGCGCACTAAAAACCCATTCGGCTTCTAGCTCGCCCGAGGGTATAGCAAGGCGATAAGTCACAACGCCAATGGGCAGGTTTTGCTGTAAATCACCAACTTTGTTCGAACTCATCCTTATCTCTTTCTCATCGTTTTCCGGTCAACTAGCTTACGGATTACCTATTGTTAACAATCGTTTCATGACAGCTTACTCATTTTGCCCTCTATAAATCTACAAAGAATTTGAGATCAGCACTAAAGGGGACTTCATTCATAAAACTCATCAATTGATGAAAAGATATCGTTTTTATTCGCACCTGCACAAATGCTATATCCTCTTTAAATTAAAGGCTGTTGAGCTTGGATGAGCAATTTTCATTCAGGTTTCGGAATGGAGATAAAGTAATGACGCTTGCTAATACCAATGACAATTTTGTATCTAAGAACGAAATCCGTGCGCAATTCTCACTGGCGATGTCGGCGATGTACCGCGAAGAAGTGCCTGCTTATGGTGAGTTGATGGAGTTGGTCGCGGATATAAATGTCTCTGTTCTGGAACGCGATGAAAGCCTGCGTTCGCAACTGTCACAAAGCAATGGACTGGATCGCATTACCGAAGAACGTCACGGTGCCATTCGGGTCGGGACCGAGAAAGAGCTCTTCACCCTGCGCCGGCTTTTCGCGGTGATGGGGATGGAGCCTGTTAGCTATTACGATCTCGCGATCGCGGGAATTCCTGTACATTCCACAGCTTTTCGTCCGGTAGCCGAGGGCGATCTTAACATCAACCCTTTCCGGGTTTTCACTTCCCTGTTGCGTTTGGAGCTGATTGAAGATGCAGATCTTCGCGCTGCGGCCCAGGAAGTTCTCGACAACCGCGAGATCTTTACCACGGCAGCCCTTAACCTGATTGAGCGGGCTGAAAAGCAAGGCGGATTGAGCAACGAAGATGCGACACAGTTTGTCACTGAAGCACTGGAGACATTCCGCTGGCACTCAAAGGCAAACATCGATCAGGAACTTTATGGAAAGCTTCATGATGAGCATCGTCTGATTGCTGATATCGTCAGTTTTCATGGCCCGCATATCAACCACCTGACCCCGCGTACCCTCGACATTGATGGGGTTCAAGTCGCAATGCCAGAGCGCGGCATAAACCCAAAGGCTGTGATCGAAGGCCCACCACAACGCGACTGCCCGATCCTATTGCGCCAGACTTCTTTCAAGGCATTGGAAGAAAAGGTGCTTTTCAAAGGCGAGAATGGTAATTGGGATGAGGGCTCTCACACGGCGCGCTTTGGCGAAATTGAACAACGCGGTATTGCCCTGACCCCAAAAGGCCGCGCGCTTTATGATACTTTGCTCGACGATACCCGGGCTCGGGTGCGTTCTGGTGAGGGGGCTTACGAAGATCTGTTGGTCGAAAGCTTTAAAGCTTTCCCAGACAGTTATACAGAGCTCCGGGCCGAAGGTTTGGCCTTCTTCCGCTATTCCTTGAGTGACAAAGGTGAAGAAATAGCGCGCTCCGTTGGGATCAGTGGATCACTCGATGGCTTACTCGAAGCTGGTTTGCTGCGGATGGACCCGATCATTTATGAAGATTTCCTGCCTGTGTCCGCAGCGGGGATTTTTCAGTCTAATCTTGGGCCTAATCTGGGAGAAACTGGCGCAGATGTCGTCTATAGCAATCCGAGCCAGCAGTCTTTTGAACAGGCCTTAGGCGCCAAGGTTTGGGATGAGCTCGCGCTCTATGCCGATTTGGAACGCGCATCGCTCAATGCCTGTCTTGCAAGGCTATCGGAAAAAGCTCTAAAAGACGATGTAGCAGTAGCAGCTTAAAACCAATTACTCTGATAGAGATCGAGACCTAATAATGACTGCCCCAACCCGTAAAGACCTCGACGCCTTACAACAAATCGTTGGCGATAAAGGCCTTTTAGAACCCGGAGAGGACCTTGTTTCTTATGAAAACTGCGTGCGGTACGGGGCGGGCAAGGCAGCGTTTGTGGTGCGTCCAGCTTCCAGTGCTGAAACCTCTAAAGTCATGGCCTATTGTATGGGCCAAGGCATTGTTTTGGTGCCGCAATCTGGCAACACTGGTCTTGTCGGGGCCTCAACGCCCGATGGAACTGGCCAACAGGGTGTGCTGAGTTTTGATCGTCTCACCGGGACAGCGACCTCTGACGGAACTACTTCTAATGTTTCTGGGGCGAATGACAAGATCATCTTCGATGAAGAAAACCGCTCTGTCACCGTGGGGGCAGGCGTGCGCCTGTCTGATCTCAATGCTTTCCTCGCGCCCAAAGGGTATGTGTTTCCTATCGACCTTGGCGCTGACCCGCGTATCGGCGGCATGATCGCGACCAATACAGGCGGGGCGCGCTTCCTGCGTTATGGTGATGTGCGCCAAAATACTCTTGGGGTGAAGGTCGTTCTGGCCGATGAAGCTGGGACCGAGCTTGATTTCATGTCGGGCCTGCGCAAAGACAACACCGGGATCGACTGGAAGCATCTCTTTATCGGTACGACAGGAACCCTGGGCGTTGTAACCGAAGCTGTGCTCAATGTTCAACGCCTGCCGCAACAATCTGCGGCGGCCTTATTGGTGCCCCGTGATGAAGCCGCGGTTCTCAAGCTGCTACTAGAAATGGAACAGCGTTGCGATAGCCAGCTTACTGCTTTTGAAGGCATGTCTGCTGAGGCGATGGCAGCAGCCTTTGATCATGTGCCTTCCCTGCGCAATCCTTTCCCCGGCGGCGACCTGCCGGATTATGTCCTGCTGGTTGAACTCTCTCGCACCTGGGCGATGCGAGAAGGTGAACAAACGTTGGATGAACTGTTAGAAATCGTCCTTGCCGAAATCTGGGAAGACGAAGAAGCGCCTTTGGAGAACGCCTTTATCGGCCGTCCCGAAGAAATGTGGGCTTTGCGTCATGCTCTTTCCGAAGGGGTAAAACACGCAGGCAAATTGGTGGCGTTTGATGTTTCCTTCCGCCGGGGTGATCTGATGAAGTTCCGCGCCTTTATGGCCGAAGAACTGCCTAAGCGTTTTCCCGATGTGCGCATCTGTGACTTCGGCCACGTCGGCGACGGCGGTCTGCACTTTAACTTGGCCATTGCCAAAGATGACCCTCGCCTGAACGATGAGACCTTTATCCCCGACCTGCGTGATTGGGTAGTCAAAATCGTCGTCGAAAAATACCACGGCAGCTTCTCTGCCGAACACGCCATCGGCCGCAGTAACCAAAGTTTCTACTATGAGTACACGCCCGAGAAAGTAAAAGAGTTAGCAGCAGGTATGAAAGCCCTGATATCGCCTAATGATATTGGGGTTGTGAAACTAGGGTAAGTAATGCTTTGCACCGTAAACGGACGCTCGTGTAGCTACATTCTAAAAATATTTTTTATGTTTCAGCTGTTATCTGAAAACTTTAAAAGACCAAGTTATAAATGCTCGATGCATCTGTTTTCATTAGAATAATATGTTTGCTAAAATATAAAATCCTAACTTTTTGAGCCGTCTTGGAAAGAGTTAACACTGTCGTAAATCATTATTGTTCACCGATGCGTTTGAATAATCGAAAAATGACAATTGTAACAAGCAGCATTACAACCGAAAAAAAAGCGCTGAGGTGAATGTTCGTAATTAGGAAATAAGGAATTAGGTTTTGTAGAGTTGATATATTCAATATTCCAGCAACGGATATACCAAAAGTGATGAAGATTAGAAGGGCACCAGTTTGGCCAAGTCTTTTTTCTGCAGGTAATTCAGCAGCAAAAAATAAACACAACAATAAAAGTAGAGAAAACACAACACTTACTGCTAAGAAGATAACAGGTAAAATTGATTCTAATGATAAAATATTTTCAAAAACCATCGCTATACCTAAAAGATTAAAATTACATAATTTACGCTTTGGGATCTACTACCCAATTTGAGTAGTAGTAGGAGGATATAAGGTCTAGTACATCTGCATTAAGAAGTCCAAAGCAGATTAAACGTTTAATCCAGGCACAAATCACGCTTTAGTTGCTAAAAGCTTTAACAATCCAATATTTGCATTACAGCCAGATTAAGAGCGCAACGAGTAGTTATCGGTACCCACGGGATGATTTCGTTGACCGTCGCCTATGGATTGTTTCTTCTTTGTGCCATAAACGGTCAATCAACGATGCTCCTCCACAAACTAATCAGCTACCTATTATTTGTATTGATCAACGCGCTCATTCAAAGCCTGTAAATCACTTAATGCATCATTCATATCTGTTGCTGAAAAGTGGTTAAACGTTTTGGTGTGGCTCCACTTTAAAGCCAGTTCTTCAAATGACGTAATCGCCTGATTTACTTCAGCCTTTAACTTAAGTGAGCTTCGCTTCGCCGCCATCGCCAAGCCAGCAGTAAAGGGCGAGCAGGGGCTGGGCTCCGGTTTTTGTTTCGTGGATCATCCACGGGGCGTGGTGGATGGTGGTGCCTGCTGGGTGCATGCGCCAGTCTTCTTCGCCGCGACGCCACAGGGTTTGGTCACCTGAAAGCACGTGATAAATCTCTTCTGCGGCATGATTGTGCGCCGGGTAATGCAGGCCGGGGCCGAGCAAGAGCAGCCCACAGCGCACCGATTCAGCTTCATAAAAGCCGGCCTTGCTTCCGACCAGCTCGATAAAGCCATAGTTATCCATATACCCGGACCCCATGAGATCGTCGGTGTAGTTTGGGTTCTGCATCCAATGAAAACTCGGTGCCGCGACTGAGAGAGCGTCGCGTAAATCTTGATGTATGGGGAGGTCTAAGTTCTCTATCACGCGATCCCAGTGCCGCGCCCCGCCGAGGGAGTGTGGCTCTGGTGCTGTCAAAGCCGTTGCTCCTTCGAGACGAGTTATGACCTCTTTTAGCATCGGGGTAGCCGAACTTTTAGTTTCATTTAAACGCGTGCGATAAAACGACAGCACTTCATCAAAAAGGTTTTGAACTTCACTCACGTCTGGTCCCTCCACGGGAAATTCACTTCTAAAAAATGATGTTACTAAACTCGAAAGTTTGATAGAAGTGATACTTTATGAGAAGCTATTTTCATTTGATATACGTCTCTAGATTGATTATTAAAAATATTATTCTTGGGTCATGACTAGTTGAGAGGGTTTTTTCTACAGATTTTGAGTATATATCGGC
>OJDH01000411.1_pt1 | contig 18003 bp, 19 predicted proteins | sample 1592761 | NCBI WGS metagenome assembly OJDH01 (sample SAMN05416855, study PRJEB24817) | seawater metagenome | isolation source: Sea water | place: Canada:Atlantic | collected 2013-11
CCTCGGTCTCGTGGGCTCGGAGATGTGTATAAGAGACAGGTATAACACTGATAAAGATTGCCATTTTTTGCACGAATCTTCGTTGTGTCCAACTTAACTTAGGTATACTCACCTTATTGAAGCGCTAAACTCGGCGGGTTTGAGAAAATATAGATCTTCAACGTAAAACTGCTCCGCACTGCACGATTCCCACCAATTTGACCAGGCCTCATCACACCTATTCTCAATTAATGCGTTATTGTCTAATGGTTTGATTAAGCTGCCTGTTGATATTAATAATCCGTAAGGAGAGCGACGTTTTATCATCTGCGGGGTAAGAGAGGCAGGGTCTGTTAGTCCCATACTGCCTACGAGCTCATAGAAACTCTTTAAAGTATTATGGTGGAAATTCTTAACCCTTATGCTTTTATCCTTAACATTTAAGGCTTTTGAACGCGCAGGGTCTTGAGTGGCTATCCCTGTAGGGCAGTGGTTGGTATTACAGTGGCGTGATTGAATACAGCCTAGTGCCATCATCATTGTTCGGGCTGCGTTTACAGTATCTGCGCCCATAGCGATTTTAGAAAGCAGATCGAAGCTTGAGGCGGTCTTACCCGATGCAATGATGCGGATTTTATCTCTTAAGGCCACGCCGACGAGAGCATTGTGGACGAAATAAACCCCCTCCAAGCACACCATTCCTAAGCGGTTAGTGAATTCTACTGGTGCAGCGCCCGTTCCTCCTTCTGCGCCATCAACGGTAATAAAGTCAGGTGTTATTCCTGTTATGAGCATGGCCTTACAAATACTTAAAAACTCTGCTGGGTTACCTATACAGAGTTTAAAACCTACAGGTTTTCCGCCGCTGAGCTCTCTCAATCTTTTTACAAAGTTAAGTAGTGCAATCGGGGTCGTGCATTCAGGATTAACGGCAGGAGACACACAATCTCGATCCATTGGTACATGTCTGATAGCTGCAATCTCTGGGGTTATTTTTGCTTTAGGCAATACTCCCCCGTGTCCGGGTTTGGCACCTTGGCTGAGCTTTATCTCAATCATTTTTATTTGTGGACGTGTAGCCATAGCTTTAAAAGAATCTGGGTTAAAATTACCGTCATCATCTCGACAACCAAATAAACCAGAACCGATTTGCCAAACGATATCACCACCATGCTTTAGATGATAAGGGCTTGCTCCACCTTCACCTGTGTTATGAGAGCAGCCTGCTAACTTAGCCCCTAAGTTCATCGCTTCGATTGCATTTGAACTGAGTGAACCGAAACTCATGGCTGAAATGTTCAAGTAAGAGGCATCGTAGGGCTGAGTGCAATCTGGTCCACCAAAACGGATTCGTTTAACGTCATCCTTAATTTCCCGTGGAGAAAGTGAATGCCATAGGCTTAAATAGTTCTCCTCTGTTAAATCACGCTGAGTACCAAAAGCGATGGTGTCACGGACGTTTTTGGCTCTTTGATAAACAAGGGAACGTTGTTCTCTATTGAACGGTTTTTCTTCTGTGTCGTTTGCAATAAAGTACTGCTGGATTTCTGTACGATAAGATTCCAGAAAATAACGCAGATAAGCAACAACAGGATAAAGACGATTTAAGGTGTGCGGGCTGTATTTTATATCGTAAAAACCGATCGCTGAATAACCTAAGGTAAACACCAGCAAAAGGCTCGAGACCAGATTCATTTCAAGGTTTAATATATAGAGAGCGAATAGGTTGCCTAAAGTGGCAACCAGCCAGTATACAATTTGCATTACAGTCATGAAGCATCCTTAATCTTGGTGTAGGCGAAAGGCTTATCTGAGTTTAAATGGATGGAGATTGTTAAAGCAATGTCGTATTGACTAAGATACTGGGTGATTTTTGTTCTACCTTAACCTAATACGCCTATTGCTAAGGATAGAAGACCGAGGTTGAGGTTAATTTATGACATAAAAAAACCAGCTATCAGCTGGTTTTATATTCAATTTGTCTTTTCAATAAACGTATTCATCGTTAAGCAGAGTATTATGCTTCGCCGTGATTACATTCATCGTTAGTACAAACACCATATAGATATAAACTATGATTGGTTAGTTTTATGTTGTGCTTCATTGCAATCTCATCTTGGCGAGATTCGATAACGTCATCAGAAAATTCAATGACCTTACCGCAAGAAAGGCACACAAGGTGATCATGGTGGTGCTGGCTTGCTAGTTCAAAAACAGCTTTCCCGCTTTCAAAGTGGTGACGAGTAACCATACCTGCGTCATCAAATTGATTTAATACACGATAGACAGTTGCCAACCCTATCTCTTCACCTAAGTCGAGTAGTCTCTTGTACAGATCTTCTGCACTGATGTGTTGATTTTCTGGTCCGTGCATCAGTTCTAGGATCTTGACTCGTGGTAAGGTAACTTTCAAACCCGCTTTTTTTAGCGCTTGATTTCCATCTGTCATTTCTTATCTCTTGATTGCAGAACCTAAGCCAATATCGGTTCAATTGTGTATATTGAAAGTCATTATATGTGCACTAACAGAAAACATAAACCTTTGATCTTGCTTTATGGTGCGATAAATAAATAAATTGCTGAATTCAGACATTAATAACGATATTTGGTGCGATTTAAGCACAATTTTTGTATTGTTATTAGGGTTTATACTAACGCCTAATACCAATTGACCTTGTTTTTTGACAGGGTACTTGTGTTAATTATAAAGATAATAATAAAAGAAGGATTGATGATGTATCGGCAGATAGTGATATTAACTGGCGCTGGAATTTCAGCTGAGTCAGGCTTAAGAACTTTCAGAGATCAAGATGGTTTGTGGGAAGAACATAAAATTGAAGATGTTGCTACTCCTGAGGGATATGCCAGAGATCCAGAGTTTGTTGAGGCGTTTTACAACACTCGTTGGAGCCAGCTACATAATGGAAATGTCGAACCTAACGAAGGTCACTACGCATTAGCTCAACTTGAAAAAAAGTTTGACGGTGATCTTTTAGTCGTAACCCAGAACATTGATGATCTACATGAACGTGCAGGTTCTCGTCGCTTGCTTCATATGCACGGTGAATTATCGAAAGGCCGTTGTCCACGATCGCAACAAACATTTATTTTAAAAGACCCATTTGGACCAGAGCATACATGTACCTGCTGTATTCCTGCTCAGCGCCTACGTCCGCACGTAGTTTGGTTTGGTGAAATGCCTATCGGCTTGGATAGAATTCAACATGCACTAGACACGTGTGATCTGTTTATCGCAATTGGCACGTCAGGAACCGTTTATCCAGCGGCAGGCTTTGTGGACACCGCCAATCATCATGGCGCGCAAACGATAGAAGTAAACCTCGTTGCAGCAGATCGACATAGTCAGTTTCAATACCATCTACAAGGTAAAGCCAGTGAAGTTCTACCTGAATTGGTGAACAATATTCTTCAGGGAAAAATCATCAGTAATTCAAGCTGTGAGATCACCGAAGAATTAGTGCTAAAAGGCACTAACTAATGTCAGAGCAGAGTGCTGATGTTTCTTCTACTGGAGTGTTAGATAAAGCTCAAATGTCCCCAAGGCTCGCTATTATCATGCGGGGACTGCCAGGTAGTGGAAAGTCTCATTGGGTGGAGGAGTTTGTTGCAAGTCAGCCAATTGAGATCCGGAGTCGTGTATTCGGCTCCGGTTACTTCTCGACAGATAACTATTTTTATCGAAACGGTCAATATCAATTCGATGCTAGAAGACTGTCTGAATATCATCAGAAAAATTTAGCGGGTTTTATCCAAGCTCTTTCTGAGCGTGAACCTCTGGTTATCTGTGATAATACTAATCTAGCTCAATGGGAATCAATAGCCTATGAAACTGCAGCCAGATCACATGGCTATCAAGTACGATTGGTGTTAATTGGCTCACCTGAAAGTCCTGAGCATCAAGCACTATGTGCTAAACGTAACCGTCATGGCGTGCCATTAGCGCAGATAGAAAGAATGGCGAATCAGTTTGAAAATTTTTAGCCTGTTATCTGTGTTTGGAAAAAGTGCATGCACCCTGAAAATGCTTCGAGTTCTAATCTTTTTGACTCTTTAAACCTACCATGACTCCTACTTACCTAATCATTGATGTTTATTTTCACTAAAGTAATTCAATTCTAAAAATTAATGATGTTCACATTAACTCCATTAATCATGAGTGTTTACCCATAAAGCTTCAATATTAACAAGCGATGTTACAAGAAATGATAATGCCAAGTTGATTTAAAGTGAACTAACTTGAACACTAATGGTTGTTTGTGTAGTCTTGCGGTTACATAATCACCGCTTCAAGCAGGAGTTCTATGAAACAAATCACTTTAGCCGTTGGTTTACTAAGCAGTTTATTTTTACCACAGGCAATTGCCAGTGATCAGTGTGGCAAGGTTTCGATTGCAGATATGAATTGGAGTTCAGCTTCACTTATTGCTAACGTCGATCGCTTTATTCTTGAACATGGTTTTGGTTGCGAGGCTGAGTTGCTGCCTGGTGACACAATGCCAACCAGTACTTCAATGATTGAGAAAGGTGAGCCTGATATTGCGCCGGAAATGTGGAGCAATAGCGTAAAAGAGCTTATTGAAAAAGGGGTGAGTGAGAAGCGAATCGTTATTGCTGGTCAATCTCTCTCTGATGGTGGCGAAGAGGGTTTTTGGGTTCCTCAATATATGGTTGATAAGGATCCAAGCCTGAGCACGATTGAAGGGGTTATCGCTAAAGTTAGTGAGTTTAAACACCCTGAAGATCCTGAACGTGGTGCCTTTTATGGTTGTCCGGCAGGGTGGGGATGTCAGCTTTCGGCTGAAAACCTTTATCGCGCACTCAAATTGAGTGATGCTGGGTTTGATCTTATTGATCCCGGTTCAGGAGCTGGTCTAGCGGGTTCTATTGCTCGTGCTTATGAACGTGAAAAGTCATGGTTTGGTTATTACTGGGCGCCGACGGCTGTTTTGGGTAAATACAAAATGGTTAAGGTTGATTTTGGTTCTGGAATTGATGAGGAACATTTCAAAAATTGTACCTCCCAAGCCGAGTGTACTGATCCTAAAGTCACCATGTATCCCAAAGCCTTAGTTCAAACTGTGACGACTTCTGATTTCGCTAAAAAGTCGGCTCAAGGGTTTGATTACCTTAGTAAGCGTGCTTTTACTAATGCTCAGATGAACGGTTTACTGGCTTGGATGGAAGATAATCAAGCCGATGGTGATACCGCTGCCGAATACTTCTTAACTAATTATGAGGATGTATGGACGCAGTGGGTTGCCGCTGATGTTGCTATGAAAGTGAAAAAAGCAGTTAAAGCGCGTTAGACAAACCCACAGCTCGACATGCCGAATAGAGCATCTCGAGCTTACATACGCGAGATTATACCAATCAGTATAAGAAAGTGATCTACTCAGCGTGTTTTTTGGCAAACTAATTCAAGGCGAATGGATGGTGGAATGGTTATTCCCTCATGAGTTCATTCAACGTAGAAGTAGGCAGCCAAAAACACGCCTAAAAGGCGATCTTTAGCTCATCTGAGACTTTGTTAACGAGCTTAAAAGTAGAATAACTATGTTATTCCCTCGTTGCTATCAACACGGATGTTGTGAATGCCATGAATGCAGGAGCAATTAATGGCCTTGTCTCAGAAGCGCTAAATTCTCGCTGAGCGATCACAACTTTATACTGATTGGTATTTTTAACCTCGCGTCTCTCCTTACACCCAAAGGTAATCACGATAGAGGTATTCATGGCCGACTCTTCTTGGCTTAACACATTTCCTAAGATGGATCGTGTCGATCTGTTAGAGATCCGAAAATATTTAGACGGTGCATTCCGTGATTTTTCCCGCGAGTACGGCGATGACTTAGAAGTATTTTTCAGTCCGTTACTCGATTTCCTGATTTGGTTCGAAAAATTGTTGGTGCAATCACCATGGTGGGCAGTGCTACTGTCGATCACCGCTTTAGTCTACGTTGCTAGCCGCTCTTGGAAACTATCATTAAGTGTGGTTGTTTCGTTTATGCTAATTGGTTATTTCGGCATGTGGGAGGATACGATGCGCACGCTAAGTATCATCACGGTGTGCACCATGTTAGCTATCATATTAGGGGTGCCTATCGGCATTTTGATGTCTCGAAGTGATCGTACTCAATCGGTGGTAACCCCGGTTCTAGATGTGATGCAAACAATGCCAGCCTTTGTTTACCTGATCCCTGTGGTCATGTTACTCGGTATTGGTAAAGTACCCGGTGTCATTGCAGTTGTTATCTACGCTATTCCCCCAGTTATTCGTCTCACCAATCTCGGGATCCGTTTGGTTGATAAAGAGGTGCTAGAAGCTGCGACGGCCTATGGTGCCAACAAAATGCAGCGATTATTGGGCGTGCAGTTACCCCTTGCTTCACCAACGATAATGGCAGGGATTAACCAGACCATTATGATGGCGCTGGGGATGGTTGTGATTGCATCAATGATCGGTGTTAAGGGGTTAGGTCAACCTGTACTTAAGTCCATTACCAATCAATATTTTACTTTAGGTCTCTTTAACGGTTTAGCTATTGTTGCTTTAGCCATCATTTTTGATAGAGCCTCGCAGGCATATGCGAAACGCTCTCAGAAACATTTGCAGGATGGACACAATGGCTAGTGAAACCAACAAACAACCTTTAATTCAGATTAAAGATCTCTACAAGGTCTTTGGAAAAAAGCCGGAAAGTGTGATGCCTTTGGTGCGCGAGGGATTGTCTAAGGATGATATTTTGGCAAAAACTGGCCATACGGTGGGCCTTAAAGCCATTAACCTTGATATCAATAAGGGGGAAATATTTGTCATTATGGGGCTGTCTGGCTCCGGTAAATCGACATTGATCCGTCATTTTAACCGTCTTATCGATCCCACTGAAGGCCAGATCCTTGTTGAGGGAATAGATGTAATGAAGCTGAACACCAAGGAGTTGGAAACATTTCGCCGTAAGAAAATGGCAATGGTTTTTCAACGTTTTGGTCTTATGCCTCATCGTAACGTGCAAGATAACGTTGCCTACGGTCTTAAAGTGCAAGGTGTAGATAAAGAGACTCGATGTGCTAAAGCAGATAAGTGGTTGGATATCGTTGGCCTTAATGGATATGCAAACCAATATCCATCGCAGCTTTCTGGTGGTCAACAACAACGCGTCGGTTTGGCGAGAGCCTTGTGTACGGATGCTGAAATTCTGTTGATGGATGAAGCTTTTTCAGCATTAGATCCATTGATCCGCAGTGAAATGCAAGATCAGCTGGTGGAACTGCAAAAAGAGCTCAACAAAACCATTATATTTATTACCCATGATTTGGATGAAGCGCTGAGGATAGGAGATCGCATTGCAATATTGAAAGATGGTGAGCTTATACAGCTTGGTGAACCCGTTGATATTTTGCTTAACCCTGCCGATGACTATGTCGAAGCTTTCGTAAAAGATGTTAACCGTCCCCGTGCCTTAACGGTATCCACCGTGATGAAACCACCTGCATATCGCCTTACTGCGGAGACAATTGGTGGCGCACTTGAAGAGATGCGACGTATTCCAGCTAATTATGCTTACTACATGACTGATGATGGTTTTCAAGGTGTTGTCTGTGAGAAAGCATTGGAAAATGCAGCTCAATCTGACGAAGAGGGACTGATGGAGGAATTTAAAGTCGAGGACATGAGCTCCCTGTCTCCTGATGCACCTTTAGAAAGCATTATTCCAGCGACCATGAAATCAAAGTTCCCATTACCGGTTGTCGATGATGACGGTGATTTGCAAGGTGTCCTTTCAAGGGAAGATCTTGCGGAAGTCCTATCAGGGTTCAACAGAGTTGAAACTGATGGTGAAACACAGATTGAAAACAATGATAAGTAAAAAGGATAAATGATGATCCGTAAGACACTATTAACCTCTTGTATCGCGCTGATATTAAGCGCTAACGCAAATGCTGCTTCGGTAGATGAAGAAATATTAGCTCTAAAGAATCGTATAGATCAACTAGAGTCTGGCAAAGCTTCATCTGAAACTATAGTAGAGGAAGAAAAGGAGAACTCCATTGAGTTTGGAGGAGCTGCTCGTTTTCAATACAGCTACGAAGATTATGCTGACAGCAACAAAGATCGCGGCGGAGATTTAGATTTCGATCTATTTCGTATCGACGTTGATGGCAATATCGGCGACATTCTATTTTCAGCTCAATATCGCTGGTTCCAGTACATGAACGTGATACACCATGCGTGGGTTGGTTATGATTTTGATGAGAGCCAGCAGGGCAAAATTGGTGTTACTCAGGTGCCTTTTGGTATTTTGACATATGCATCGAATAGTTATTTCTTCAGTTCTAATTTCTATTTAGGGCTTGAAGATGATTATGATCTGGGTTTGAACTACACCTATAAAACTGATGATAATCGATTAGATTTGGCTTTTTATAAAAATGATGAATTGGGCGGCTTAGACGGTTATGTGTCTGATCGTAGTGACCGTTACGCCTATGATGTTGTGGGTGTACGCCTTGCCGGGGAGGGCACATATGATGCGCCTACCTTGGAAGCGGCGGAATCTAATACATTCAATGCTCGTTATGTTCATAATTTAACGTTTAGTGATGTTGCTGTTGAACTTGGTGCATCGGTTCAGTCGGGCCAATTGGACATTGCGGGCGATCAAGACGGTGACCGATTCGCTGCTGCAATGCATGGCGTCGTAAATTATGACCGCTGGAACCTTAAACTTCAGGTTACCGGTTATGAGTACGATGTTGATGGTATGGATGTTGAACAGATGGTCGTCGGTGCTTATCACTTCTATGACTCTATTCCTGCTGAAGCAACCACGTATATTGCCAATGTGGCGTACAGTTTACCTGTGAGCATAGGGCCAATATCAAATCTGACTTTCTATAACGATTATTCTCTTGTTGCTGATAAGTCAGCGGATCTAGAAGATACCTTTATGAATGTTACTGGTATGGCGATCACAGCTGGTGGCCTTTATACCTATGTCGATTTTGTTGTTGCTGAGAATCAGCCGTTTATTGGTGGTTCAATGGTGGGTAATGGCGAAGTGAATAAGCGCGTTAATATCAACTTTGGCTACTATTTCTAATCGATAAAAGAAAGCCTCTGTCGGGGTCAGTGTAGGCTCCGATAAAATAAACAAGATGAGTTTGATCTATGGTTGAACTCATCTTGTTTGTAAATGCAGTAACACCTCATCATTTAATTCTTCCAGTAACACCTTGGTTTTCGATTGCGTTAAATCCAAAGCTACCCAACCATCTGTGCCCATGATATCTAAAGTCAATATCAGCAGTTCATTGTCTGTCATGGTTAAAGAGGATGGAGTCCATTCGCCCGTTGCTTTGATGATGCCCTGAGTTGTATTGAGTCTAGTGATAATAAAAGCGTTCTTTTCGGTATTAGACTTCTTCATCGTTAACTTCCTCAACTAACTGTAATGACATGAATACTGATGCCAACTCGAAACCAGCGGGGTGTTGCCAATTGGTTTCTGCTAAGGCTTCAAACCCTATTGATTGATAGAAAGCGACAGCGTTAAGGGTGGAGGAAAGCTCAAGTTGAGACAAATTAGCCTGGCGTGCGCTTAAGATTAATGCTGTTGCGATTAATCTTCCAATACCCCTTCTAGAGGTTTTAGGGTCAACAAACAGAGATTCCAGTCTGCTGTGTTCTTTATCAATAAAACCAAAGCCGAGCAGAGAACCTTGTTCATCTTCACTGCTCTGTTCGGCAACAATGGCGTTTAAATTGATCAATAGAGTTTCAAAGTTATCAGGTATAGGAGAGTTTGCCCATTGGCTCACAATCTCTTTCGGATAGTGAGTTAAGCATGTATGCCTGATTGCTTTGGTTCTTAATTCCCAAATACTGTGAGCGTCATCTCTCGTGGCAGCTCTAATGTTGACCATTTTTATCCATCTAATATTATTTCATATAGGCGTTATTTTGCTAATCTGGCCATCAGATAAGAATCGACATATTTACCATCTCTGAAAGCATAGTCTTTAGCTGTCCCTTCCATGACAAAGCCTACTTTTTCATAAAGTGCGATTGCTGCATCATTGTCTGTGTAGACCTCAAGCTCGATACGTCTTATTGCTAGCCAGTTGTCGGCTAAGTCAATCATGGCCGTTAACAATTGAGTGCCAATACCTAGATTCTGTTGTTGATGACTGACAGCCATACCCATATTGGCTACATGTTTTCTACGCGGAGAGTCCATAATCATCATCCCAATTTGCCCTACGATCTGGTTATCAATAAGGGCGACTAAGTTGTAATGATTTTTATCCAAATTGGCGAGTCTGGCCTGCCAATTTGATAATGATGGGTAGGGAAGTTGCAGGGTGCCTGAATAACATGAAGGTTGAGTATAAAGTGATTGTACTCCCTCAAAATCGCTAGGCTCAGTGTGTCTTATTATTACTTCCATCTCTACTCCCCTTACATCCTATAAATTACTAATAATTCAGTTATCTATTTAATGTATATGAAGTAAATTCTCATGGCTAATGGTTTTTAAACTGGGGTAATTAAAGGGACTACTCGTGACTCTATGTGATTGTTATCTCGGTGGGTATTCAGTAGCAAAGGCCAGCAATGACGATGAGTCATTGCTGGCCTTAGTTGTTCTTATTTGGAAAGGTTAGCGACGAAATGTGACGCTTTCAGCTTCAGCTAAATGAATTTGCGTGGTCGCAATTTGGGTTTCAGCTAAGACTTTACCGTGACGAACAGAGTAGCGAACTGGCACTTGGCGGCGAACAGCATCAAAACCATTATCGGCAGGAAGAATCAGCAAGCTGCCTGGTTTGCCTATCTCTATCCCATAGCGGTCTTGAATATTCAGCGTACGTGCTGATTTGCTGCTAATCAGTGCAAGGGAGTCGTTTATCTGATCGTAACCCATGATCTGACACACGTGCAGACCCATGTGCAAAACTTGCAACATGTTCGCAGTGCCCAGTGGATACCAGGGATCAAAAATATCATCATGACCAAAACAGACATTAATGTTGGCTGCCAGCATCTCTTTGACTCGTGTTATTCCACGGCGCTTAGGATAGTCATCGAAACGACCTTGCAGGTGTATATTCACTAGCGGGTTGGCGACAAAGTTTATTCCTGACATCTTAAGCAGGCGAAACAGACGTGATGCATAAGCACCATTATAAGAGTGCATCGCAGTGGTATGGCTGGCGGTAACGCGCTCACCCATATCAAATTTATGCGCTAGTGCCGCAACGGTTTCCACAAAGCGTGATTGTTCATCATCAATTTCATCACAGTGAACATCAATAAGGCGGTCATATTTGCGAGCAAGTTCGAACACAAAATGCAGGGATTCGACACCGTATTCACGCGTGAATTCGAAGTGGGGGATAGCGCCAATCACATCAGCACCCAATTTGACCGCTTCTTCGAGCAACTCCTTACCATTGGGGTAAGATAAAATACCCTCTTGGGGGAAGGCTACAATTTGAATGTCTACCCACTGCTTCATCTCTTCTTTGACTTCAAGCATTGCTTTTAGCGCGATAAGAGTCGGATCGGATACATCAACATGGGTACGTACATGTTGAATACCATTGGCAATCTGCCACTTTAGAGTCTGCTTTGCTCGGTTTTTCACATCTTCGATAGAGAGCATTGCTTTACGCTCAGACCAACGCTCAATACCCTCAAACAAAGTGCCCGAAATATTCCAGCTTGGCTCACCAGCTGTTTGTGTGGTGTCTAAGTGCACATGAGGTTCACAGAAGGGAGCGATGGCCATGCCACCTTCACCGTCAAGCAAAGTGCCAGAGATGCTATCATCGCTGAAACTCAAGCTGTCAGCCATGGAGGCGATTGCTTGAAACTTCCCATCTTCAATTAGGATTTGATGCAGGCCTTGTTTGCCTTGAAGTGTAACGTTTTGGATCAGCATATTTGCAGCTGGCATCGTGTTTTCCTTATGCATTGGTTGCATTCTTACAAGTTGATTTAACAAATTTTTTGTTGGTATTACGCTTGATCAAAGTATCTAGGATTAGAAAGCTGATCGCACCAGCGAATACCGCATTGAGTGGGACAATACCTGGCAGCATATGACCTGCAACGACACCAATTGCTACACCCAGAATGGCAGCCCAGTTAATGGTGTCGAATTTAGCGTTAGCAAAGTCTCTGTATTTTTCACGATTTCTTAAGAAATCAGCGATGATGATCCCGCCTATAGGGGGGATCGCGGCGGATAAAAAGGTGAGCCATCCGACAAAGTTATTATAGAGCCAAAGTGCGCAAAGAGTACCAATGATACCGTTAAAGATAGACAAGTACTTGCTAGGTAGACCTGTGATATTAGAAAAGCCTAAGCCTGAGGCGTAGAGCGCATTGTCATTGGTTGTCCAAATATTTAAGCCTAAGATAATAATGGCCGGGATTAATAATCCTTGGGCAATCATTACTTCAGATATATCAGCTTGGCCAGTGGCAGCAGCGCCAGCAGCACCAAAGATGAACATCAGTGAATTACCGATGAAGAAAGCGAACATGGTCACGAACACGGCGCTTCTTGGTTTCTTACCGAATCGAACAAAGTCGGCAGTCAGTGTGCCTGCTGAGATAAATGAACCGACGACTAACACCAATGCGGTTGAGAACTCCATGGGGTTTTCTGGCGTGAAGGCTATCAAGCTATCCATGCCTCCCATGCTGTCCACGGCTTGAAATACTGAGAAACCGCCAAATAGGGCGATGGCTGGTACGGCGATGGCTGAAAGGATCATGATGGCGGCAATGCCGAAGTAAACGGTGGCGGTCATCAGTAGACCAGAAATAAGAATGAGAAAGTTAGTGTCTATGCCCGTCGCTTTATGGACTGGAATAGCAAACATAGCGACACCAACGCCGAACCAACCAACTTGTGTACCACCCAGAAGAAGCGAGGGAAGCCAAGAACCTTTTAAACCAAAAGAGTAACGCGCGAGGAGATGAGTGGAGAGGCCAGTTTGAGCGCCGATGTAACCAAGAAATGAAGTGTAAATACCGAGAATTAAATTACCAATGAGTACTGCAAGAATAAAATCATTAAAGGAGAGTCCGACTCCGAGTGTGCCTCCTGTCCACATACTTGCTGAAAAGAAGGTTAATCCCAGCATCACCATTGTGAGAGAGAAAATGCCTTTACGTGCCGATTGTGGCACCGGCCCTAAACTGTAATTATTATCGCTTGCCATCTGTTACCCCTACACCATATGAATAAAATGTGCGGCTTACCTAAAGTAGCACTAACCCGACATTAGAATCATTGTCAGCTTTACTGCTTCTCTGGCAAACGGCGCGTATTTTAGTTATTTCAACTCATGTGTCAAGTGTATTTCAGTGGATATTCAACTTTTCAGTTTTACGGTGACAAATCGCCAATAAACCGTGAGTTGTGTAGGTAAAACGTTGCCTGTTGTTGGTCAGTTATGAGCGGTTTAAGTATAGAAATATCATGCTTATTGTTATGTACTCAAGTCTGATGAGCCTTAAGCTATCAGCCCGGAGTTCGCGAGTTTATGAGGCACTGTTTTCCTTACTATAAAATATGACGATGCTATGCAGCTGCCTTTTATGCTTAGGCGTGAGCCAATCGAGCTCATAGAGATGGATAATCGCTGCTGCCAAAGTTATCTGGTGTAAGTTGTCACACCGCTCAAACAGTAAGTATCTGCAATCTGTGTATAACGCAGCGGTACAGAGTTCACCGTGATAAAGCGTATCAATGATGGGACTATCTTCTTTATCATCAAATTCCCAGTGGCATTGCTCATACAAGTTGGCCAGTAATTGATTAAACTGGTGGTCTTTCAGAACATTTTGATGCTTTAAAAGCCAAGATAGTGCAATGAGGTTGTGACCCCAAAAGCCAGGTTGAGTGATTGATGAATGTAATACATCCTCTAGAACGAGGTGGGTTGGAGGGATAAACTCTTTTGGTAATGAGTCATTTAAAGAAGTGTTATGGTAAAAGGTTGCAGTAACAAATTCAGTAAACCTTTCGATAAACCTGAGTTTTTGCGGAAGAGTGTTGATCTGTTCAAAACATTCTTTAAAGGCCAGCAATATTGAAATATTGTGATGGAGATATTCCTTGTGTTTAATACAGAGATCAAGGTAATAGTCGAAAATAGGATTTAACCCTGACTCTTGAAACCATTGTGCCATGGTAAAATAAGCATAGGGGTAAAGGCCGTGGCTTAGCACCCAATGCCTTCTTTTGGTCACGGGGTCAAAAGGCAGCGTTTCAGATGTCAGTATCTCGTTTTCAAATACGGGTTCTTCACTATTCAGTAGAAGCGCTAATTTTCCTAACTCATTTTCACTCAAACCGAGCTTAGTGGTTAAGTATTGTGTCGATAGATAACATTTAATTGAATGCTGTTGGTGAATGGCTGCAATCCTTCGTAGTACGTTATTGAGTGTCACATGACCTCCTTATCATAGAGTGAACAAAGCCGAGTTGTTTAATGGTTTAGTTTATCTATTATGCAGGGAAAGTTAATGGTTTATTTAAGTTTTTTAAACAAAAGTACATACAGGACTTTATGACCTGCATGTACTCTGTATTTCTATTTATTAGAAAAGATTAGCTTTTGACTGTTGCTTTTGATGTACTGAATTGGCTTTCAACACGCCAAGTGCGGTATCTGATCTCACTGCCTTCAGGTAGGTAAAATACCTTAGCTAAACGGCTATCATAGCTCAGCTTTAGATCATCTTGGATTGGTACAAACACCGTATTAGGTTCTCCTCTGCGCATGCAGGCCATCAGGGTACTCGGGCCTTCGCTGATACTGTCTACTTGATAGTAATTATATCCCCAGCCTTTTACTGAGTGTTGCGTGAGCTTGCCCGAAAGCACCTGCCGATTACAGTTCTCCACTTTAGTTTGCCCAATTTGAATCTCCACCATGTAGTTGGACTCATCCGCTAAAGTCGGCAGTGTTAAAATGTGCTGCACCATGCCAGCAGTCGGCGCTGGGAACATCTTTGTTGCCGCCTGAGTTTGGTGATCTGCAGATGTAAATGATTGAGTGGTGATCCCTGTATCGTTATGGAGATTTCGCTGTACTGGGCTGGTGGCCAGAGCGTTGAAAGATAGCAGTGAAATGGCAAGGGCTGTGGCAGTGATAGCGTGTTTAGCAGCGTTAAGGGTCGATGAATTCATATAATCTCCGAGAAGCAATGTACTTAGTTAATGACTCTATTAACGGCTCGGAAAATAAAAAGGGTTAAAAAAGATATTATATTTTATCGGAAGATTGGCAATGTGTGCTAATGTCATAAATGTTAGGTAGATATGCTTGATTAGGAAGACTGTATGCGGTGTCTGTGCTCCTGTGATAGTTACCTATTGTTTTATTAGAATATTACCTTTTATGGGTAATGATTTGTATTTTCACAACTAAATTAATGGAATAATTATGTTAAAAAAATCATATTGTGCTGTTTTGCTAACGTCTTTACTTATCTCTACATCAACAATGGCAGGGGCTGTTAACGTAGAACCGAATCAGGACGGGGATGTTGAACGAGGAAACAGTACTTGCCTTGCTAATAATCACAGTGTTGCTGATATAGACCTAAAAGGCGTATTGTCTTCCACGACTCTTAACCTTCGCCCTCTGGTTGGTGTGAGACGTCCTAGGGGGTAGGTTAATAACCTTCAAACCAATTATTTAAGCTGGCAACGCTAAGTTTGCCAGCTTTCTGTATTCATAAGTCAAATTTAAATATGCAGGTTTTACGAGTTGATTACCTAACATTTTATTGATTAACGTTTTATTGACTAACGTTTGATTGCCAAAGTTGGATTAACCAATCTTGAGAGTCATAATCTCCAGACAGAGCATGGTTGAGTTGCTTGATAAGGTCGTTATCTCTTTGCTTCCCAGTTAACCAGTCGTATAAACGGTTCAGGCTCCATACTTCCATGTTCGTTAGCTCTGTATTATTCACATCAGAAAAGCTTACCAAAGATGATGAAAATTCTGTATTACACCACATAACAGCAATGATTCACTTATTCGAAAAGTTATTCTTATTCTGTATTTAAATTAATTAGTTATCTTATTCTTAGGTATAAATCTGAGCTGAATGTCATTATGGAACCTGTATTCACAATTTGTTACGCGATGGACGTTATTTTCTATAGCAAGGGCTTGTAAGTCTTTGGTTTGTGCTGTATTAATTTGTGTTGCTGAAATAAATGTTCTGATAAGTAAATGATTCATAACTTTGGTTATTATTGATATGACTCATCGAGTCAGTTTTTCTTTAACCGTATGCAAATAGGCATTGTTATAGGTGTTTATCATGATGAGAATGTTATTTCAGCAATACCCTGAGAGATACTTTATTACATGGAAGGAATATTAATCATGAGCATAGCCGAGAATATGACAAACGAACTTGCAGACGCTGTTGAGATCATTGTTCCTGCGCCCGCGTTCGAAGGGAACAGTATGAACGTGAGTACTGCCGTTAATTACTTTTCTATTACACCGGATGAAAGTTACCCTTGGAGCACTGAAATTTATCGAGTCGATAATGGAGTGTTATCGCCAACACCGAGTCCGTTTACTGCATTAAACATTACCTTTGAGCCTTATAGGTCAAAAGAGATTAATTCTGTGGTGATTAAGGAAGAGTTACAACTGCTTCAACGCGCTGTACTCATCGGTAAAATGAGTGATAAAGCCATCGCGGCAGGCTGGCGTTTCTATAACAATGGAATCGTATTTGATGAAGTGCAAAATGGGATATCTTACAATGTCACGAGTCAGGTTGCTGATGATGGTCTGCAAGTCATATTGACCATAGAGCAAGTGGAAGGAACGCCTGTCGGAGGAGATACTATCTCTTTCAGATATATAGCCTCGAAAGATGTGCCGACTCCACCATTTACAGATGCACAAGGGCAGTTCACTGTTCACTACTCACAAGACCCACAGGTTGGAGTAAGACGTCCAAAGTTATAAATAGTTAAATTTAGTTCTGCTGGCAGCGATTAGACTTGCCAGCCTTTTCCAGTAATTGGCTAAATTTGGGTGTCTTACAGAGTGAATCGAACCAAGGTAAATTAAACCAGACTGGGCCTATATTGGCATTTAGTGCTTCTTCAACCTGAGATAAGGCTGAGATTTCCTCACTGATTTGTGTGTATATTAGTGCCGCAACAAAGGATATTTCGCCATCATTTTGAGAAGTTTTTTTTAGTTTATTTAATTCTTTAATTGCTGCCTCATGGTTGCCTATATGAACATAAGCTTGTGCTGTTTGTAGCTGAGCGCTTCGAGTTTCTAACCCCTGATTTAGTCTAAGTACCTGCTGATAGTGAATATGGGCTAGTGTTGTATTACCTAAAATCAATTGAATATCGGCCAGATTCAATATCCAGTTAGGGTGGTTTGGACTGGCATCGACCGCCAGTTGAGCCATCTTTAATGCTTTAAGGTATTGGCCTGATAAGGCATAGGAAAGACTGAGGTTACTGATATCGATACTTTGATGGTTAGCTGTTACCAAGGGGATATAAAGATTTATAGCTCGCTCTAAGTCCCCTTCGATAAGTGAAATATCTGCCAATAATTGGTTTGCAGAATAGTGTTTGGGATTGATTAAAAGCAGATTGTTTAATGTCTGCTTACTCTTGTGAGTATTTCCTTGCCACCAAAAGCTCAGCGCTAAATTATATAGAAGTTTTGTGCTGGGTCTTAGGGATACGGCAAATTGATAGCGTTCAACTGCGCTTTCTAGTTCATTGCTGACAAGAAACAGATAAGCCTGAAGTTCAACTAAAGTGGCTTCATCGGCACCGAGTTGTCTAGCTAAATTCAGTTGATTATTTGCTTTCTCGAATATACCAGTAGATACATAGATGGCGAATTTATCTATGGTTTGTTCAATACCTGTCTCTTATACACATCTCCGAGCCCACGAGACCGAGGCTGATCTCG
>OJDH01000415.1_pt1 | contig 17570 bp, 11 predicted proteins | sample 1592761 | NCBI WGS metagenome assembly OJDH01 (sample SAMN05416855, study PRJEB24817) | seawater metagenome | isolation source: Sea water | place: Canada:Atlantic | collected 2013-11
AGTTTGCCAAAAAACACTCTGAGTAGATCAACTTCTTATACTGATTGGTATAATGTGTCAGTCAGAGTCATTTGGAGTGACTAAAGCTCAGGTGTAGCAAGTACCAATGCACTTTTATGGCAAGAATATAAGTGATAACAATCTAAGGAAACATATGTCAGTAGTAAAATTAGAGCGGATAACCATAGAGCCAGAATCTAAAGCCACAGCCTGTGTTATTTGGCTTCACGGTTTAGGCGACTCAGGTGCGGGTTTTGCGCCAGTTGTTCCAGCGCTCGGTTTACCAGCAGATAACAGCATACGTTTTATCTTCCCTCACGCTCCAGAGCAGGCGGTTACCATCAACCAAGGCTATGTTATGCGTGCTTGGTATGACATCAAGAGTATGGATTTACACAATCGAGCAGACATGCAGGGCGTGTTAGCGTCTGAAGTATCTGTAAGAGCCTTGATTCAAGAGCAGATTGATTCAGGTATTCCAGCAAACAGAATCGTGCTTGCAGGTTTTAGCCAAGGCGGCGTGATGAGTTTATTTACTGGACTTAGATATCCAGTACAACTTGCTGGCATTATGGCGTTATCTTGCTATTTACCTACAGCAGATAAGCTTCCTGAAGAGTTGAGTGAAGCGAACAAAACCACGCCTATCTTGCAGCACCACGGAGAGCAAGATGATGTTGTGCCTGTCAGTTCAGGTAAGATGGCAAACACGTTACTCAAAACCGCTGGCTATAACACGCAATGGAAAACGTATCAGATGCCGCACAGTGTTTTACCCGAGCAGTTAAATGACATCGGAGCCTGGTTACGCACTCTACTGGCTTAGTTTTTGCTTTCTAAATGATGTTGTCGGCAGATGATACTGATGTGGATTACTGTCGACTTATCCTCCTTGTTCTTAATTCAGAAAAATCCGCCTGCAAACTGATTTAATATAAGTTGTTGAAAATAATTATAAGTTTATTGGGCTTATAAGCCTTCCTTCATTTTTATTCTGCTTTAACAACCTTATTTTTATTACCTGTTTTTATATACGCACAGTAGTGTTCTATAAGTATATGTTTTAACAAATATTTTACCTATTTTATTTAACCTAGTTAACAGTTTTTTCATTACATTTTGGTATGATTGGAATTAGCGAGATCAGAGAATCCGTAATTTTAATTATTAAAAATAACTAAAGGGTTGATGTAATGATGAACAAACTAGTCAAAGGTTTAGTCGCAACAGCAGTTTTGGCTGCATTAGCAGGTTGTAACAGTAGTGATGATGACAACACGCCTTTAACAGCGTGTGAAGCGGCAGGTGATGCTTGTACTCAATTTACCGTGATCCATACTAACGATAATCATGGTCGTTTCTGGCAAAACAAGAACGGTGAATACGGTATGGCGGCTCGTAAGACTGTCATTGAGCAGATCCGCAACGAAGTTGAACGCAATGGCGGAGAGACCATTTTACTGTCTGGCGGTGACATCAACACGGGTGTTCCAGAGTCAGATATGCAAGATGCAGTACCTGATTTTATCGGTATGAGTATGCTAGGTTATGATGCGATGGCAGTGGGTAACCATGAGTTTGATAACCCATTATCAACGTTAGATATGCAAGCCACAATCGCTCAATTCCCTATGTTAGCCGCAAACATCTATAAAAAAGACCTTCAAGGTAATGTTACTTCAGAGCGTTATTTTGAACCATACCGAGTGTTTGAAATTAATGGTCTTAAGGTGGCCATCATAGGTTTCACTACGGTTGATACACCTAAGGTTGTTAGCCCTGATAACGTCGCTAGTTTGCATTTCACCAATCCTCAAGATGAAATTCAAACCGTTCTTGCTGAGATTAAGGCTAATGAAAGCGTCGATATGGTGTTTGCCTTGACCCACATGGGTCACTACGCAAATGGTGAGCACGGTACGGAAGCTGCCGGAGATGTCATGCTTGCTCGTTCATTAGAGCAAGGCCAATTGCAGGCGATTATCGGCGGTCATTCGCAAAACCCTGTCTGTATGGAAGGCGATGATTATGCCGACTTCAATCCAGGTGATGAGTGTAAGCCAGACATCCAAAATAACACCTTTATTATGCAAGCGCATGAATGGGGTAAGTATGTCGGCCGTGCTGATTTTGAATATATGGATGGTAAGTTGTCGCTTGCTAGCTATAAGTTGATCCCAATTAACCTTAAAGAGAAAAATGAGAACGGCGAGCTTGTTTTCATTACCGAAGAGATAGAACAAGATCAATTGGTTATTGATTCACTGCAGCATTACCAAGATCTTGGGCAAGAACTACTCGACGTTGTTATTTCTAGCACTGATGGCAAGCTTGAAGGTGACCGCGCGGTCGTGCGTGCTGAGCAGACAAACTTAGGTCAACTGTTAACTCGTGCTTATGGCGATTGGGTTACGGCTAACTTTGAACCAACCGTTGATTTTGGTGTAATGAACTCAGGTGGTATTCGAGATTCTATCGCACTGGGTGATGTGTCTTACCGTGATGTACTTACGGTGCAGCCATTTAGTAATGATGTGGCGTTTGTCACCATGACAGGATCTGAGGTTGAAGCTTATCTAGCTAATGTGGCTTTAAAGACTGGCGGTGGTATGGCACAGTTATACCCTATGGATATGGCGGTGACTTGTGATGCGGTTGAAATAAACCCTGATGCAACCCCATCTGATATCGTTAAAATTAATAGCCTAGGTGGTCGTACATTCAACAAGGCTGAAAACTACACTTTCTCACTGATTAACTTCAGTGCGAAAGGTGGTGATGATTATCCTAAGATCACAAATCATGCAAACTATGTCGACACTCAACGTAGTGATGCATCAGTGCTTCGTGAATACTTTGAGAAAACGCCAAGCATTAAAGTTGCTGATTACGATCCAGCCAATGGCGGTCACCCAATATTCTACCGTGGTGGCAGCATCGTTAAGAGCTGTGCTAAATAGTCTCTTAACCAAATAAAAGTCGCGGATGTTTTGATAAGAGCAGCGTTCAATAAGCTGCTCTTTTATATTTGCAGCCTTTATTCTACCCAAGCTTTGAAGCTTATCATTTAACATACTCAAAAATTGGTTAATGAAATGCGGTGAATAATGAAATATATTTGTAAAAATATCGATAGTTGTGAGAGCCAACTGTTCTCTATTTACGTTGAATGCAATGCTTTTGTCTGCTAAAGCTAATCGTTTGAATTAACATGAAAGTCTCGCAGGATTTATCCATCAGGCTATATCTTCAATAACAAATTCATCAAAACCTCTTCTCACTTGTTTTTTACGCAAAACAATAAACAACACAAAGCCCCGTATCCAGCATCATATTTGCAGTAAAGTGCCACTCAAATGACACATTTGCGATACATTATTTGCTATTATGTCCGCCAACGAGATCATAGAGTCCGTAATTTAAAAAATGATGGTAATACTTAAAACTATTCAAATAATAATCTAGGGGTTGATAATAATGAAAAATTTGTTAATTAAAGGACTTGTCGCAACATCAGTGCTGGCAGCATTAACAGGGTGTGGCAGCGATGATAATGATGCGCCGGTTAAACCGACGACTTGTGCCGAAGCGGGTGAGGCATGTACTACTTTTACGCTTCTTCATACTAACGATAACCATGGCCGTTTCTGGGAAAACAGGCATGGCGAATATGGTATGGCTGCGCGTAAGACGCTGATCGATCAGATCCGTGCAGAAGTCGAGTCAAATGGCAGTGAAACGATTTTGTTATCAGGCGGTGATATCAACACGGGTGTCCCTGAGTCTGACTTACAAGATGCACGTCCTGATTTTGTCGGTATGAACTTGATTGGTTATGATGCAATGGCTGTTGGTAACCATGAGTTTGACAATCCATTAGCCACTGTTGAGATGCAGCGTGAACTGGCTAATTTCCCAATGTTGGCAGCCAACATTTATGACAAAGCATCAGGTGAGCGTTATTTCGATGCTTATAAAGTATTTGATGTAAACGGCCTACGAATTGCGGTAGTTGGATTAACCACTGAAGATACGAAAAAGATTGGTAACCCCGAATTTATCAGCGGGTTAGAATTTACCGATCCTGCTACAGAGATCCAAAAAGTCATTAAAGATATTAAAGATGCCGATGCTGCGGATATCATTTTTGCGACGACCCATATGGGACATTATGCCGATGCACAAAACGGTAGCAATGCACCTGGCGATGTAGCAATGGCGCGTGCGGTAACTGCAGGCGATCTACAAGCTGTCATTGGCGGTCACTCGCAAAATCCAGTGTGTATGGAATCAGGCACCAACAATTATGCTGATTTCAATCCAGGCGATGACTGTACTCCAGATAAGCAAAATGGCACTTACATTATGCAAGCCCACGAGTGGGGCAAATATGTTGGCCAAGCAGACTTCGAATATTTCAATGACGAGCTACATCTTGCAAGCTACAAGCTCATTCCAGTTAATTTGAAGAAGAAAAATGAAGCTGGCGACCGTGTACTTATCGGTGATGAGATTAAGCCAGATGGTACCGTGTTAGAAATTCTTAAGCAGTACCAAGAAAAAGGGCAAGAGCAGTTAAGCGAAGTGATTGCCACCACTGCTGAGGTGTTAGAAGGAGACCGCGCTAAAGTACGCTTTATGCAAACTAACCTAGGTCATTTAATCTCAACAGCTCACACGAGTAAAGTTAATGCCGATGTGGGTGTGATGAACTCTGGTGGTGTACGCGCTTCAATAGATGCAGGTGATATCACGTATAAAGATGTGCTCACCGTGCAGCCATTTGGTAACTCGATAACCAAGAGTACTGTAACCGGTGCTAAGTTAACTGAGTATCTAGGTGCGGTCGCTTCACTACAAATTGATTCAGGTGCTTATGCTCAACTCACTGGCGTGACGATGACTGTCGATTGTATAGCAAAAACGGTTGATATCAGCGATGTGAATGGCAAAGGCTACGATGCTGCAGCCACATACAGCTTCACTGTTCCTAGCTTTAACGCTGCAGGTGGAGACGGCTATCCAGTTCTCACTCCTGTCATGACAGGCTTTGTTGATGCTGCTGTAATGTATGACTTTTTAAAGGCTAAAGGTTCTATAGCAGCGGGTGAGTTCGCGCCTACTGGTGATGTTGTTTATGAGAACTCGATGAATGCATATGGTTGCCAAGTGCTAAGTCAGTAAATTTTTAGGTAAACCATATCACCAAAAGGTAGCCTTAGGGTTACCTTTTTTATTTTGGTGATTTAATATTTTTTCAAACTCCCCTTGAAAATAGAATTAGTGCCTACATATATAAATTATGGAACGCTCAATGAGGTTTCTAGTTAATAAAATCTTGATGCCTTCGGGGTCTAAGTTTATTAACGAAAACAGGGTGCGACAGACAGTAGAGTGTTCTACAGAAGTTGGCCAATTAGAATGAATTATATTGCTTTATAAAAAGGATATACATATGCGTAATTATGATCTTACTCCCTTATACCGTAGCGCCATTGGTTTCGATCGTTTAGCCCAGCTTGCAGAGCATGCTGCATCGAATAAAGGCAATTCGGGTTACCCGCCATACAACATTGAACTGCTTAATGACACACGCTATCGCATCACCATGGCCGTTGCTGGCTTTGCTATGGATGAGCTGGACATTACCAGCGAAGGCGACAAGTTATTAGTTAAGGGTACCAAAGCCGAACAAGATAAAGAGCGTAAATACCTCTATCAAGGCATTGCAGAGCGTGGTTTTGAGCGAACATTCCAGCTTGCAGATTATGTCACCGTGATCGGTGCCAACCTTGAAAATGGTCTGCTCAATGTCGATCTTGAACGTAAAATACCAGAGGCATTAAAGCCTAGAAAAATCGACATAAGTACGTCGAGAATGATTGATTCAGAGTAGTTATTAAAAATACCAATCTCACTAAATAGTTGATGAATTCAGAGCCATTCAGGCTTTTCAATTCAAGGCGTATTGAAAAAGAAATGGTTCTTCCCTTTTGAGTCAATGCAAAGCAGAAGTGGAATGCCTGAGAGGCTCACGTAGTGCGGGTTTCAAAGCCCTTTATGCTGCGTTACATACTTTGGATATAGAGCAACTATTAGCTTCAAGTATTTGCCTTGCCTACAGGGCGTTGAACTCCCGCTGAAAGATCACATATTTAGTAGGATTGGTATTATAGCCTGGACTCTATAATTTTAAATAACATTCAGAAGATCAAAAAGGGAGCCTAAGGCTCCCTTTTATATAGAAATATGTTTATCCCACCGATAGAGAGGATTTGTCCTTCTTAAGCTCGCATGGATTTTTCACCACGGCTAAGGCCAACCACACCAGAGCGAGAAACTTCAATGACCTTAGTTATTTCACCAACGGCACAAATAAAGGCATCTAGCTTAGCGCTGGGCCCCGTGAGCTGTACTGTGTATAGCTCAGCTGTAATATCGACAATTTGAGCGCGGAAAATATCAGCCGTACGTTTAATCTCTTCACGAACATTGCCTTTGGCTTTTACTTTCACCAGTGCCAGTTCTCGTTCGACATGTTCAGACTCTGTAATATTGGCCACTTTCAAAATATCGATCAATTTATGTAGCTGTTTTTCAATCTGCTCGAGTACATTTTCATCCGCAAACAGGGTGATATTGAGACGAGATAACGTCGGATCATCCGTTGGTGCAACGGTTAAGGTTTCAATGTTATAACCGCGCTGCGAAAACAGGCCAACAACACGAGATAGGGCGCCCGGTTGGTTTTCAAGTAATACCGATAGAATACGACGCATTAGCTTTTCTCCTTTTTGCTCAGCCACATTTCGTTCATCGCACCACCGCGAATAAGCATAGGGTAAACGTGTTCAGTCTGATCGACATTGACGTCGACAAATACCAATTTATCTTTCATTGATAGCGCTCTTTCGAGTTCAGATTCAAGTTTAGCGGGGTCGCTAATGGTGATGCCAACATGGCCATAAGCTTCAGCAATCTTGGCAAAGTTGGGTACAGAATCCATATAAGAGTGTGAGTGACGGCCTGAGTAGATCATGTCTTGCCACTGCTTTACCATACCCAAAAAGCGGTTGTTAAGGTTGATGATTTTTACGGGGATATCATATTGTAATGCAGTTGATAGTTCCTGGATGTTCATCTGAATTGAACCATCACCAGTAACACAAAGCACGGTTTCATCAGGCATGGCAAGTTTGACGCCCATTGCCGCTGGAAGGCCAAAGCCCATTGTCCCCAAACCGCCAGAGTTGATCCAACGACGTGGCTTGTCAAATGGATAATAAAGCGCAGCAAACATTTGGTGTTGACCCACATCTGATGCCACATATGCATCACCATTAGTGAGCTTATGTAATGCTTCAATGACCTCTTGTGGCTTAATCTTATCGGTTGTTTTGTCGTAGGCTAAACTTTTTTTAGCGCGCCAGTGATTGATATCACTCCACCAACTATCGATGGCTGCTACATCTTGGTTTTTGTCTTCAGTAGCGTCTAATTGGGATAACATCTCATCGAGGATATTATCCGCCGAACCCACAATGGGGATGTCGACCTGAATCGTTTTTGAAATTGAAGATGGGTCGATATCGATATGTAAGATCGTTGCATTAGGGCAATACTTCTCGACATTATTGGTGGTTCTGTCATCGAAGCGTACACCAATACCGAAAATCAAGTCGCAGTTATGCATCGCCATATTGGCTTCATAACAGCCATGCATTCCTAGCATGCCTAAGCTATTTTTGTGACTGCCAGGGAAGGCACCTAAACCCATTAACGTGCTGACAACTGGAATGTTGAGCTTTTCAGCAAGCACTAAAATCTGCTTATCACACTCGGAAATAACGGCACCACCACCCACATAAAGTACGGGCTTCTTGGCGGCTAATAATGCGTGTAAACCACGGCGGATCTGCCCTTTGTGGCCCGATGTCGTCGGATTGTAAGATCGCATGCTGATCTCTTTTGGATACTCATAATCAAACAGTATTGCAGGATCCATACAATCTTTCGGGACATCGACAACTACTGGACCAGGTCTACCACTGGCAGCAATAAAGAAGGCTTTTTTGATTATTTCAGGAATGTCTCTTGCATCGGTGACGAGGAAACTGTGTTTTACGACAGGGCGTGAGATACCTATCATATCGCATTCTTGGAATGCATCATTACCGATTAAATTACTGGGTACTTGACCGGAGACAATGACCAGTGGAATAGAGTCCATATAAGCGGTTGCGATACCTGTAATGGTATTTGTCGCGCCTGGACCTGAGGTGACGAGAACAACCCCAACTTCGCCAGTAGCACGAGCGTAACCATCGGCCATATGCACGGCAGCTTGTTCGTGTCGTACTAAGATATGTTCAATTTTGGACTTTTCGTGTAGGGCATCATAGATATCTAACACGGATCCGCCTGGATAGCCGAATATATGTTTTACGCCTTCGTCAATAAGTGAACGGACGATCATACTGGCGCCTGATAACTTCTCCATTTGTAAACCCTCATAAGTTACCGCTACGGTATGCAGTATCTAGATACAGCGACGGTAATCGCTTAAATATATTGAGTTTGGACGGTGATCCTTACTCTCGAAATGCCAAATGACTTTTGGTGTGAAAGTCATATCCACCCTGTAAGGTGTGACATCTGTCTCAAATGAACAGAATTTCATCATATAAAAAAGAGCACATATTTCAAGCCTTTTATGTAAAAAAAGCCATTAAATGAAAAATAATCCGCTTAAAGGGGTTATTTGAATGTTTATCCGTTCAAATAACGCTCAAAAGTGAGGTTTTCTTAATCTTGAATTAATCAGAAAGGAGTTTATACCCAAGTGGTTTGGGTATATAAACGGGTGCGGAAAACAATGCGAGGTTATTGAATGTTTGTATTAACACCATTAGCTGCAAAAAATTGACAACATCCGACTAAAACGACGGCACTTAACATCAAGGCTGAAAAGGGAACTGCTGTACCCGTATAAAATACTGCGAGCAAAGGACCTGCCATTGCGCCACAGCCAAAACGTAGCGTGCCAATAACCGCCGTTGCCGTCCCCGTCTCTTTTTTAAATTTCATTAACACGATAGCATCTGCGTTGACTGACATTATCCCTAAAAAGCCCATGAAAGGGATCAACATCAATACGGTGTAGTGAAAACTGAGCTCAAATACGTTAACCAGTAAAAGTGCAGTGCCTGCAATTATGGCCATTAAGGTTGAGACTTTTAGCATTAACCTAGACCCATAGCGCACCACTATTCGGCTATTGATCACATTGGCCAGCATGAGCGCGCCCACGTTGATACTAAAGAGAATGGCGAATAAGGACTTATCTAAGCCAAAGACCTCCATATAAACAAAGGGGGAGGCGGTTAAGTAACAGAAAAAAGCAAAAGAGGTCAGTACGCCACTGGCGATATGCAATTTAGTGCCAGGCTTGGTAAATATTACAGCATAAGCCCCGAAGAATGATTTTTGACTGCGGCTACTTTTATCACTATCGCTTGGCATCTTTAACTTCCAGATAACCAAAGTCAGCAGTAAACAGGCATAGGTGGCTAAGATGAAGAAGATCAGGTGCCACTCACCAAACTCTAAGATAAGGCTGCCTAAACTTGGGGCGATTAGTGGTGCCAGCATCATGATTAAACTGACGTAAGACATACCTTTAGCAGTATTGTCCCCGTAGACTTCTTTAATATACCCAGGTACAACCACAGTGGCAGCAGCACCGATAAAGGCTTGTGCAAATCGTAATGCCAAAAACAGTTCAATACTGGTGACGAAGGCCAAAGCTAAGCTGACAAACATAAAACCAGTTAACCCGAGTATCACCATCGGGCGTCGACCAATTCTGTCTGCGATAGGACCAAAACTCAGCATTCCCAGCGCATAACCAGCAAGGTAGAGACTCAAGGATTGTTGCACTGTCGTGATGTCAGAATGAAAACTGCTGGCTAGGGTGGCCATCGCCGGCAGATACATATCGATAGCCAAAGGCGTAATCGCGACAATAGCTGCTAGCATGGGGATTAAAATGGCAAGGTTTACGATGGAGACAGGCGTCGTTGCTATTTGGCGTGGTTCTGTTTGCACTGGTACCTCTTGATACTCATTAGCCTAAAAAGGAATGGGTGGTTTAGCGTATTTTGAACAAGAGATAACCGAACTGAGCCAGTTATCTGGGAGAATATTTATTGTACGAGTTATCGCCTTAGTAAGCCATGATCAAAAAGAGTTTTATTTAAAATGAGTTCGCTCTATTTGTAACTAAACTTATTAGTGGAAATAAGTTCAGTTACGCAGTAAATGACGTTTCAATAGTAGTGATTAAGTGAGTTTGGACGATTGATTTCCAAAGGCTTGATGGTAGGAAATCATAAAGTCTTCGCGGATCAATTGCTCTAAATGAGATGCGCGATCAGTGGGACAAAAAATCATAATATGCACATTTTGCTCTCCTGTTGCTCCACTATTGATATGGATGTGTGGCTCCGCACCCGGTAAGTCGACGCCAGCATGCCTTTCTATGACGCTATTGTAGCGTTTTGCCACTTCAAAGAAGTCTTCACAATGTTGTTCAATCTTAACCAATAGATCTGGAAACAGTGGGTATAGGTTTACAAACTCAATCACAGTTATTTTAAAATCATGATAAACATAGCGTTTCATGAAATTAAGGTTTTTTACTGGATAGGTAAAAAACGTGCTGTTTGGAAAAGTCGCGGTTTTCCCCGTGAAGTGATATTGACCGTGGTGTAGGTCAATTTCTTGAATAACCGTCGCCATTAAGTTGTGTTCAATGACCTCCCCGCATAACGACCCCATCTCAATCCAATCTCCTATGACAAAAGATCGTGAACTCGCTCTTTGAATCGATCCTGTAAAACACAGAATAATTTCCTTAGACGCAACAACTATCGCAATGGCGATTGCGGTGACGGATAGCGCAAATTTATTGATTTCCGTTTGCCAAAGCATAAACAGAATAACGATGAGTAAAATGAAAGAGCCATTCTTGGTTCTGGACATCCATTTACGCTGAGTTTCGCTTAAAAATGCAACGTCACCACGAATGTTATGGATAACAAGGCGCTTAATTGCTGAAATTAAGATGATGATGAGTACGGTGAGTAAAAGCTTATGGGTTAATAAGAAGTCGATAAGGAGTGTTAGTTTTTCCACAAAAGCCTCTTTAAAGGTTTTATACACCTAAAGTGCAGTCAGACAGTGTTTTATATTAGCTTTACTCTAAGGATATCCCTCTGAAAATACAAGCCAGTGTTGTTGATTAGAACGGCTTGGGAAAAAGCCTTTCGTTGAGCCGTTACTTTTTAACCTAACTAGCTTAAGTCGCATCAGTTTTCTTTCATAACGAGACTTATTAACTATGCTTTTAGATAGCACTCAAAGTAATCGTATCTGTTTAACGTTAACTCAGGGGATATGGTCGTGCATATGTCGCTAAGTCGAGGTTACGTGATGATTGTGATGTAGATGGATATCACCTTGCCTGAAATGGTTGGATATGAGTCAATCACACTGAAAAAATTTGAGTCTACAGTCTTTTTGCACCTCTGATGTAACCGTGCGATTTTGAAAAATAGTTGTCCGTTATGCGAATTTGGCTGTTTAAGCATGAATTCGGGAGTGAGAATATGTTGACCGAGCTTAAGTTTAGAACCCAACTGCTGATGAGTTATGCCGTTATCTTGTCGTTTATGCTGGTTATTGCGTTAGTGGTGTTTGTTAGCGTTAAATCTTTAGAAGATGATCTGTACTGGGTAGAGCATACACATGCTGTACTGGAAAAAGCGGCAAAGATTGAAACGACAGCTGTTGATATGGAAACAGGTATGAGGGGATACCTGTTGGCGGGTAAAGGAGCATTTTTAGCCCCATACGAAAAAGGGAATAAGAATTTCAATGAGCTGATTAATTCGCTTACATCTGATGTTAAAGATAACCCTGAGCAGGTGAGACTTCTGTTAGATATCTCCACTAATATTGATGAATGGCGCAAAGAAGTGAGTGTACCCGTTATTGCATTAAGATCTGAGATTGGTGATGCGAAAACAATGAATGATATGGCTGTTGTCATAAAAAAAGCACGTGGTAAGGAGTTCTTCGATCAATTTAGATCTCAAATGAATACTTTTATAGAGCGTGAGCAAGTTATCGTTAATAACATTCATAAAAAGATTGAGTCGAACACCAGCGCAGATGTTCTTAAGCGGCTTGAAGCATTAGAGAGTGAAGCTTATAGAGCTATCATCATGGCGCAGAGTATTTTTGCTGCTGCGGTAGATATGGAAACAGGTATGCGTGGTTTCCTATTGGCGGGTCAAGAGCGTTTTCTTGACCCTTATACTGAGGGCAATGGCCGTTTCCATAAGTTAATTGCTCTTTTATCAATGTTAGTCGCCAATGAGCCAGAGCAGGTATCACTGTTAGTTGATAGTGAAATGATTATTGATCGTTGGATCAACGAAGTGGTAGAAGCACAAATATTACTGCGTAGAGAGATCGGTGATGCAAAAACGATGGACGATATGGCTAAATTGGTGGGAGAAGCGAAAGGAAAGGCTTATTTCGATAAATTCCGCAGCCAGATCGAAATCTTTAAAAAGCGGGAGTTAGCATTGCTGGATGTGCGTCAGAACTCCTTAGAGAGCACAGAGTCTTTACTCATAAACATCACTATTTTTGGCACGCTATTAGCGATTATTATCGGTTTCGGTATTGCGTTTAGATTAACAAAAAACATCGTGGATCAGCTAGGTGGAGAACCTGCGTATATCGCTGAGATAGCGAGAAAAGTGTCTACTGGCGATCTCAGTGTTGAGTTAAAAGCTGATGGGGTGGCAAAAGGCATATTTGCTGAAATGAAGCGGATGATGGTGACGCTGAAAGATAAAACTGATCTGGCGCAGAAAATAGCCGTTGGTGAGTTAGATCAGATTGTGAAACTGGCTTCTGAAAAAGATGCCTTAGGCATTGCACTAAAGGAGATGTTGGAAAACTTAAATAGTGTTGCAGATCAAGCTAATGCGATAGCAAAAGAGGATTTTAGCAAAGAGATAGTGTTTAAGAGTGATAAAGATAGATTAGGCATTGCCTTATATGAAATGAAGGACCAGATAAAGCAGCGAAACGCCTCTTTATCAAGTAGCTTGAACCTCAACCAAGGCATCGTTGATACCTGCCTAGATGCGATCTTATCAATCACTACCGAAGGCGTCATCATTGCCTGTAATCATGCGGCGGAATCCCTGTTTCAATATAACAGTGAAGAGTTGATGGGAAAACGGATTAATGCCTTGATGCCAAAATCCTTTTCTGATGAACATGACAGTTACCTAAATAATTACTTAACCACAGGCATTAAGAAAATAATGGGTAAAGGCAGGGAGGTTATTGGTTTAAAGAAAGATGGCAGTACCTTTCCCATTTTTCTGACTATTGGTGAAGTTGAGCAAGAGGGAGAAGTTATATTTACCGGTTTTGTACGAGACATCACTAAAGAAAAACAATATGAGAGTGATCTGCAAAAAACCAATGAAGACTTGTTAAAACAAAATGAACTTAAGAGTCAAGTATCTAAAATTAATGAACTAACCCAAGGAGCATCCGACCTCATGGACATGGCGGACAATATCATCTCTGCATTAGCTGAGATGATGAAAGCCGGCCACGGGGTTATCTATACGTATGAGCAAGAAGATGATGGTTTACGTTTATCTGGAAGCTATGCATTTAAGAAAAGAAAAGCGGTTTTATCCTTTATTGCTATTGGTGAGGGGTTGGTGGGGCAATGCGCAAAAGAGCAGAAAACCATACTCCTGACACAAGTGCCTGGAGATTATATCCAAATACACTCAGGGCTAGGTCAAAGCACTCCTCTTAATGTGATGGTGGTTCCTGTGTTGTTTGAAGATGAGTTGATAGGGGTGATAGAACTGGCTTCATTTAAGGAGTTCAGTGATGGGCAAGTTGACGTTATCGAGCTTATCTCAAGTAATCTGGGCATTGTGATCAATAACCTCAGAAATCAGCAGAAAACACAGACTTTGCTACTAGAAACACAGAATCAATCGGAGAAACTGCAGACTCAGCAGGAGGAACTCAGGAGTTCAAATGAGAGTTTGTTAGAGCAAACTCAGTTGCTGAAAACTTCAGAAGAGGAGTTAAAGCAGCAGACTGAGGAACTTAGAGTGTCGAATGAGGAGTTGGAGGAGAAACAGGTATTCCTTAAACGACAGAAAAATGAAATTGAAGCCGCAAAAGCCGATCTTACTGTTAAAGCCGATGAACTGGCGTTGGCCAGTAAATATAAATCTGAATTTCTAGCCAATATGAGTCATGAACTTAGAACCCCGCTTAACAGTTTACTCTTATTAGCCAAAGGGCTAGCGGATAATAAGAGTCAGCATTTAGACGAAGTTGAAGTTGAAGATGCACAAATTATCTTCGATGGTGGCAACAATCTCCTTTGTTTGATTAACGATATTATGGACCTTTCAAAAGTCGAAGCAGGTAAGTTGTCAATTCACATCGAAGAGGTGAATATTGCCGTATTGTGCCGGAATTTGAAGCAAGTTTTTGACCCTATCGCTAAGAGCCGAGATTTAGCATTCTACATAGAAATTGATGAGCAACTACCAGCTTCGGTCAGTAGTGACGGCCAACGGATCGAACAAATTTTGAGAAATTTACTCTCAAATGCACTCAAGTTTACCGAAACTGGCTCTGTGACGTTAAAAATTGGCTATCCTGTGGCAAACCACACTTTTTCCCATAGCAGTTTAGATGCAAATAGTGCGTTGTCATTTGCGGTTGTTGACACTGGAATAGGCATTCCCAACAACAAACTGCAGGCTATCTTTGAAGCCTTTCAACAACAAGATGGATCAACGAGTCGAAAGTACGGTGGTACAGGGCTCGGATTGACAATTGCCAGAGAGCTGACTCGTTTATTGGGCGGAGAAATTCAACTTAAGAGTATCCCCAATGAAGGCAGTACTTTTTCCTTGTTCCTGCCGAACGCGTTTGATGCCGATGGCGTAGAGGGAAAAGGTGAGGGTGGCGCGATTGTCTCCGATGTAAAATTTGCGGCAGATCAAGTCGAGGCAATTGAGTCTGAACCAAACCCATTGTCGGAAGATATTCACCATTCAGATTCTGTCATGCAGCCTTATCCAGAATTTATTCCTGATGACCGAAATAATTTGCAAGATGGTGAACCTCGATTACTCGTTATTGATGATGACCCCGCTTTTGCCAGAATCTTACGTGATCATGCACGAGAACATGGTTACCAATGCCTGGTTGCCGGAGATGGCCGTATGGGGATCTTTTTAGCGCAAGAGTACCAACCTAATGGCATCATTCTCGACATTATGCTGCCCGATATTGATGGTCATCAAGTGCTTGAACAACTCAAATTCAGCCTTAAGACTCGTCACATTCCGGTGGAGATTATCTCGGCTCATGATGAGGATAAGAATGCGGCATTAGTTCAAGGCGCAATAGGGTTACAAACTAAGCCTGTCAGTCAAGAAGCCTTGTTGTCTGTTTTTGATGAAATAAAAGGGTTTTCCGCGGTTGATTTACGTCATTTGCTGGTTATAGAAGATGACGCTGGTAATCAGGCTTCGATTGTTAGATTGCTCGAAGGCAGCGATATCGACATCAAGTGTGTCGATAATGGGGCTGAGGGAGTTGATGAGATCCTGTCTGGTCAATATGACTGCATTATTTTGGATTTAGGTTTACCGGATATCAGTGGTTTTGAGGTGTTAAAGCAGATTGAGAGCAGTGAGTTGGAACGCGTTCCGCCTGTCATTATCTATACAGGCAAAGAGATCACTGATGAGGAGCAAGATGCGCTTAATAAGTTCTCATCAACCATCGTACTCAAAGGTGTAGGGTCTGGTGAGCGATTACTGGATGATATTTCCCTGTTTTTACATGACATAGAATCACGATTTGATACCGATAGCCAAAAAACAATCCACATGCTCCATGATGAAGATGAAATGTTTCAGGGACGTAAGGTGTTAATTGTTGATGATGATATGCGAAATACTTATGCATTATCTAAAAAACTAATCGAAGTCGGGTTTGAGGTAGACATGGCACACAATGGTCAGGAGGCTGTGGAGCAGTTAGCTGAAGAAAAACATTTTGAGTTGGTATTGATGGATACCATGATGCCTGAGATGGATGGTGATGAAGCGATTAAATTGATAAGAGAGATGAGCCATTATAAAAAACTTCCAATTATCGCCTTAACCGCTAAAACCATGCCGGAAGACAGAGAAAAATCACTGCAATCTGGTGCTTCTGAGTATCTGACTAAGCCAATAGATTTTGAAAAGTTGTTGTCTATTATGCGAATTTGGTTATTTAAGCATTAACATTGGAGGTTAAGCATGTTTGCTATGAAGCCTGAGGATATGCAGGAGTTTGAAATACATCAGCTGCTTGAGGCAATATACTTTCGTTATGGATATGATTTTAGAGATTATTCAAAAGCTTCATTAGAGCGAAGGATATTACACCGAGTTCAGCAATCCGATTTGAACTCAATTTCTGAAATGGTACCGAGAGTGATGCATGAAACAGCGTTTTTTGAACTATTTCTCCGGGATATGTCGGTTACGGTGACTGAGATGTTTCGCGATCCTAAAGTGTTTAAAAAACTTAGGCAGGAAGTCTTTACTCAATTGAAAACGTATTCACGAGTCAATATCTGGCATGCCGGATGTGCGACTGGTGAGGAGGTTTATTCGATGGCGATTATGCTTAAGGAGGAGGGCTTACTTGAACGAACTCGCATCTATGCCACTGACTATAATAATCATTCACTCGATATTGCCAAAAAGGGGATCTATCCGGCTCAGAAGATGCAAAATTATACCGAGAGTTATCTTGCAGCAGGTGGTAAAGCGTCATTTGCAGATTACTATCAAGCTAAATTTGGCTCTGCCAAAATGGCTGAATCCCTGAAAGAACACATCACTTTCGCCAATCATAATCTAATGAAAGATCAAGCTTTTGCAGAGATGCATCTCATTGTTTGTCGAAATGTGCTTATCTATTTTAACCCTAAATTACAAGACAAGGTGCTGACACTCTTTAAAGAGAGTTTAATTGCTCGGGGGTTCCTATTACTCGGAGACAAAGAGACGATTGATTTTAGTGAGGTTAAAACATCATTTGAGACATTCAGTAAAAAAGAGCGAATTTTTAGGAGACAGATGTATGTTTGAAGCCATGGTGGTCGGGGTTTCAGCTGGTGGCTTACATGCGTTGTCGGGTATTTTGTCCTGTCTACCGTTAAATTATCCTATCGCAATTCTTATCGTGCAGCATCGTCATCGAGATTCGGATCATTTTTTGGATGAATATTTAAATAAGTTGTCAGCAGTGAGAGTAAAGGAGGCAGAACCTGGTGAAGCCATTTTACCTGCCCATGTTTATATTGCTCCGGCTGGCTATCATCCTGTCTCTTATACACATCTGACGCTGCCGACGAAGAGGATAGTGTAGATCTC
>OJDH01000416.1_pt1 | contig 17555 bp, 12 predicted proteins | sample 1592761 | NCBI WGS metagenome assembly OJDH01 (sample SAMN05416855, study PRJEB24817) | seawater metagenome | isolation source: Sea water | place: Canada:Atlantic | collected 2013-11
AGTTTGCCAAAAAACACTCTGAGTAGATCAACTTCTTATACTGATTGGTATTACAACAAATGAAGCCAATTCCCTATGTATAAAATCAATTTCAACACCAGTGAGTTTTTATCTACGCATTGGCAAAAAGAGCCACTTGTCATTAAAGGGGCATTTAGCAACTTTGTTGACCCAATGAGTGCAGATGAACTTGCTGGACTTGCATGTGAAGAGGAGATCTCATCACGGGTTGTCATCACAAAGGAAAATAACTGGGAAATCATTCAAGGCCCTATTAATGATTACGAGCAGTTTGGTGAAGATAACTGGCAGTTACTGGTCCAGGCAGTCAATCACTGGTTCCCTGACTCAGCCCCACTCATAGAAGCTTTCAGGTTTATACCAGATTGGCGTTTCGATGATCTGATGGTCTCTTTTGCTACACCCGGCGGCGGTGTTGGCCCACATATTGATAACTATGATGTTTTCTTACTGCAAGGTGAAGGAACCAGACGTTGGAAAGTCGGCGCTAAAGGAAACTACACCCCAAGAGGCGGCGATACTCACACTGCACTTATCGACGACTTTGAGCCCATCATCGACATCGTGCTAGAAGCGGGTGACATGTTGTACATCCCACCTGGATTCCCCCATTGCGCCCAAACACTCACAACCGCACTGAGTTACTCTATTGGTTTCAGGGCACCAAGCCAGCAAGAACTGTTTAGCAGTGTTGCCGATCATCTGCTCGATACTAATACCGGTCTGAAACGTTTTACGTCAACAAGCGAACCAGTAGCAGCCAGTTCTGTATCAATTGATCACCAAAAAGGGATGCTGAGCCTACTCAATGAGTTGCTCAAACAACCAGAGCAATATCAAACCGTATTAGGACAATTGCTCAGTCAGAATCGCTTTGAACTTGACTTATGTGATCCCGAATCCCCTTATCAGAAAGAAGATTTGACCGATGCCCTGTCTGAAGGAGCTGAGATACACAGAATAGGCGGTTTAAAGGTGATTAAGCTCGAAGGTGATACTGAGCAACGATTGTTTATTAATGGCGACATATTTGCTTGTGAGCAGCTAACATCGGAAGAGATTGAGCACTTAGCGAATGCATTTATCATTGATAATCAGCAAGCCTTAACCTTATGCGGTTCAAGCGCGATGAGTGAGATGTTTGTGGGCTTGTTAAATAAAGGATTTTACTATTTAGCGTAAATCTTTTTTTATCAGTAGCACAAACTAAAAATGGCACCCTTTCGGTGCCATTTTTATTCACTCACTGTTTAAAACAGCATTGAATTTATCTCATTACCCCCAAAGTTTTTCATCACCTTGGATCTGATAAAGACTCTCTGCACGAGACACGAGAAGTTGAGCAAATTTTGCTTGAGTTGGATCTTTCGTCGCACCTGATTTGAACAAGTTTTCAGCTTTCATCTGCCACATCATAGAAAAATGGCGTAGTGCTTCGCGTGCCGTACCTGCCACTTTCACATCCACATAATCACTCGGCAGATCACCTGACATGACCCAAAACGTTTGTTTCGTTGGTTGTTTAGACTCCATCTTCCAAACCGCAACATATGGCGCTAAGTAACGACTTTCATCGGCAATCACTTTACTAGGGATCACACCTTTTTCAGCTAGAAAGCGGTTTGCTTTCTGAAAATGCTCTTTGATCCATTGCTGTCTCAACGCTTCTTGCTGCTCAGGATCCATCGCTTGAGTTTGAGTGTCTACTTGTTCCGTCATACTTAATTCCTATCTTATTGTTATTTTGTAAATCCGTAACCGCTTCCCAAAATTAACATGGATCAGAGCATAAACAGCACTCCGATTGACGTTAACGTAAGGTGGAAAGCAAAATTGCCACACAGATCACAATTAATCCGATTCTTTGCTTTGTTGAGAGTATCCCTAAATGCTATCGTTCTGCAATAATTTTAATAAGGAACCGGTTAACTCTTTAATTGTTCCGGTGTTTAAATCCTAAGTGGAGAACTGCTACGTGGCTGTATTCAATCATATCTCATTTGACGAACATGAACAGATCGTATTTTGTCAGGACAAAGAGAGCGGCTTAAAAGCCATTATTGCTATCCATAATACTAATTTAGGCCCCGCTGTTGGCGGCTGTAGAATGTGGAACTACGAATCTGACGACGAAGCGTTGACTGATGTGTTGCGTTTATCACGTGGCATGACCTATAAAAATGCACTGGCAGGTCTTGAGATGGGCGGCGGAAAGTCAGTTATTATTGCCGATCCGAAAACCCAAGATAGAGAAGCCCTATTTCGCGCATTTGGCCGTTGCATAAACAGTTTGGGCGGCAAATATTTCTCGGCTGAAGATGTGGGCGTGACAACAGCAGATATCATGATCGCACATCAAGAAACCCCTTATATGGCAGGACTTGAAGGAAAAAGTGGCGACCCTTCACCTTTTACTGCTTTAGGCACCTACTTAGGCATCAAAGCGGCTGTGAAACATCAGCGTGGTATCGATAGCCTTAAAGGTCTTAAAATTTCAGTTCAAGGCGTCGGTCACGTAGGCTACTACCTGTGTCGTCATCTACACGCAGAAGGGGCTGAACTGATAGTCACTGATATCAATCAAACATCTTTAGACAGAGTCTCCACCGAATTTGGTGCCACAGTTGTTGCTCCCCAAGATATCTACCATCAGGATGTTGACGTCTACGCACCTTGTGCCTTAGGCGCGACAATTAACGATACGACTATTCCGCTGCTAAAAGCGACGATTGTGGCTGGTTGTGCCAATAATCAACTTGCCGAAGCCAGACATGGTGAGAAACTTAAAGAGTTGAACATCTTGTACGCGCCAGATTATGTGATTAACGCCGGTGGAATCATTAACGTATCGTTTGAAAAAGATTACGATGCCACGCTAGCAACGAAAAAAGTGGAAGAGATCTACGACACGCTTATGCGTATTTTTGTTCTATCAGATGAGCAAGACTGTACCACTTCCTCTATTGCTGATGAACTTGCCCGCGCAATTATTGAAGCGGCAAAGTAGTCACCTCATTCTGTCATAAAAAAACAGAAAGCTCGTAAAATAACCAGAGGCAAAAATATTCATTTTGCCTCTTTTTTTATGCCCAATTTTATTTTTCCAAGCCTACCAAAGAGATAGTTAAATAGAACAGAAAATTAATCATATCGAACTGGATATTGTGATATTTGTCTGCTTGACTTAGAGGCTCGTCACCTTGCCTAGGAAAGCTGTATGATTACTTTCAAGTATGATCTCAATCAGGATGTTGTTGAACTTCAGGCGAGCAATTGGTGTGGCCTAGAGCAGGTCTATATCAATGGTAAGCGAGTCTCACGCAAACTGAACTTTGGACAAAACAGCGAACACAACGTGCAATTAAAGGACGGTAATAGCTGTAAATTTCAATTACTTATAGACCCTTCATCCGAGTTGATGGTGTGCAGGATCTACAAAAAAAATAATTTAATTGCGAGCATAAAACAAGGGAAGGAAAACTTAAAACAGAGTAGAAAAGCATTACAAAACTGGGCTATATTTTTTACACTCTCTAGCTTACTGTTATTGTTACTGAATTAATGAAGTGACCTCAAAACTGACCTATAACCAGCATAAACTAAGCCAGTTTCCATTAATTAAGCGACTAAATCGAAACTGACTTTATATACCATTTTGGGGAGATACAGAAATACACATTTACCTAATAAATACTGCAAACAGCAATAGATTATTATTCTGGAAAATGATTTATTTTATTGAGTAAAGTAACGAAAGCAAGACGCTCTTCTATCGAAAGATTTTCTAAAAAATGTTCATTGACACGTTCAGCTTCAACAATCAAATCTTGCTCTAACGCCTTACCGGAATCCGTTAAGAATATCTTAAAAGCACGACGATTCTCAGCCTCTTGGTGGCGAGTCACGAAGCCTTGAAGCTGAAGTTGATCTAAGATGCGGGTCATGGTGTAGTTTGCGACATCACAGCGTTTCGATAACTCAGTCTGAGTTATCCCCTCCTCTTGCCACAAAGCAAAAAGAACCGGCCATAACTTAATATCTAACTGGTACCGCTTGAGTTTCTGATCTAGCGCGTTTTGCAGATCAACATTCAGATGAGAGACCAGATAGCCTAAACTTTCCGTCTGTTTCAATCAACACCTCCACACGTTGAGCACCTCTTTTAATATTACCACTTAGTTCTCAAGAAACTAGGCCTAGTAAGAACTTATTACACATAAATATTAAATTATTTACTATCAGTGGCTTATTCATCAACCATTATGAACTGGTTGATATATCGATAGTAACAGGCGCGACCGAGTTTCGCTACCAGCCCTCTGTCAACTAACACAGTAATCTCTTCATCTTTAACGTTAAAAGCATCGATACTGCCTATTTGGTACTGAGTGCCTAATGCTGTGACCACCTCTACTCTTCCCATCTCTAGAAGATGGTAATCAACCGCTATTAATGGAAAACGAGCCACCTCAACCTTTAACTTTTCAACAGGGGTGATAAGAAAGTATTCCCCATTAATACAGTTAAGAATAGAGGAGAATAAACGTGCAAATTTAGTCGGTAAACTTTCGTCAAGATAAAACCAGTGACCTTGATCATCAATCTTAAACAATACAGCTTCAGAGCAAAGCTCAGCATCTTGGGTGACCTTTGTAAGCGCTAGCTCTACAGAGATGTTGTTATCGCTCATACTGTTTCCTAAATAGCTGAGACTAAGCAAAACCTAGCCCCATATTGTCTATCAAACAATTAAACTCAATAGCGCTTCAACCGGATGTTTTGGCTTAAACCCACCAAAACGCTTTACCTGACTTCGACAAGAGTAGCCTGACACTAAGATCTGCTCTTGTGGCAACGCCTTTAATGCTTGCTCCCAAGACATGCCAAAAAGATCTCGCGATCGTTGTTGGTTCTCTAGTTCGTGTCCATAAGTGCCTGCCATACCACAACACCCCATGTTAGCGGTCTTCAAATCAGCTCCAAAGTAAGAGAAGATTTGCTGCCACTCTTTACCTGTATTCGGTTTGGTGGTGGACTCAGTACAATGGCTAAACCAAGTAAACTCTCGCTTTACTTCATTGATTGTTGCGTTAGAAGGACGCTCTTTTATCACTTCCAGCAACCACTCATTAGCCAATTTAACGTCAAAGTCACCACACTCATCGCCCAGCACTTCACGATACTCATCGCGATAACAGAGCACCATGGCCGGATCAACCCCAACCATAGGAATATTGAGCTGGTGTACTTTAGCGAGAAAGTCAGCTGACGATTTTGCTGTTCTAGCAAATTTATCTAAAAAGCCTTTTATATGGATAGGTTTCCCATTTGGCTTAAAGGGCAACAATATTGGCTTTAAGCCCATTTTTTCTATCAGTTTAATAAAGTGATAAACCGTTCCGGCTTCGTAAAAGCTGTTAAAAGGATCTTGTACGACCAAGACATACTCGGCGCGTTGATGTTCAGGAATCGACTCTAACGCCTCAAGATCATAACCTCGACTTGCATGGCCATCGAGTCGCTGTTTAAGCGTAGGAACCGACAGTGCGGGCGCATCGACATAACCGATGGCTTTTTTGATCACCCATTGACTCACCGGATTCTGAGAAACGGCATTGGTCAATCTTGGCACTTTTGCCATCAGAGGCAACGCATCTTCAATTCCTGCAACTAAGTAATCTTTTGTAGGGCGCAAGTATCGTTGATAATAGATATTGAAAAACTGGGCTCTGAACTTCGGCACATCCACTTTAACGGGGCATTGTGATGAACACGCCTTACACGCTAAGCACCCCTTGAGGGACTCCATCACTTCGTGGGAGTAATCATATTCACGATCCATCTTTAACGTGTTTTGCGCTCTTTGTAATAAGCCTATAGGTTTAGCCTTAGACAAAGCTTCAACATCGACTCCTTCAGCTTCTAATAACCTTAGCCACTCACGCATCAAACCCGCTCGGCCTTTTGGTGATTGAACTCTGTCACCTGTCACTTTAAATGAGGGACACATAGGGGAATACGTGCTGTAGTTGAAGCACATTCCGTTACCATTGCAGTTCATCACATCAGGAAATGCATCACGCGTATTGATTGGGATCTGCCGGTCAAAACTACCGCGTTTAGCGCTCTCTACATTATAGATAAGCGCCCCAGTGCCCTTTGGTGCCACCAGCTTACCTGGGTTAAGCTTATTATGAGGATCAAACAGGCCTTTAACCTCTTGAAGCAATCCGTAAAGCTCATCTCCAAACACCGCCGGACCGTACTCACCTCTTACCCCTTTCCCGTGCTCTCCCCACATTAAACCACCATACTTAAGGGTTAATGTGGCAACTTGATCAGAGACAACTTTGAGCAGTTTTTCATCGTTAACATCACACATATCGAGCGCGGGTCTAACATGAAGTACTCCGGCATCCACATGGCCGAACATACCGTACTGCAGCTGATGACTATCGAGTAATGCTCTGAACTCCATGATAAAGTCAGCAAGTTTTTCAGGTGGTACTGCCGTATCTTCAGCAAAGGCCAAAGGTTTACGACGCCCTTTAGTCGCCCCTAATAATCCCACCGCTTTTTTACGCATGGCGTAGATCATATTGATGCTGTTTTTATCACAGGTGACTTGATAGCCTAAAAGTCCACCAGCAGCATATTCAACTTGTTTATCCAGCACCAATAACAGTGCAGCGACTTTAGCTTCAACCTCCTCTTTGTCACCGGCAAACTCAACCATATTGAGTCCGTCAATCACAGCACCAGGTACATCTTTAATCAGATCGGAAACCGAGTGCCAGATAATATCCTGCTGAGCCAAATTGAGCACTTTTGAGTCTACGGTTTCAACAACCGTAGCATTAGCCTTGACCAGCTCTGGAGCGTGCCTTAATGCTGATTCAAACGAGTCATATTTGATATTAACCATCATCCGCACATTTGGCAGGGGCGTAATATTCAATTTAGCCTCAGTAATCACCGCAAGCGTGCCTTCGGAGCCCGTTAAAATCCGCGATAAATTAAACTCAGTAAGATCATCGTTCCACACATTTTTCAAGTCGTAACCGGTTAAGAAACGATTTAGTTTAGGAAAGCGCGCTTCAATCTGTGAACGATTTGTCCGGCACAGCATCGCTATCTCTTGGGTGAGCTTCTGCCCTAGTAGATTGGGAGTAACGGTGCCAACACCTTCTAGCTTATCGAGTGAAACGGTTTCGGTGTCAAGCACGCTGCCGTCATACAACACGCTCGACAAGGTTAAGACATGATCGGATGTTTTACCGTAAACCAGTGAGCCCGCGCCGGAGGCGTCGGTATTGACCATGCCACCAATAGTTGCGCGATTCGATGTAGAAAGGTCGGGACTAAAGAAAAAACCATGGGGTCGAAGTGCATCGTTTAAAGCATCTTTAACCACACCAGCTTGAACTTTTACCCATTTCTCTTCAGGATTTATTTCGATAACTTTATTGAGATAGCGAGACAAGTCTAAAATAATGCCGTGAGTTAGCGACTGACCATTAGTGCCAGTTCCACCGCCTCGCGCACTAAACACTACTTTATCGAATTCAGTTTTCGCTGCTAAGCTCAATGCAATACTGACATCTTGCTGACTTTTAGGATAAATAACGGCTTGGGGAAGAAACTGATAGACAGAGTTATCTGTCGCTTGTGCTAAACGCGCACTGTACCTTTTATCGATGTCACCGCAAAAGTCACCTTGCTCCAGAGCGTCTAAGAAGGAGAGGTACACAGGCTCAAGGGTTTGTTCATGGGATAATTTAGGCAACTTAACGATCGGCAACATATCAGTTCTTTCTATTTATTATTAGTGTAGGCCAAACAGTATAAACAAAAAAAAAGCCGCTAAGTAGCGGCTTTTTAGATTAGCTTATTCTATTTAAAGATAAATTAAGCGTCTTGTTTACCTAGGTACAACCAAGTATCAATAACGGTATCTGGGTTTAACGATACGCTATCAATGCCCTGCTCTACTAACCAGGCTGCAAAATCAGGGTGATCTGATGGTCCTTGACCACAAATCCCCACATAAGCACCTTTCGCTTTAGCCGCTTTAATGGCCATGGCCAATAACGCCTTAACCGCATCATTGCGTTCATCAAACAGGTGACTGATGATGCCAGAATCACGATCTAGACCTAAGGTCAGCTGAGTTAAATCGTTTGAACCGATAGAGAAACCATCGAAGTGCTCAAGGAACTGATCAGCAAGTAGTGCGTTTGAAGGCAGTTCACACATCATAATGACACGTAGACCGTCTTTACCGCGCTCTAAACCTTGCTCTTTTAACAAATCAATCACTTGTCTCGCTTCATCAACCGTGCGCACGAATGGGATCATGATTTCAACATTCTTTAACCCCATATCATTACGAACGCGCTTAATCGCTTCACACTCTAGTGCGAAACAATCACGGAACGATTCAGAGATATAACGGCTTGCACCACGGAAACCCAACATCGGGTTTTCTTCTTCAGGCTCATACTTGTCACCACCGACCAAGTTAGCGTATTCGTTTGACTTAAAATCAGACATACGAATAATCACTTTCTTTGGATGGAAAGCCGAAGCGATAGTCGCCATGCCTTCAACTAGGCGAGCAACATAATATTCAACAGGAGAAGAGTAACCAGCGATCATCTCATGTATTTCAGCCTGCAGCGCCGCATCCTGCTTATCAAACTCAAGTAACGCTTTAGGGTGAATACCGATCATACGGTTAATGATGAACTCAAGACGTGCTAGACCAACCCCTTCATTAGGAAGACGAGCAAAATCAAACGCTCTGTCAGGGTTACCTACGTTCATCATGATCTTCATCGACAATTCAGGCATTGAATCGACGCGAGAACGAAGTACATCAAAGCCTTGAATACCTTCGTAAATGAAACCTGTGTCACCTTCAGCACAAGAAACCGTCACTTCTTGACCATTCTTGATACGCTCAGTCACATCACCACAACCAACAACCGCAGGAACACCTAGTTCGCGAGCGATAATTGCAGCATGACAAGTACGTCCACCTCGGTTAGTCACAATTGCGCTTGCGCGCTTCATGATAGGTTCCCAGTCAGGATCTGTCATGTCGGTAACAAGTACATCACCTTCTTTGATTTGATCCATGTCTGCAATTGACGATAAAACTTTAGCAACACCGCTACCGATCTTGTGACCGATGGCACGGCCTTCACAGATAACATCGCTCTTGCTTTGTAAGTGGTAACGCTCAATCAGTTGCACATCTTCACGAGAACGAACCGTCTCTGGGCGTGCTTGCACGATATAAAGCTTGCCATCGTTACCGTCTTTAGCCCACTCAATGTCCATTGCACGGCCGTAGTGCTTTTCAATGATCATCGCTTGCTTAGCAAGCTCCATCACTTCTTCGTCATTCACAGAGAATTCACGGCGCTGAACGGCAGGTACATCTTCAATCTTAACTTGCTTACCGTGCTCAAGATCGTCTGAGTAAACCATCTGAATCAACTTGCTACCAATATTGCGGCGTACAACCGCTTTATGGCCAGCTGTTAAACTTGGCTTATGCACATAAAACTCATCAGGGTTAACGGCACCTTGAACAACCATTTCACCTAGACCGAACGAAGAGGTAATGAATACCACATCATTGTTGCCAGACTCAGTGTCCATGGTGAACATCACACCCGATGCTGCAGTGTCAGAGCGAACCATACGCTGAACACCGGCAGACAAGGCGACACCTTTGTGATCATAACCTTGGTGTACACGATAAGAGATAGCACGGTCATTAAATAAAGAAGCAAAAACATGCTTAATCGCAACCAAGACAGAATCATAACCTTTAACGTTCAGGAATGTTTCTTGTTGGCCAGCGAATGATGCGTCAGGCATATCTTCAGCAGTCGCAGATGAGCGAACTGCAAATGAAGCATCTTTAGTTTCTGAGGAAAGTTTGTCGTATGAATCGCGAACAACTTGCTCGAATTCAGCGTGGAATGGGGTATCGATCACCCATTGTCTGATCTGTGCACCGGCTGTAGTCAGTGCGCTCACGTCATCTACATCTAAAACATCTAGGATGTCGTATATTTTCTGGTTTAGTCCACTTTGTTCAAGAAACTCATTGAACGCGTAAGAGGTGGTTGCAAAACCACCAGGCACTTGAACACCTGCGTTAGATAAATTGCTAATCATCTCTCCAAGAGAAGCGTTCTTACCGCCCACCTTGTTGACGTCACCCATGCTTAATTCTTGATACCAGAGTACATATTGTTGCACAGTTCTATCTCCGCAAGTTTATTTCAGTGTAGCCCCTTCACAGGAGGGCAGCGGCATTTTACACTCCAGCACAACGAACGTAAATCTATAATTTTATTTGTAATTTTATTACTACAAGAGGTCGAAATGTTACGTAAAGTATTTTATATCTCAGATGGGACAGCGATCACAGCAGAGGTGTTTGGACACGCCGTACTTTCACAATTTCCCGTTGAGTTTGATGCACTTACCATTCCGTTTGTAGAAACAGAAGCTAAGGCAAACGAAGTTAAGGCTCAAATTGATGATTGTTTTATTACAACAGGTGAGCGCCCTTTGGTCTTCCACTCCATCGTAAAAGCAGAGATCAGAAACATCATCTACAGCAGCGAAGGCTTGGATTATGATTTTTTGAACACTTTTGTGGCACCTTTAGAGCAACAATTGGGAATAAAGGCCTCTCCGGTGGTTCATCGTACCCACGGAAACATGAATGAGAGTTATGAAGCACGTATCAATGCCATTAATTACACCATGGATAACGATGATGGTCAGACATTAAAAAATATAGATAAAGCCGATTTAGTCTTGTTAGGGGTCTCTCGTTGTGGCAAAACCCCAAGTAGCCTCTACCTTTCAATGCAGTTTGGTATAAAAGCGGCAAACTATCCTTTTGTCGAAGATGACATGGATAACCTAAAACTGCCCGATGAATTAAAACGTAATAAGAGCAAACTATTCGGTCTAACAATCTCCCCTGAGCGTCTGCACGAAATTCGTCAGAGCCGCATGGAGAACAGTCGTTACTCATCATTAAGGCAGTGCCGTATTGAAGTGAAAGAGGTTGAGATGATGTATAAACGCGAACGGATCCCGTTTGTGAATACCACGAATCACTCGGTTGAGGAGATCGCCACCAAGATATTGGCCGTAACAGGTCTTGAACGTCACATGTTCTAAATTTGTTCTCGATATAAATAGTGCAAATAATCTAAGTCCAATTAGCTCAATCATTAGACTTATACCGGAAGAAAAGCCTCTATTTGGCAATTAATCTGCACAGTGACCTATAAATACTCTAATTTTTCCCGAGTTAGGCACTGTGCATCCTGTCATGATTCGTTATAATCCGATGCAATCAGGCAAAATGCCCATACGAACGCTCGGTATAATGAATGACCATTAAAACAGATGAACTACGCACCACTTTATTATGTAAAGCTATCTCGCCTGCTAAGTTAGCTTCTGAATTTCCATTAACCCAAGATGCTGCAGACTATTTAGTGCAGCAACGACGCGAAGTAGAAGCCATTTTAACTGGCGATGATCAGCGACTATTAGTGATCATTGGCCCTTGCTCTATCCATGACACTAGCGCTGCAATCGATTATGCAAAACGTTTGTCTGTTCTACATCAAGAATTAAAAGACGATCTGTGTATTTTAATGCGCGTCTACTTTGAAAAGCCAAGAACAACGGTAGGTTGGAAAGGCTTAATTTCTGATCCCGATCTCGATGGTAGCTTCAATGCGAACAAAGGTTTGCGCCTAGCCCGTCAGCTACTGCAAGAGATCACTGAGCTTAAATTGCCTATTGCCACTGAATTCCTCGATATGGTGAACGGTCAATATATCGCAGACTTGATCACATGGGGCGCAGTGGGGGCTCGTACAACAGAAAGCCAAATTCATCGTGAAATGGCATCAGCATTATCTTGTCCGGTAGGCTTTAAGAATGGCACTGACGGCAATATCAATATCGCTATTGATGCTGTACGTGCAGCTAAAGAGCCTCATATCTTCTATTCTCCGGATAAAGACGGTGCAATGGCTGTTTACCGCACCAGTGGTAATCCATACGGGCACATTATTTTGCGCGGTGGTAAAGAGCCTAACTACCATGCTGAGGATATTAACTCTGCAGCACAGCAGTTAAACAGTGTTGGAGTGTCACACCGCATGGTGGTTGATTTCAGTCACGGCAATAGTCAAAAGAAACATGGTCAGCAGATTGCGGTTGCAGACAGCATCATGGAGCAGATGCGTCAAGGCTCAACGGCGATAGCCGGTATCATGGCTGAGAGCTTTATTGAAGAAGGCAATCAGAAAGTGGTTCCTGGTGAAGCGCTGGTTTATGGTAAAAGTATCACCGATGCCTGCCTACATTGGGAAGATTCTGAAATACTGATCCGTGCACTTGCGAAAGCATCAAGAGACAGAATTGAGTTATTGAATAAGTAACACTCTTTTTTTAAAAAAGGCTTCACTGTTATGCAGTGAAGCCTTTTTTACATCTGCAACCTATCGGTTATTGACTACAAGGACCCAAGGCCTTCCAAACGCCCCACTGACCAGATGCAGAGGGAACATCATTTTTAGTCCACCATTGCGCTTGGTAGCGGACCAAATCATGAGCGACCTCATCGCCAGTGTTGTACACCCCACTATCTCTCCAGAGTGCTAAATTACACCCACTCGGCGGCTCTGTTGGCGTCTTTACATCCAGTCTAAACGTAAGTCCTAACTGCTTGGTCCATACTTTATTCAGTACTAAATCTTCTGAATAAACAATGTCACCCGTAGTCTGCTTAATACCAATTTGCACCAATTCTGCATGCTGTTGCGCGACTGACTCAGCTAACTGACGAGCCCATAAATCCGTCATGACATTGGTCGAATCAATCGCCAACTTTTCAAATATAAGCTCTTCCCCTTGTGCACTAAACAGACGGAACCAGACTTTATCCCCCTCATTCGCGCTTAAACCATTTGCGATGTATTGTTCAAGCTCTGACCACTCAAGCGGCCCGGTATCGTTAACAATGTTAATGTCACTGCAGTTGTAAAAGCCTTCACCAGCGGTATCTTCACGCTGCCAGCGGGTATATAACGTCGCAGGCCCACTTCTATCCAGTGGGAAAGGAATGGCAATTTGATACACTTTTTTGCCATTAACCTCGCTCACTGCAATGTTAGCCATTTGGGCAATAAGGGTAAGCTTTTCCCAACTCAACACTTCGCTGGCCACATCAAAAGTGTCATCGGATAGATAAAACTCCCAAAAGCTTGGATTATGAGGCGTATGAGCATCAAAAATAACCGTGATCTGTCCATTCTCATCCGGCGTCATATCACTTCGCTGCCAAAACATAGAAGGGTTATCCATGCCGGATTTTTCAACATCGCCACCCGCACAAAGTTGACCATTGGGGATCGCTGACTGCACCGCTGTAGTGCTATTGTAATCCACCACATTTTTAGAAAACTCATTGTTTTGAACCAGCTGTTTAGTCCCTGTTGCTAAAAACGCTGCACGGCAGGCCAGATTGGGGATCGCTGAGCCATCATCAGGCCACCAATATCCACCATCATCGACACAAAACTGTTGACGCGCTTTTGGGTTATCCATATAACCATGTGCATTCACACTGGACACTGACATCGCATTTGCGAGCAGTATTGCGCCCAATGTCATTGAGTATGCTTTTAAATTAAGTTTCATAATCATCTCAAATTAGGGAGGTATATCGTAAACACCTCCCGTAATGTTGGAATAATGCCACTTTTGTCAGAGGCATTGAGGATTCCACTAATCAAAATGTGGGCTTGGATTAAGGTATTGTCCTTAATCAAGCCCTTTGTGCTTAGTCGATATTACAAACAAAGCCCCAATCTGTACTGGATGAGCTTGGCTTAGCATTTGTCCACCAAAGTGCACTAAACACAGCCGTTTCATCCTTCATCTTATCGCCGCCTGCAGCATGACTAGGGTTACCTTGCCAGTCTGTTTGCGGGAAATTAGGGTATGCAGGCACAGTGCTGGCATCAACACCAGCATCACTGCATAAGTCAGAGCTTGGCGGAGTGGTGTCACCACAGCCAGGGGCGGTTGGATCGAGTTCACACTCATCAGGCACCGTGTCACCAGACTGGCCGAAGTCATAAGTCACACCATCAAAAGTCACAGTGAAATTTGATGGCATAGACACAGGTAAGTAGTACTTAATTGTGCCGCCAAAATCCGCGCCAGGAGCGATAGATTTATAACTAGGAAGTGTAAAACGCACACGGTGGAAATCGTTTTCAAGTCCGCCTACATTACCAGAAGCAGCATTTGAACCGTCAGTGATCACCGTTAAATTCATGCCCGATTGGTCACTAATTTGAGCAGAGGTTGATGTTGAGATATCAAACTCAAACACAGCACCACCTGGAATCGTACTTTGACTGTTATTTCTAATCGTCAGCGTAGGTGTAATTGGGTAATTACTATCACCAACCTTGTATCCTGATAGACTTGCACTCAATGCTAAGGTGTTTGCCAAAGCAGGAGAATTACTCACACTGTTACCATAAGGCGCAGCTGCAGCAAATTTATCGTAGGCAATGGTTGTCATCGTCTCACCGATAAAGTACTCACCTTGGCCACTATTTCGTTCTGGATACCAGTCAAAATCACCCGCAAGTTCCCAGAACATCACTCCACCAATACCTTGATCGACAACATACTGAACTTTAGTGTTCATCACTTGTTCATCTTCAGTCGACAAATACACTTTCTTAGCAGGGTTCCATAACCATGATGACTGAGCCACGTTATCGTAATGACGTTCATAGGTGCCGGTTAGCTTATCAGCAGGAACATTGACGGGATCTAAACCGTAACTCGCCAAATAACTTCCGCTAATTCCTTGCTCTAAATTTTTCGCATGCCACATAGGATTAGAGCCAGCAAACATCTCATTGCCCTGTTTATCTAGGTCATGCCAAAGATTATCAATGCCCTGTGCACCATACCCACAGTTATTATCTCCTTCACCCGTCCCAACTGGGCAACTGGCTTGATCTGGCAGTGCTGCTTTGCCCCACAGACCATTAGTGCCACCAGTTACGCCTTGCCAACCGCGTGTGTAGTAAGGCAGGCCTATATTGATTCGACCCGCTGGCATAGCGCCTCTGAAATAATGGTAAGCCCAATCAGTATTGAGGTACCCTATTCCACCGTATTGCGCGGTGGAATATACATCCCAAAATGCAAGCTCAGCATCTTCGCCTGTATCATAAAGCGCTGCATTGTGACCAACAAAGTCATTCCATGCACCATGCAGGTCATAGCTCATGATGTTGACGTAATCGAGGAAACGCGACATCTGATAGGCTTCCATACCACGAAGAAGATAACCAGAAGCCGGTGCTGCAACCGTTAGCATGTAATGCTTACCGTCTTGCTTACTGGCTGTATCAAGTTTCTCACGCAATGTTTTCATCAACAGATCATATTGAGCAAATAAGGTCGCTCTTAAGGGATCTGCCACAGCAAAATCATCAGGATTACCAGACTTAGCCATAGAGGTTGCATACTCATAATCGATATCTGCACCATCGAAACCATAAGTGCGGAGGAAAGCCACCACAGAGTCGGAAAAAGTATTAATCCCAGCTTGTGTCTTAGTCATTTCATAGAAACCACCACTGGCGACACGAACACCGTTATCATCGAAATAACCGCCCGTTTCAGCCCAACCACCAATTGAGATTAAGGTTTTAACTTGTGGATGTTGCTTCTTAAACTTATTAAGCAGGTTAAAATGACCCTGATAGTTATATTCAGGATCCATTTCAGCACCAATGACACCGTCCCATGTCATGCCCGTCGCCGGGTTTTCTACACTATTCGGATCACCGACAGACACCTTATTGTCACCATCTACATGGGCAAAGGCATAGTTAATATGGGTGATTTTGTCCCAAGGAATATCATTGACTAAATAGCTGGGCTGGCCATTCGTGCCATTGCGCCAAGATGTGAAATAACCGATGACACGACGTGCATGATCGGCGCCCATCTTCTCACGACCTGTTTCATCATAAATATCACAGTAAACCGAGTCCCCCTCTAACCCATCAGGTCGACACACTTCATGGCTAGTAGGCCTATCACCGACATAACCCACAACCGCACTTGAGAGCACGCTTTCCCCAAGGTTGTCTGTCACCTCAGCAGTGATTGAAAGCTCGCCTGCTTGCAGAGCCGTATACTGCATCGAATACGGCGCTAAAGTGTCCGTTTCAACCAATAAACCATTGGCATAGAAACTCACACTGATCACATCACCATCGCTGTCTTGTGCGCTAGCATCCACGCTTAATTCGCCATTCACTGGCAAAGTAAAATTAGTAATAGGTGCTGTGAGCTGCACACTGGGTAATTGATTCGCCGCAATAACGTTTACATAGACAATATCTGAGACAGCGCTGTCATTTTGAGCGTCATATGCGCGCGACTGAAGTGTATGATTTCCTTCTATGGATGCCGCCCAACTAAATTCAAAGGGAGAACTTAGATCTGTCTGAACGACAACCCCATCAACAACCAGCTCAACCTTAGCGATACTATCTCCTACATCAGGGTCTGAAGCATTTGCTGTCACTGCGATAGTGTTATCAACCATGACAACGCTGTCATTGGTGGGCGAAATAATTGAAGTTATAGGGACTTGATTTTGGCTATTAGCAACGACAACTGTCACGCTTTTTTCTGTAGAGGCGCCATCATTATCTGTCGCTGTTGCCTTGAAAACTACCGAACCCAGTTGATCTGCAACCCATGGGCTGGTGACAACAAGGTCATTGGCTGTCCAGACCAAGCTTTCAACTGTACCGTCAATATCAATAGCGTCGGCATTAAGCACGACTTCATCATTAAGGTTAATGGCAGTGTCTGTTTGAGGTGAAATGATATTGACTGTTGGCAATTGATTTGAACCGCCATCACATTGACCTAGCCCTTCCCAAACTCCCCACTCCTGTGCACTGGCTGGAGATTCATTGGTCGTCCACCACTTATTTTGGTACAAGCTATTATTTTGGGTGACTTGGGTGGTATTAGCATAAACCGTATCGGCTGACCAAGGTGTGATCCCTTGACAATCAACAGCGTAGGCTTGGCTAATCATCCCTTGACTTATCAAGGTCGAACTAATTATTAAAGCAAGACGTTGTCGCCTGCTAAAATATGCAGTTTTGTTACTCATGGTATTATTCCTATTATTATTTAGTTATACCGAATAACCTAAATATAGAGACGACTAACCTCACAACATAACCACAAAGGAAAAAACATCGGTCTTATTAATCTACACATAAAACAGAGACTTGGTTATTTTTTTATTATATTAATACTGAGCAAGCTTATAACTCTTATGATTTTATCCATATAAATCAATCGGTAAAGAACAACAAACGTATAACAACTGTCTCTTATACACATCTCCGAGC
>OJDH01000417.1_pt1 | contig 17499 bp, 15 predicted proteins | sample 1592761 | NCBI WGS metagenome assembly OJDH01 (sample SAMN05416855, study PRJEB24817) | seawater metagenome | isolation source: Sea water | place: Canada:Atlantic | collected 2013-11
ACGAGATCAGCCTCGGTCTCGTGGGCTCGGAGATGTGTATAAGAGACAGGTGCCAATGGACAACGAAATGGGGTTAAATCAATAAAAATCATAATAGTCTTGCTATGAACAAACCTTGACTATTATCCTAAGTGACAAGAAGATCACAAGCAATGCTATCACCGTATTGATATCTCATAATCAAACAAATAGTGACTAAGTAACCTTGTATAATTTGACGTTAAACGGTGACAGCAAGGTTATATAATCAATAACCTACAGCGAAACCTCTAGTAGTTGAATAAAAGACTCATTAAACTGTCAATCAATGACAGTATGTTTTATTAAGGATCAGTTTGAGTAAATTCAGATCGACAAAAACGCTTTTAGCTGGTGCATTGTCACTCATATTCTGTGTTACTGCTCCCCTAACCTTTGCCAATAATGATCTACCCGATCTAGGTACGGCAGCAGTAAACACCTTCAGTCTCGAAAAAGAGACTGTTTATGGTGATGCCTATATGCGGGTCATCCGTTCATCAGCTCCTATGCTAAATGACCCTGTACTGAGCCAGTACCTTACTGAACTAGGTAACAAACTGGTGGCCCATGCCACCGGTGTGAAAACACCTTTCTATTTTTTCCTATTGAGAAATGACGAAATCAATGCATTCGCATTCTTCGGTGGTCACGTTGGCGTTCACACAGGTTTGTTTCTTAATGCCGATAATGAAAGCCAGCTTGCGTCAGTACTCGGACACGAGATAACACACGTTACTCAACGACATTTAGCGCGATCATTAGAAGCTCAACAGAAAAGCTCAACGGCCACAATGGTCGGCATGTTGGGGGCTATTCTGTTAACCATCGCCGCCCCGCAAGCTGGAATGGCGGCTCTGGCGACAACACAAGCATTATCGACTCAAGCCAAAATAAATTACACTCGACTGCATGAAAAAGAAGCTGACCGTATCGGCATGAAAATTCTCGTCGATGCTGGTTTTGATCCCAATGCTTCATCAGATTTTTTCGCAAAGTTAGCTACTCGATACCGCTTTACCACTAAGCCACCACAGATGTTATTGACTCACCCTCTTCCTGAATCACGTATTACAGATGCCAGAAACAGAGCCGCGCAATATCCTCATCGCTACGTGCCTGACAATATCGATTTTCAACTGGCTAAAGCACGAATACAGGTAAGATTTTCTGGCTACAGTGATGAAGCTGCACTGTCGTTATTTGAAACTCAATTAAGCAAGAAAACCTATGCATTTAAAAATGCTGCTTTATATGGTAAAGCACTAGCTCTCTTTAAGGTTGATCGTTTCAAAGAAGCGGAAACCATTATCGACTCATTGCTAAAAGAAGATGAGAACAACCTCTTTTACATTGATACTAAAACTGACTTACTGCTGCAAAGAGAGGAGAATGCGCAAGCCATCAGTTTACTTGAGGGTCAAAAAAGCCTGAAACCGACCTCTCAGGTTATCAATATCAATTTAGCCAATGCGTATATTGAATCTGATCAGCCTAAAAAAGCGATCCCATTATTGGAAGACCAGATTTTTCTTGATAAGCAGAACCAGCTCCCCTTCTTCCTGCTGAGTGATGCCTATAAGAAAACTGGAAATAAACCGCTAGAACATTTTGTTAAAGCAGAATCCATGGCGTTAGGAGCAGATTATAAAGGTGCTATCGATCAGTTGAATTTTGCTTATCGACTGACTGAAGATAATCCACTTCAACTTGCTCGAATCGAAGCCAGAATACGACAGTTCAAGCAGTCAGATAAAGCCCTGGAAGCGTTAAAGTAAATACAGATATTATTCCACATTCAGCTCCGCTATAAGGACTGAATGTGGAAGCCAGTAACAATAAAACTTATTTTTTACATTAGCTTATACTAAAATCTCTTTTAAAAAATTTGATTTTGTCAGTACTCTTATTGTGACTTTGCTCACCTTTTCACGTATGATATCGTCACATTTCGAAGACAAGATTAACCACAATGACTCAAGCTACCATTATTCATAATCCTCGCTGCTCAAAAAGCCGCCAAACACTTGCTTTGCTTGAGGAAAACAACTGTGAAATTTTAGTTATTGAATACCTTAAGAATCCCTTAGTTAAGAGTGAAGTTGAAGATTTATTGACTAAACTAAACTTAACGGCAAGGGAGATAATGCGCACGAAAGAAACAGAGTATAAAGAACAAGGGTTGAGCGAGCCTAACATCACCGAAACACAGCTTATTCAAGCCATTGTTAACACCCCTAAACTACTGGAACGCCCTATTGTGTTAGCGAATGGCAAAGCAGCCATCGGCCGACCGCCAGAGAACGTGCTTTCAATCTTATAAATAATCTTTAAATATAGGTCTTTCATGAGCTCTAACACGCTATTTCAGTTGTGCCGAACAGGCTACCTATTCCTCGTCGTGCTTTTGTGTGCTTGGTTTATAAATCAAGGAATAAACGGCCAATATTCACTCGCGTTTACCCTTCTTTGGATCATCCCAATCTTATTGCCTCTTAAAGGAGTGATTCAGGGTAAACCTTATACCTATGCATGGGGAAGCTTCATCATCTGCCTTTATATGCTCCATGGACTTACATTACTCTATGTGACAGATGAGTATTTTATTTTTGCTTTAGTAGAAGTACTGCTTCTAGGCTCCCTACTGATTGGATTCCCCTTTTACGCCAGAATACGCGGACGTGAATTAGGCTTAGGTTTAAAGAAGCATAAGAAATAAGTACGCATAACATCGTATTAACATTAAGCGCCTACGGGCGCTTTTTGTTTTCTTGAAGACCAACTAAAAAGGAGGTTAATCGCTGTGGCTCATGTTATATTTTAGTTACATGAATGAGTCATTAAGTTTTGGAGTATGCATCTATGCGGTATTATCACGCGCTGAGCCTTATCAGTCTTTTAAGCTTAACAGCTTGTGGCGGTGGAGGTTCAGAGACTGAAACGCCAACACCCGTTACCCCAACACCTCCAAGTTTGACTCGTTGTGAACAAGGTTCAGAATTGACTGTTGTATCAACCTCGTCAAGTATCGAGTTTATGACTGAGCAAAATTACTTAGCTCATCAAACCGCAACCATTATTGCCAAAATAGAGAATAGAGACAGCTCAGGCTTGGATTTCACATGGCAACAGCTCAGTGGTCCGACTCTCGTGTTAACCTCAATCAAAAGCCCAGTGCTTGCAGTACAATTCGCCGAAGCCGGTAGCTACTCTTTCTCGGTTAACATACAGTCAAGTGGTCTTAACCTCACCGAAAACCTTGATCTAACTGTAAGCGAGGCGACATCTTCTCTACTCACTATTCGCAGCGGACATCAAGTGGTCGAAGGGAACAATGCCAGTTTCCGTATTGACAGAACAGGCACGAATGGCGATCAAATCCCATCAAATATCAGCTGGTGCATCGCATCTGGCCCAGAAGTTAAATTGGATGTGGTCAACCCAGAACGTCCACAGTTTGTTGCACCAACGGTCGATACTGACACCGTCTCCATACTACGAGCTACAGGCACGATTGCTGGTGAATCAGCCTCTGGAGAGGTCATCGCGTTAATCACCAATGAAGCCCCCATCACTTCACAATACTTCGATACGCCAGTAGCAAGAACCTTTGCCTATAAAAACAGTTCACCTTATGCTGATGCCATAGAGACGTGTGTATACTCTAATCAACTCACCTCCCCCTGCTCAACAAGTAAACTGCCGTTACTTGGCCAATTATCCGGTGGAACCGATAAAGCAAAAATCATGGACAGAGTCTTAGTGTCACATCAGTGGATGGGTGATAACTTTGAAACATTTATCGACCAGATGGATCCGAACAGTGATTTTGCCAACCTGCTGCAATCAGTTACTTCAGTGGTCATCAGTTACGATGTTCGCCCCTCTTTTTACTGGGTAGTGACTGGCGCTATCTATCTTGACCCCAACGATCTCTGGTTACTTGCCCAAGAGCGTGATGTGATTAATGAAGCCCCTGATTATCGTAGTAATTTTAGTAATGAGTTAGGCTTTATTATGCCTTGGCGATACGTTAAAAATAATGAATACGTTTCTGATACAACCCCTCGTTCTACTAGAACCAACCGTACCTTGACGCAACTGTCCCCAGATCTATCCTCTCTGCTTTATCATGAATTGGCCCATGCCAATGATTTTTTCCCAAGTTCGACTCATTCAAGCCTAGGTATAAACAGCCAGACCTTGCTTGATCATTTCCAGAGAAGAGCAAATGCAGGAGAATTAATCTCAGATCTCCTGACGGTTTTGTTCCCTCTAACCAGCAATGAAATGTTCAATCTAGCCAAAGTCAGTTTCAAAGGTGATACGGCAAATTCAGTCCAGAAAGCTTACATGCCAGATGACATCACCCAATTTTTCTCTAACGATATAGCCAGCGACTATTACGCCTATTCAAGTACACGAGAAGATGTGGCCATGTTGTTTGAAGAGAGCATGATGAGTCATCGATATGGCATTTTACGTGATGTAGGTGTCACTGACCGTCCAGAAAATGCCACAGCACAAACCATTATCGTGGATTGGGGCCAACGTGGTCGCATAGGACAAAACTCATTGCAAGACAGAGCTGCTTTTGTACTGGAGAATATCTTCCCTACGATGAACGGCGCTAACTTAATCAGTAACCTGCCTACTCCAATTGCTATGACAAAGGGTGAGTCTTGGTCAGAAAACCTAACGATCTCGTTGCTAGAGAAGTCTCAGAAATCAAGCTCAAGCCAACAACACAGTGCTAGTGAAGAATCACGAGTACATCCAGAGATCAGAGTGAGTGGTGATAGGCATAGAAGGGAAAACTAGACATGAATACCAAAACAAAAAAGCGCGGAGCTCATTGAGTCCGCGCTTTTTATGTTAAGAAACTAACGTGTACTCTATAACCTAAGCATCTCTTTAACGAAGGGGATAGTCAGCTTGCGTTGGTGAACCAACGAAGCCTTATCTAATCTGTCGAGCACATCAAACAGTGTACGTAGATCACGTGCTAAGCGATTTAAAAGAAAACGGCCGACATCTTCAGGAAGTTGTAAGCCCCTCATTGCCGCTCTGCGTTGTAGCGCTGCCAATTTCTCATTATCTGCCATCGGTTGCAGTTGATAATTCAAGCCCCACTGCATACGAGAAATAAGATCAGGCAGGGTAAAACCAGAATCTGTTGGTGAAACACTTGCACTGACAATCAGTGAGCAGTTCTTATGTTCAGCAACGCGATTGTAAAGATCAAAAATGGCCTCCTCCCATAATGGGTGCCCGGCAATCGCATCGACATCATCGATACAAATCAGATCTAAATTCTCTAATCCTTCGAGTAAGGCCGTTGATATACTGGCGTGTATACCAAGGGGTAGGTAAAAGCTGCTGCGGTGTAAATCATTAGCATGCGCACATGCCGCATGCATAAGATGAGTTCGACCTGATTTAACCGGTCCCCACAAAAAGACCGTACGTTCAGAATGCCCTTCTGCACATGCTTGTAAACTCTGAATTAACTCATCATTTCCAGCGGCTGGATAATAACTGTTAAATGTTTCATCATCAGGCAGATGAACGGGCAAAGATAACTGTATAGGTGAATTAGATTTCACTCAATGACTTCTCAATTTCAAGCGATGTAACTTAGATACCCATTTTAACATGAGTACCCACCAATTTGAATAACTAGCCACGCCATCGGTATTCTAACTTTTGCGCTGGAACGACAATAGACGTCTCTATGTTGTTATTGCTGCTCATATCGCCATCATTATTTGATTCAGCTTCAAAAACTCTTGGTTCCAATGCCATCAAACGATGAAGATCATCGAGGCTACCAAATAATTCAAGATTATACGTCACACGAGTACCAAGCATTTGTGACACATTAACCGTTTTTACTGCGCTGAGTTGTTTAAGGTATTTTTCAATCTCAACCAATTGTTTCATCTCAGATATATCGACAAAAGTAACGGTGCTATTGAGCCGCTCACCAGAATCGGCAATGGCATAACGGCTAACGTAATATTCACTGACGGTCGAAATAATCCCCGTGACAGCGGCACTCGCATCAACTGCTACCTGACGATGAGTCACTAAAGGCGTTTTCATCTCTTGCTCATCATTACCTTCAGCAAATAAAGAGACACTGTATTCGACCCCATTCGCGTTGGGGCTCATTGATGCCACCACAAAGTAATCAGCTTGATAGCGCTGAGATGCTTGTTCGATTTGCTCGACAAACATCCCTCTCACATCATTAATGGAGATCTGCATGTTGTCATCGAGATCCATCAACGGAAATATTAGAGGCACCCCTTTAGCTTCAGCTTCTAATTTGAAAATCTGGCGACTATCCAGTAGTGAACCATCATTAAGAATGCTTCTCTTTCCATCCAAATCTTCAACCAGCCAAATCAACGTCAAGGGACGCTGTTTACCCCAAACTGGCAGCTGAGCTTCTCGAAGCAGTTCCAATATACGTTTATGGTCAAAATTCACTTTAAGGAATAACTCTCCATCAATGTCATGATAACCATATTGACTGATCAACGTATTGGGAGACTTTACTCTTGCGATAATAATTGGATTAGCCAGTGCAGCCGTTGCACCGGAATTCTTCAAGATCACATTTTGAAGCGCCACTGAGATGGCCTTATTGCGTTCAGCAGTCGAACGAGTTTCAACCGGAACAAGACTTTCATCAAGTATCGTGACTTCTGTAGCATTCACTGAGTTGAACTGGATAAACAAACAACTCGCATATAAGAGTGAGGCTTTAAATAAGGTTTTGAGCATCTTCTACTGTTCTAAAAGGTCGAGATAATAAAATTGTATCACAACTTTTATCCCACATCTGATCTCACTTCATTATTATAATGAAATCATAACTTAACATAATGAGAACTCAATAGAGTGACGCACATCGCTATGAAAAATATACCATGATGGTATAGTTCTCAGGTTTACCTTACGTTAAGAGAATAAAAATGAAAAATGTTTCACTTGTACTTCAAGGGGCTCAAATGCTCTTTGTTGCCTTTGGCGCACTAGTATTAATGCCGCTGCTGACTGGTTTAGATACTAACGTTGCGCTGTTTACGGCAGGCATTGGTACCCTAATTTTCCAAATTATTACCAAACGACAAATTCCCATTTTTCTCGCTTCATCATTCGCCTTTATCGCCCCTATCATGTACGGCGTTCAAACGTGGGGGATCCCATCAACCATGGGCGGATTGATGGCCGCTGGCTGTGTTTATGTCGTTTTAGCCACGTTAGTTAAAGTCAGAGGTGATGGCTTCATTAAACGCTTGCTACCACCTGTTGTTGTGGGACCCGTGATCATCGTGATTGGTTTAGGGCTCGCTCCCACTGCAGTTAACATGGCTTTAGGTCGAAGCGGCGATGGTTCAATCATATTAGTTGAGCAAAGCACAGCTCTGTTCATTTCACTCTCTGCTCTGCTAAGCACCATCGCTGTCGCCATATTTGCAAAGGGCATATTGAAACTGATGCCAATTTTAGCTGGTATTATTGTTGGTTACAGCTTGAGCTTAGGGTTTGGTATCGTTGATTTCACCCCAGTAATCAACGCAAGCTGGATTGCGATGCCCAATTTTGTTGCACCAGAATTCAATTGGTATGCCATCGCTTTTATGATCCCTGTGGCCATTGCCCCCGCTGTTGAACATATTGGCGATATTCTTGCTATCTCTAATGTCACTGGAAAGGATTATCTAAAGAAACCTGGCTTACATCGCACATTAGCAGGAGACGGCGTTGCAACTATCGCAGCATCAGCCTTCGGTGGACCACCAAATACCACATACTCAGAAGTAACAGGTGCAGTAACATTAACCAAAAACTTCAATCCAGTCGTGATGACTTGGACTGCGGTTACCGCCATAATTCTTGCTTTTGTCGGTAAACTTGGGGCCATGATGTTGACCATACCAGTGCCAGTCATGGGCGGAATTATGTGTCTGTTGTTCGGTTCTATTGCCGCTGTTGGTTTAAATGCATTAATTAAGAACCAAGTGGATCTTAATGAACCAAGAAACCTCTGTATCGTGGGTGTCACTCTAGTGTTTGGTATTGGGGGGATGGCTTTTGGTATTGGTTCATTCAGTCTATCCGGAATTAGCTTATGCGGTATCGTCGCCATTGTGATGAACTTGCTACTACCAATGCCGAAACAGCCTGAATCTTAAGTGTTGATACTAACTAGGTATAAGAACTAAAACGGATTAAAACAAAAAGCCTTTCAAACGAAAGGCTTTTTTAGCTAAATCATACTGAAGCAAAGAACGTAATTAAGATGCACTTTCTTCTGAAGGATATTTAGCTGCTGTTTCTGCGATCAAAGTTTGTAACTCACCTTTCTGATACATCTCAGTCAGAATGTCACAACCGCCGACTAATTCGCCTTCAACCCACAATTGTGGAAACGTTGGCCAGTTAGCATATTTAGGTAATTCACTGCGAATGTCCGGATGTTGTAAAATATCAACAAATGCAAACTGAGCATTACAATTAATCATGATTTGAGCTACTTGAGATGAAAAACCACAGCTCGGTAATTTTGGTGAACCTTTCATATACACTATGATAGGGTTTTCAGAGATTTGCAGCTTGATCTTCTCTACTGTTTCGTTTGTTTCCATTATATTTCCTAACTCACACGATAACTAACAAATTTATACTATTGTACTTCAGGTAACCCCATAACTAAAACCTACTTTTTAAAGGGCTTTAATTGACTCGCATTATCGATTGCAAAAATCTTATAATTGAACATACTGTGTGTGATTTTTCGAGTAGAATCATACTAACAAGTATTACAAATCAATTTTTTTGTTGAGTGGAGAAACGCAATGGCTTTTGAATTACCGGCACTACCTTACGCTAAAGATGCTCTTGAACCGCATATTTCTCAAGAAACCATCGAATATCATTATGGTAAGCACCACAACACTTACGTTGTGAAGCTTAACGGATTAGTAGAAGGTACTGAATTAGCTGAAAAGAGCCTAGAAGAGATCATTAAGACCTCTACTGGTGGTATTTTTAACAATGCAGCCCAAATCTGGAACCACACTTTTTACTGGAACTGCCTATCGCCAAATGGCGGCGGCGTTGCAACGGGTCCTGTAGCTAAAGCAATTGATGATGCTTTTGGCTCTTTTGAAGCATTCAAAGCACAATTTACTGATTCAGCTGTCAATAATTTCGGTAGCGCTTGGACTTGGTTAGTGAAAAATGCTGATGGCTCTGTAGCCATCGTCAACACAAGCAATGCAGCAACACCATTAACTGATAGCAGTGTTACACCAATCATGACGGTTGATGTTTGGGAACACGCTTACTATATCGATTACCGCAATGTTCGTCCTGACTACCTTGCTCATTATTGGGAATTGGTAAACTGGGACTTTGTTAACCAAAACTTCGCCTAGTTTTAAGGTTAAATCAGACGACTAGCCATACTCGTCTATCAAAATATTAGGAGCTTTTTTAAGCTCCTTTTTTATTTTCGCCAATCACTTCTTTCAGTAAAATCCTCTAACCTACTTCTGCAACTGTTGCATTTGCAACTGTTTGTCATTGTTTTATTTAACTTTTTTAATGCTTACTTCATAATTTAGGTCTAATATTAATAACAGGAGACTGATTCTCAGTTATCGCTTTCAACCTATTTGGGCGTTTCAGGGGGTAGACAATGAGCATATTTGAGCATTACCAACAGCGCTATGAAAAAAAACTAGACGAAGAATATTCATTACAGGAATTTTTAACGATCTGTAAAGAAAACCGAAGTTCTTATGCATCAGCAGCCGAGAGACTACTGTTAGCAATTGGAGAAGCTGAGGTTGTCGACACATCGAAAGATCCTATTCTCAGCAGAATTTTCTCCAACCGGTTAATTTCACGCTACCCAGAATTTAAAAACTTCTATGGCATGGAAGAGGCTATTCAACAAATAGTCGCTTACCTTAAACATTCAGCACAGGGTCTTGAGGAATCAAAGCAGATATTGTATTTACTTGGTCCTGTTGGCGGCGGTAAGTCATCGCTTGCAGAGAAGCTAAAGTCTTTAATGCAGAAAATTCCCATTTACATCCTGAGTGCAAATGGTGTTAGAAGCCCTGTTAATGATCATCCATTCTGTCTTTTTAACCCTGATGAGGATGCAGAATTACTGTTTAACGAATACAAAATCCCTCACAGATACTTAAAATGTATTATGTCACCATGGGCGGTTAAGCGGTTACATGAGTTCGGTGGTGATATCTCTAAATTTAAGGTCGTCAAAGTCTACCCAGCAATTTTAGACCAAATGGCCATCGCGAAAACAGAGCCTGGAGATGAGAACAATCAAGATATCTCCTCCTTGGTAGGTAAAGTCGACATTAGGCAATTAGAACACTTTGCCCAAAATGATGCCGATGCTTACTCTTACTCAGGTGCTCTATGTCGAGCCAATCAGGGGTTAATGGAGTTTGTAGAGATGTTTAAAGCGCCAATCAAGGTGCTGCACCCTCTACTCACTGCGACTCAGGAAGGGAATTATAATGGTACTGAAGGGCTATCCGCCCTGCCCTATAATGGCATGATACTAGCTCACTCCAACGAATCTGAGTGGACCACTTTTAGAAACAACAAAACAAATGAAGCATTTTTAGATAGGGTGTACATCGTTAAGGTTCCTTACTGCCTGAGGGTCACAGAGGAAATCCAGATCTACAACAAGCTACTTTCCAATTCTGAATTGGCAAAGGCGCCATGTGCTCCGGGTACCCTAGAGACGTTAGCTCAATTTAGTGTGCTCTCTAGAATGGTCGCACCTGAAAACTCCTCTATCTATTCAAAAATGCGAGTCTATGATGGTGAAAGCCTCAAAGACACAGATCCAAAAGCTAAATCATACCAAGAGTATCGAGACTATGCTGGGGTCGACGAAGGAATGCATGGGTTATCAACCCGCTTCTCTTTTAAAATTCTCTCTAAGGTCTTTAACTTCGATCACAGTGAGATAGCTGCCAATCCTGTTCATCTTTTCTATGTACTAGAAAGACAAATTGAGCAGGAGCAATTCCCAAGTGAAACGGCAGAACGTTATCTTGAGTTTCTCAAGGGATATCTTATCCCTAAGTATGTCGAGTTCATCGGCAAAGAGATACAAACAGCTTATCTCGAATCATACTCCGAGTACGGCCAAAACATTTTCGACCGTTACGTGACCTATGCAGACTTCTGGATTCAAGATCAAGAGTACCGTGATCCTGAGACCGGTCAGCTTTTCGATCGCTCAGCCTTAAACGCAGAGCTTGAGAAAATCGAGAAACCTGCAGGCATTAGTAATCCAAAAGATTTCCGTAATGAGATCGTTAACTTTGTTCTCAGGGCGAGAGCCAATAATGATGGTTCAAATCCACTTTGGACTAGTTATGAAAAACTTCGCACAGTGATAGAGAAGAAGATGTTCTCGAACACAGAAGATCTCTTACCTGTTATCTCTTTCAATGCTAAAACCTCCACCGATGATCAGCGTAAGCACGATGATTTCATCGATAGAATGATGGATAAAGGCTACACCAAGAAACAGGTCAGACTGCTATCAGAATGGTATCTGAGAGTACGTAAGTCTTCTTAACTTAGACATAAGTAGGGAGCTTGCTCCCTACTATGGCTTGGGAGGTACGCATGGCGAATTTTATCGATAGACGGCTTAATGCTAAAGGGAAAAGTACGGTCAATCGTCAACGATTCATCAACAGATATAAGCAACAGATTAAAAAATCTGTTAGCGATGCAGTCACAAGAAGAAGTGTCACTGACGTTGATAAAGGGGAGAAAATCGGCATCCCCACCAAAGATATAAAAGAGCCCTCTTTTCATCAGGGTCAAGGTGGCGTAAGAGAGCGCGTTCACCCAGGCAATGATCAATTTACCCGAGGAGACAAAATTGAACGTCCACCATCAGGCGGCGGTCAAGGTTCGGGGCAAGGTGAAGCTTCTGATTCTGGTGAAGGAGAAGATGATTTTGTATTTCAAATCTCAAAAGATGAATACTTAGAACTGCTTTTTGAAGATTTAGAACTGCCAAACCTCCAAAATAATCGTCTAAATAAATTAGTCGAATACCAAACATATCGAGCAGGAGTGACCAGTGATGGCGTTCCGGCAAACATCAATATTGTTCGATCGCTCAGATCATCGCTAGCCAGACGAATTGCGATGTCGTCATCAAAGAAAAAAGACCTAAAGCAGCTCATAAGTGAACTTGAGGAACTTGAAAACACCCCAGGTGCAGAAGCTGAAAAAATTCTATTTTTAAAACAAGAAATAGAGGAATTAAAACAAAAAATTTCTAAGGTTCCTTTTATCGATACCTTCGATCTTAGGTACAACAACTATGCGAAAAGAGAGATCCCATCCAGCCAAGCAGTGATGTTCTGTATTATGGATGTCTCAGGCTCTATGGATCAAGCAACCAAAGATATGGCGAAGCGTTTTTATATCTTGCTTTACCTGTTCCTAACGCGAACCTATAAAAATCTCGACGTTGTCTATATTCGTCACCACACACAAGCAAAAGAAGTTGATGAGCATGAATTTTTCTACTCTCAAGAAACCGGCGGCACCATCGTCTCCAGTGCATTAAAACTCATGGATCAGATACAAAAAGAGCGTTATCCGGAGAGCGAATGGAACATCTATGCCGCGCAGGCTTCTGATGGTGATAATTGGGCTGACGATTCTCCTGGATGCAAAAACTTACTGGAGAAAAAAATATTACCTGTAGTGCGATACTTTAGCTACATAGAGATCACTAACCGAGCTCATCAAACACTTTGGCGAGAATATGAAAGCTTGCAAGAAAGCTTCGACAACATTGCTGTTCAACATATAAAGCAAGCCGATGACATATACCCTGTATTTAGAGAATTATTTAAGAAACAAGCTGTTTAGGGGGCGTTATGGATAACAAAAAAAAGAGAACACCGCTTGATGATGGGCCAGATTGGAACTTTGAATTACTGCAAACCTATTTGACCGAAATAGAAAAAGTGGCCGCTCATTATAAAATTGAGTCCTACCCCAATCAAATAGAGGTGATCACAGCCGAACAGATGATGGATGCTTATGCTGGCATCGGTATGCCCATAGGTTACACCCACTGGTCATTTGGTAAAAAATTCATCGAAACTGAGCAGAGCTACAAACGTGGCCAGATGGGTCTAGCTTATGAGATTGTCATTAACTCTGACCCTTGTATTGCTTATCTCATGGAAGAGAACACCATCACCATGCAAGCTTTGGTGATGGCACATGCCTGTTTTGGTCATAATAGTTTCTTTAAAAATAACTATCTTTTCAAAACTTGGACTGATGCGAGTTCAATTATTGACTACCTCGTTTTTGCTAAAAACTATATAAGCCAATGCGAGGAAGCTCATGGCGTAGAGAACGTCGAATTGATCATCGACTCTTGTCACGCACTCATGAATTACGGCGTTGACCGGTACAAACGTCCGAGTGAGATCTCCTTCAAGGAGGAGCAGCTCAGACAAAAAGATCGTGAAGAATACCTTCAAAGTCAGGTGAATGATCTTTGGCGTACTATTCCCTCGACTCAAAGTGAGTTAAAAGAGAAACCAAGATCTCATTTCCCAGAAGAACCTCAAGAGAATATTCTCTATTTTATTGAGAAGCACGCCCCGCTATTAAAACCATGGGAGCGGGAAATTGTTCGTATTGTGCGTAAGATGGGCCAATATTTCTACCCACAAAAACAGACTCAGGTAATGAATGAGGGCTGGGCAACGTTCTGGCATTACACCATTCTCAACCACCTCTATGATGATGGCTTGGTGACGGATCGATTTATGATGGAGTTTTTACAAAATCATACTAATGTTGTCGCACAACCCAGTTACAACAGCCCTTACTATAGTGGAATTAATCCTTATGCCTTAGGTTTTAACATGTTTGTTGATATCAGGCGTATATGTGAAAACCCGACTGAAGAAGATAAACATTGGTTCCCTGAAATTGCGGGAAGTGATTGGCTCGAAACACTGCATTTCGCCATGCAAAACTTTAAAGACGAAAGCTTCATTAGCCAGTATTTATCGCCCACTATTATTCGCCAATTCAAACTTTTTGGTATTTTGGATGATGATGAAAAAAATTATCTATCCGTTTCCGCTATTCATGATGAACAAGGTTACAAAGACATTCGTCAAATGCTGTCTCAGCAATATAACTTATCCAATTTAGAGCCTAACATTCAGGTTCAAAATGTTGAAGTAAAGGGAGATAGGTCACTCACATTAAGATACATCCCTACTAATCGTGTTCCTCTTGCTAAGAGCCGCCATGAAGTGGTTAAACACCTGCATAGACTATGGGGATTTGATGTCCGGTTAGAGGAGATTGATGAGAATGGAGAGCAAACAATTATTGCGACTTGCCCAAGTGAGGAAGAGGAATAATTAATCTTAAATATTGAACATAAAAAAAGCGCCAATAGGCGCTTTTTTTATGGATGTCACTTTTCGCTTATGCGTAAGTGAAATCTACGTGCTCGATAAGAGGCTTGAACGCGTGACGTTGCATAGCTTTAACGCTAACTTTAACATCAGTACCATCAAGATTGATAGTCAGACCATTTGTGTAAAAATCTTCATTCGCTTGAATGTTGATGATATCTTTGTGGTCAAAAACGATAGCAACAGGCTCTTTACCTGGACCATAGATAACTGCAGGAACTTTGTCTGCATGACGTAGGCGGCGGCTCGAACCTTTCCCAATTTCAGTACGGACTTGTGCAGCGATAGTATAAGACATGGTTTTCTCACTTAAATAATTAGTTTCAGTTTGTCCTCCATTTTCGACCAACGAGGACGCATTTATAGCGGGCGGATATTACCACAGCGTCTTTAAACGAACAAACAATTTAATACTTATCTCAGAACTTGGCATTTACCAAGTACGGACAGGGCCAGTATCGACATGAATAAAGCCTGAACGGGGATAATAACCCACACCGCCGAGCTTAAGTTCTACCGCAGCTTCACGAAGATCACTTAACTTCACATCTGGAATAGCGATGTCCATTGCCATTCCCTTCATATGATAACTTTTCTTTGCAACACCACGACTTTTTGACACTAGCATCGCATTGGTCATTGGGGAGCGATAACCAGATATCACGTTAAAGTCATCCTCAACGTTTAGCGTCTCTTTAAGTTTAAACAACAGATCATACAAACGAATATCCATTGGAACGGACTCATTACGTCTATGGTCTCTCAATGTATGACTAAACTCAGACAAAATGCTTTTTTGATAGTGTCCATCTATCCAATAGCTTCCATGGCCACGTTCGCCAGTATGAATATTGTGAAAACCAAGGTTTCTAATGCCTTTTGTTGAACGGCTCGCCTGAGCCTTTGACGGGAGAACTGAATACATTGCAATACCACTAAGGCCTAACAACAATTGCCTACGGGCAGGACACACTAAGGACACACTATCACCACTGCTGAATACTTAACCACAAGTGGGACAAAATATACGCTATTAATAGTGAAATCAAGTTAACATTGATACAGAAATATACCGTTTATTTTTTACTCAACATTATTCTTTTATCGAAACAAGATTAACTACTGAATTTTGTTGATAAATGTCGTTTCTAAATTGAGCTAAGCCTCCATCGTCCATCCAAGCGGTCCAATAGACTAAATGCACCGCTAGCGCATTATCGAAGGCAAACCACTGAGTTTTGTCTCTGTGTATTTGTAGATCAACCCATGTTTGCTTATCTTTAACTAAATTCGACGCGAGCCAATTAGCTAAGGATTCGACTTTTTCGACCCGAATACAGCCAGAAGAGAGCGCTCTATTGGACTCTTCAAACAACGCTTTATCATAAGTATCGTGAAGGTAAACATTATATTCATTTTTAAAATAAAACTTATAACGCCCTAACGTATTACCTTTGCCAGGTTTTTGTTCTAAACGATAAGGGAATTTTCCTTTTGCCAACTCTTGCCACTCTTCAGGCGTTTTAACAATTGGCGAGCCTACAGAGTTATAAACATCGAAATTGTGCTCTTTAATGTAGGCTCCATCTTTGCGAAGTTTAGGCAGCAAATCACGTCTTAACAGGTTTCTGGGAACTCTCCAACTTGGGTTAAGTACCATATTCGATATGTAACTGCTCAACCTAGGAGTCTGACGATATGGCTTGCCTACAATCACCCTAGATTCAAGCTTAATTTCACCTTGATCAACCAAGACCATCTCAAACGCAGGTATGTTAACCAATAGGAATCGAGAGCCAAGAGTGCTCAAATACCTAGATTTACTTATAAAGTTATCCGCTAAAAGATGTGCCCTCTTAACTGGAGTGAGATTTAACCACCGTAAAGTCTCAGGCCCTATTATCCCGTCTTGCTTTAAACCATGACGATGTTGAAACCCTTCAATTGCATTAACCACATCAGCTGTCATGACGTTATTTTCTGGGTCTAACACTGCCAAGTCACCCAGCAGCTTCAGTCTACGGTTGATTTCAGGAAGTGAGGAGTGGTTATCACCCTCTTCTAACCACACGTTTAATACAATCCCTTTCCAACTGTGAAGTTGATCTATCCAAAGCAAGTATCTGATCCGATTGCTGACAGGCAGGTAATCTTTTGATCTAGGCTCGACTGAAAACGCATTTAAGTACACGTCATCAGTGCCCCCACCACCTTGGACTGGAATATTCTCAGACTGCCAAAATTGTGCGAGATCTGTTTGAATGTTATCAACGACATCTAGATGTTCATTCCTAGTACCTTGAGCAAGAATACGTTTGTACTCAGTCAAACGCACTGAAGGCTTCAGTAGACTGACTAATTGAACTTGATATTGTAGGGAGTTGATCGCAGCATCAACCCTGTCCATGGCAAACACGGAAGTAGGATAAACAAGGGATACAATAAGGGTAAAAACAATCCTGATAAACTTGCCTAGCTCCATAACACCACCCTATTATCACCATTGCATTAATAGATACGGTAAGGAAAAAATTATCCAATCAATTGCAGTGACTAAACAAAGTTTACTCCTTGGTTCAGTAGAATGCCAAAATCGTATTTCAGTTAATGCAACAACATCTACACCTCAACTAACCCTGTCAGTCATGCAAGAGCTTGTTACTGATGATAAGGCATTAATTTTAAAGTGGTTGGCTATATATCAATTAAAATGTGACCTTCACAAGGCGTCTAGCAACCCTGTATTTACGAGCCAAACGTTATAATAGAAATACCTATCGATAGGGTAAGAGCAATTACATTTCGACATTTTTACACCACTTTCATCTCATCTCCAAAAGAAAGGGATCACTGTATCGGTTATCTTATGAGAGGAATAATACCAATCAGTATAAGAAGTTGATCTACTCAGAGTGTCTTTTGGCAAACT
>OJDH01000420.1_pt1 | contig 17313 bp, 13 predicted proteins | sample 1592761 | NCBI WGS metagenome assembly OJDH01 (sample SAMN05416855, study PRJEB24817) | seawater metagenome | isolation source: Sea water | place: Canada:Atlantic | collected 2013-11
CAGGTGACTTCATTAATGTACCCGCTGCGGGCAACGAATTTAATAATGCGGTTGTCGTGATGGGGGCGTATGCCACCCCAGGTTTGACCCAGTGGCGCCCAGGACTAATGTTATCTGATCTGGTTAATCGCAATAGCTTGATGGGCACAACCGACGTTGACTATGCCCTAATCATGCGGGGGGCTAAATTTGCACGCCAGAGTGACATAATTCAATTTGAGCCTGCTAAAGTACTTTCTGGTGAGACTGATGTTGAATTGAATGCATTCGATAAAGTCGTATTTTTTAACCGTTTTACTCCCGTAGACCCTGAAGAGAGCGACAAAGAAGGTGAAAAGAAGGGTAATGACTCTAAGCGTGCGACTAACCAACAAAAGCAAGATACGCAGTACGTAAACAACATACCTATGCAAAACGGGGCTAACGGCCAAGTAACAAGCAATACGCAAAACCCGCAATTTGAAAATACGTTACGCGACCAAAGTGCCGGAAACAATTCACGAGATAACAAAGGCACCAAGGATGACGAAAACATTGAAGATAAAAAAGCTAACCTCTTACAAGAATTAGATTTAGCCAGCTTCACAGAAAAGTATTTGGTTTTAGAGAAAACGAAGTATCTGTCTCGTGAAGAACTATTAGCGCCTATTATTGAGCGTTTACAAAACGAGAGTTCGCAGAGCTCGCCAATGAAATTGGTTGAAATTACTGGGCAAGTAAAATTCCCCGGTGTGTACCCAGTACAGAAGAACGCGACTGTGCGCGACCTTATTTTAGCCGGCGGTGGCTTGTTAGAATCGGCTTATTTACAAAAAGCTGAAATATCGCGTACTAGCTTAGACAGCAGCAATGCGCTGCGCATAGAGCACATACAGATTGATTTAATAGATTCAATGCTAGGTAACAATAACATCGCCCTGCAAAGTAAAGACACGCTCAATGTGTTACGCACCCCTGATTGGCACGAAAACAAAAAAGTAGAGTTGGTGGGCGAGGTTGTATTCCCTGGGGTTTATCAAATCAAAAAAGGCGAAACGCTTGCTCAGTTAATTGAGCGTGCAGGTGGCTTAACCGAAGAGGCAACCGTCAAGGCGGTAGTGTTTACTCGTGAAGAGTTAAAACAGCGTGAGCGTGAAAACCTAGACAAGTCAGTAGAGAACTTACGTCAGCAAATTGCATCAACCAATCTTTCTGGTAGTCAAAATGTGAAAACCATTGATTACCAAGAAGCGACGTTAATACTCGATGAATTGCTTAATGTTGAACCCGTGGGCCGCTTAGTGATTGATATGCCGCAAATCATAGCAGGTAACCCTACAGCTGATTTATCACTTAAAGATGGCGACAAACTGTTTGTGCCTAATATTTCTTCTTCAGTTTCGGTAGTCGGTGAAGTGTTTGTACCGTCAACCCATATGTTTAAATACGGCAAAACACTCGAGCAATATGTAGCTAACTCTGGTGGTGAAACCGACCGCGCAGACATGGACGATGTTTACATAGTTAAAGCTGATGGTTCAGTGACCATTCCTGAAACATCATTCTGGTTTAGTTCAAATGAGACAGTGTTAGAGCCAGGCGACACCATAGTGGTACCGCGTGATGTCACCAACTACGAGCGTTTAGGATTATGGCAAACCATTACCCAAATAGCCTATCAGTCAGCGATTGCGTTGATAGCAATTGGCAATCTTTAACTTGTTAAATGAGAAATTTGAGTAATTGAAATGACTGATACGAAAAATAACACGCCAGAAAAAGACAAGGTTCAATACGTAGCGATATCGCCTGACATGTTTCAGGCGCAAAACAATGATGACGAAATAGATTTACGAGAGTTATGGAATGTAATTTGGCGCGGTAAATGGATTATTATCGCGATTACCGCAATATTTGCAGTGGCATCCGTCTTTTATGCTTTAAGCCTACCAAATATATATAAATCCGAAGCCCTACTTGCCCCCGCGGATTCCGATCAGCAAGGCGGCCTTTCAGGGCTTTCAGGTCAACTAGGGGGCTTAGCATCCCTTGCAGGCGTAAATCTAGGTGGTGGTAAAACGGATAAAACTGCACTTGCGATAGAGATACTTAAATCCCGCGAGTTTTTTGCAAAGTTTGCCAAAAAGCACAATATTCTTCCTGACTTGATAGCGGCCGAAAGTTGGGATTTTAAGTCTGAAAAAGTTATTTATGACAAAGAAATTTATTTAGCTTCAGCAGGACAATGGGTGAGGGAGGTTTCCCCACCGAAAAAAGCAAAGCCTTCTATGCAAGAAGCTAGACAAGAATTCGAACAAATATTTTCTGTTGATAAAAGCATTGAGACTGGCATGGTTAACATAAGCATAGAGCACTTGTCGCCAAAAATCGCTAAACAGTGGGTGGATTGGTTAATTCAAGATATAAATTCTGATATGAAGATGCGTGACAAAAATGAAGCAGAGCGAAGCATTAAATATCTTGAGTCGCAAATATATAAAACGACTGTGGTTGAACAAAAGACTCTTCTTTATCAACTAATTGAAGAACAAGCAAAGACATTGATGTTTGCAGAGGTACGAGATGAGTACACATTTAAGACAATCGATTCTGCTGAAATTCCTGAAAAAAAGTCTAGACCAAGAAGGGTATTAATTGTTTTATTCGCTTTGATTGCAGGTTGTGGATTGGGAGTAATAATAATTTTCACACGATTTTTTAACGTATATTCGCAGCGTGAGGAGTAACTGATGTCAAATGTTCTTTCCCTGATAGGTCGAAATAAAGATTTGTTTATCGACGATATTTCGAATCATAATTTAAAACTACAGGAAATAATAGAGTGCTCTTCATTTTTAGTGCTTGGTGGCGCAGGCTCTATAGGGCAAGCTGTCGTAAAAGAGATATTTAAGCGAAACCCAAAAAAGCTACATGTTGTTGATATCAGTGAAAATAATATGGTTGAACTGGTACGTGATGTTAGGAGCTCATTTGGATATATTGAGGGTGATTTTCAAACATTTGCCTTAGATATTGGCTCGCTTGAATATGACGCATTCATTAAAGCAGATGGAAATTACGACTATGTACTTAATTTATCTGCTTTGAAACATGTTCGTAGTGAGAAAGATCCGTTTACTCTTATGCGTATGATAGATGTTAATATCTTCAATACGGATAAAACGATTCAGCAATCTATTGATAAAGGTACTAAAAAGTATTTTTGTGTGTCTACAGACAAAGCTGCAAATCCGGTAAATATGATGGGGGCATCTAAGCGCATAATGGAAATGTTTTTGATGCGTAAAAGCCAGGAAATAGATATTTCGACAGCTCGATTTGCCAACGTCGCGTTCTCTGATGGTTCTTTACTACATGGATTTAACCAACGAATACAAAAACGCCAACCAATTGTTGCCCCTAGCGATATAAAACGTTATTTCGTTACTCCTCAAGAGTCAGGCGAATTGTGTCTGATGTCCTGCATATTCGGTCAGAATCGTGATATTTTTTTCCCAAAGTTGAGCGAGTCGCTACATTTGATTTCGTTTGCGGACATAGCTATTAAATTCCTAGCCGGGTTGGGATATGAGGCCTACCTATGTGACTCAGAAGAAGAGGCTAGAAAACTCGTTCTAACGCTACCAGCAGAAGGCAAGTGGCCATGCTTATTTACTACAAGCGACACTACAGGCGAGAAAGATTTTGAAGAATTTTTCACCGACAGTGAGATTTTGGATATGGAGCGTTTTGTGAATTTAGGCATTATTAAGAATAATGAAAGTTTCAACGAAGAGTTGTTACAACTATTTGACTCAACGATATCTTCCATGAAGGATAAGAAAAACTGGACTAAAGAGGAGATCGTTAATCTATTTTTTAAAATGCTTCCCGATTTTGGCCACAAAGAAACGGGTAAATACCTCGACGGCAAAATGTAATGATGAATACTAAGTTAATTGATTTTATCAAACAGTTATATGGAACTAACGAGTTTATTCCTCTTCATGCTCCAAGGTTTTCTGGAAACGAAAAGAAATACGTTGCTGAAACTGTAGATAGTACCTTTGTTTCGAGTGTTGGTGCATTCGTAACACGCTTTGAAAACGATATTGCGGCTTTTACAGGCGCAACTAAGGCGGTAGCAACGGTTAACGGTACTGCAGCATTGCATACAGCACTTTATATGAGTGGTGTTAAACGGGGCGATTTGGTTATAACACAATCACTTACGTTCGTTGCTACTTGCAATGCACTTTATCATATGGGAGCTGAGCCGGTCTTCGTTGATGTTTCTAAAACGAGCTTAGGGCTGTGTCCTATCGCTTTAGAAGAGTTTCTTGAACGTAACGCTAGTTTCAACTGCGATGGCGTTTGCGTATGCACAAATACAAAACAAGTTATTCGCGCTGTAATGCCAATGCATACATTTGGACATCCTGTTGAGTTGGATGAGATCTTACGTGTCTGTAAAAAATGGAACTTAGTGTTAATTGAAGATGCTGCTGAAAGTTTAGGTTCATACTACAAAGGCATTCATACAGGCACAATCGGTAACTTTGGGGCTCTAAGCTTTAACGGTAACAAAGTAATTACCACTGGTGGGGGCGGTATGGTTCTCTGTAAATCAGCTAATTCCGGAGAGCGAACTAAACATATTACAACGACCGCAAAAGTACCTCATCCATATGAATTTTTCCATGACGAGCCCGGTTTCAACTATAGAATGCCAAATCTAAATGCGGCTCTTGGTTGTGCGCAAGTGGAATCGTTAGAAAACTTTCTTGCCTCAAAACGTGATATAGCAATGCAATATAAGGCCTTTTTTAATGGCACTGAATTCCAGTTTGTAGATGAGCCGCCATATGGCCGTTCGAATTTTTGGTTGAATGCTGTTATTTGTCCAAATATTGATTCCCGTGATGAGTTAATTAAGACTACCAATGAGTCAGGAGTAATGACAAGACCTATATGGCAGCTTATGCACACGCTACCAATGTACAGTGATTCTAAGCGAGGTGATTTGACCTATTCAGAATTTATTAGCCAGCGCTTAGTAAATATACCGAGTTCAGCTTTGAGTTAATAATGAATAATAAGACTGCTTTTCTTACAACTATTTTTCCTGCCGATGAAAATTACATCAGCGAATATTTTTCAACCCTAGCTAAACAAACTTATAAGAATTTTGACATCATTTTAGTAAATGACGGTTTTCAATATTTGGATAAGATCACGCGAAAATTCCCTAATTTAGTTATTTACGAGCTGGAGTCAGCCGGAAGCATTGCTAAAAATAGACAGTTAATGATTTCACATGCATGGAACGCGAATTACCAATTTGCAATATTTGGTGATTGCGATGACTATTTCTCTGATAATCGAGTTGAAGTTACAATAGCTAAATTGAAGCTTAATGATGTCGTTTTTAATCAAGTCATACCATTCGGGCAGGGTATTGATAAAGCAGAGGACTATTTTGGTGGAAGACTGAGTGAAGGAGAGGTTATTTCTGCAGATGATATACTTAATAAGAATGTTCTGGGTTTTTCAAATACAGGAATAAACCTTAATTGCCTTGAAGATTTTACTATTGACTTTCCCAACGATTTAGTGGCTGTTGATTGGTATTTTTTTTCACTGTTGTTAGGGCGAGGTAAGACAGCTTGTTATACCAAACACTGTCAAACTTTTTATAGACAATATACAGAGAATACCATTGGCTTTAAGACTATAGACAGTGAGAGACTACGTTATATTTTAAAGGTAAAACTCATCCATTTCACAACTCTGCTACGCAATGACTTACGGTATAACAAATGTCTAGAAAATATTAAACTTTTAGAAGAGTTTTTACTTGTAAATGAAAGTAGCTATTTGAAGCAAGTGAACCAAATAACAAACCCACTTTGGTGGGAACTTATAGATTTGACGGAATTTAAAAATGAAAATTACAAATAGTTTTGATTTAAAAAATAATTCAACACCTTATATAATTGCCGAGTTAGGCTCAAACCATAATGGCGATATGGAGCTAGCGAAGAAGCTAATAATAGAAGCGAAGGAAGCAGGGGCTAACTGTGTGAAATTTCAAAGTTGGTCAAAAGATTCGATCTTTGCGAAGAAAAAATATGAAGACAACTATTTTATAGCTGACGATTATCGAGACAGAACAGATTTTACTTTAGAGCAGATTGTTGAAGAGTATTCAATTTCGGCAAAAGAACTTCTAGAAATGAAAAAATTTGCTGATGAAGTCGGTATTGATTGCTCCTCGACTCCTTTTAATCAAGCGGAAGCAGATTTTTTAGTTGATGAGTTGAAATCGCCATTTATTAAAGTTGCATCTATGGATTTAAATAATTTGCCCTTTTTAGAATACTTGGCACAAAAGAAATTGCCTATGATTATATCTACTGGACTTAGTGAATTGTATGAAATCGATAAAGCAGTTAGAACAATTGAAAATGCAGGTAACAAACAAATCTGTATACTTCATTGCGTATCAACTTACCCACCTGTAGATAGTGATGTTAACTTAAACAATATTATCACCCTAAGTAAAGCTTATCCGGATTATCCAATCGGATTTTCTGATCATACTATAGGCACAGAAATTCCTTTAGCCTCTGTTGCTCTGGGCGCTGCTTTGATAGAAAAGCATTTTACTTTAGATAAAAATATGGAAGGCTGGGATCATAAAGTATCAGCCACAAAAGATGAGTTGGAAGTCATCGTTAAGGGAGCTGGCAGAATTACTGATGCTCTTGGAGATTTTAGAATTAGAGCTACTGAATCAGATGAAAAAAAAGCAGAGTTCAGACGAAGCATTGTGTTAACTCGGAGTTTGAAATCTGGTGAAAAGATTACCTGCAATGATATAGATTATAAGCGACCGGGCGTGGGAATAAAACCAGAGTTGGCTAAGTTTGTCATCGGATTAGCCGTAAATAAGGATTTGGAAGCAGATCATATATTAATGAAGAGTGACTTAACGTAGATGCTTGCAATAATCCCGGCTCGAGGAGGTTCTAAAGGCCTTCCTAGGAAAAATATTAGGCCACTACTTGGTAAACCATTAATAGCTCATACTATAGAGCAGGCTTTAAAATCTCCTAATATAAGTAAAGTAGTTGTATCAACAGATGATATAAATATTTACAAAACAGGATTAGCATTCGGTGCTGAGGATACTTTTCTTAGGCCTAGTGAGCTAGCAACAGATAACGCACATGCAATCGATAATTACTTATATACATTAGACCGTTTAGAACGAGAGTTTAATTATGATGTAAGAAGTTTCATTGTGCTTCAGCCAACCTCTCCATTACGTGACAGGAATGATATTGATGCTGCGATCGAACTTTTTTACCGAAAAAAAGCAGATTCTGTAATTAGTTATACAGAAGAACAGCATCCTATATCATGGCATAAATACATAAATGAAGATGGTTCTTTTGAAAATCTATTTTCTACAAACTTAGAGAATAGGCAGCGAAATCAGAGTACTTATTATCCGAACGGCGCTATTTTTGTGTTCAAGCGTGAATTAATAGAGAAGAGAGATTATTACTCAAGTAACTCTTTTGCTTATATCATGGATAGGAAAAAATCAGTTGATATTGATTCAATTGATGACTTCGAGTACGCAGAATATTTGATGGGGAAACGAAGTGAGTAATACTTTTGTTCTTAAATGTGACAGTACATTTGAAATGGCGGTTGAGGCGATTGATAAAGGTGGATTAGGCTTTATTGCAGTAGTCAATACGGAGATGTTGCTACTTGGGATCTTGACAGACGGTGATATACGTAGAGCTTTCTTAAAAAAAAGCTTCAACTTAGACACTATCATTAACAAGAACCCAGAGGTCATGAATTATAAATCCTCAAAGGAAAGTATCATTTCTCGATTGAAAGCTCTTCATCGCAGACATATGCCTTTGATAGATGAAGAAGGTCTATACAAGGGGGTGTTCTCTTTCGATGATATAGAGTTTATTACTAGGGATAATGCAGTTGTTATAATGGCCGGAGGACTTGGAAGTAGACTAGGTGAACTTACGAAAAATACGCCCAAACCGATGCTCGAAGTGGGCAATCAACCAATGCTCCAGCACCTAGTAGAACTATTTAGAGAACAAGGTTTCTGTAAATTCATATTTTGTGTAAATTATAAAAAAGACGTTATCCAAAAATATTTTAAAGATGGTGCCGATTTTGGAGTTAAAATTGCCTATGTAGAAGAAGAGGTTCGCATGGGAACGGCAGGAGCACTGAGTCTAATTAATCAAGATTTAACCTCACCATTTTTCGTTATTAATGCCGACATTTTAACTAATTTGGATTTCGTATCTCTACTAAATTACCACGAAAAGATGGAAGCTCCAGCGACAATGTGTGTTCGTCAGTATCAAATCCAAATTCCATATGGTGTTATTAGTAGCAAAGGAGGGCAACTCAAATCAATTGAAGAAAAGCCTAATTTTACTTTTGATGTTAATGCAGGAATTTATTTACTTTGCCCCAGCGTCAGAAAGTTTATTCCTAAAAACGAGTTTTTCGACATGCCTTCATTATTTGAGCGGCTAATGACAGAAGGGCTTGTGCCAGGGACTTTCGAAGTTAATGACTATTGGATAGATATTGGTAAGAGGGAAGATTTACTTCAGGCTAATGCCGATATGCAACATTTAAAATAGATATTAAATCGTAGAGAGCTATTAGATGTCAAACTTCTTATTTCCGATCGAAACAACGTCGCGTGAACTAGATCATAAAATTCTTATGGCTATTCTTGCTGCCAAACAAAAACGCAAAGTCATTGTGGGAGATCAACAACTAATCCGCAATCTCTCTTACTTTGTCAAAAATGGGGTTTTTTACGGAAAACATCTTTTTGGAAAGCCAATGTTCTCAGATGATGCTTACTATAAGCGCCTAAAGAGCCATCAATTTAATTTAGTGCACCTAAATGAAGAAGGTGCTGTTTGGCCTGGAAATGAAGATGATTGGAAAACAATACTGGAGCAAGCAGAAAGACCTTCTGTTCTGGACGCTAGTGATTTCGTCGCTACGTGGGGGGAGTGGCAGGAGAAGTTCAACATAAACCGCGAGGAAACTAAAGCAACAGTTAAATGTACCGGTCATCCTCGTTTTGATTTATATAACAGTAAATACAATGAATATTTTTCCAACGAAACTACAGCATTAAAAAAAGAGTTTGGAGATTTTATTTTAGTCAACACAGCATTTTCTTACTCTAACAATGGCGAAAATGGCGTTAAATTTATCTTTAAAAAAACTTTATCTTATGATGCTAAAAATTCAGAACATCGAAAGTATAGGTTTAAACGATGGAAGAATCAGATGTTTTCAATAGCATCGATTGTTGAGCTTGTTAATCAATTAGCTTTAATATATCCAGAAAAAAATATAGTACTTCGACCTCACCCAAGTGAAAACAGTGAATATTATGAAGAAATTTTTCAGGGAATAGATAATGTACATGTTAAGTATGAAGGACCTGTAACCCCTTGGTTGTTAGCGTGTAAGCTATTGATCCACAACGGGTGTACGACGGCCATAGAAGCCACTTTAGCGGGTAAGCCTGTAGTCAATTTTTCCAATGGAAGTACAGACGATTACGACGTATATCTTGCCAATATATGCGGTGTGACTTTGAGTACGAATAAGCAAGTGACAGACTTTATAGATAAGTTAAAAAGTGGGGAATATGAAACTATCATAAACGATCAGAAGAAGGCGCACTCACTTTTTGAAAACTTTCGAAGTATAGATACAGCAAAAAATGTTTTGAACCTACTTGAAAAGGCCGACGAGGGAAAAGGTGAATCACGTGGGGCAGCAAAGGTGAAAATAATTAGTCTGTCGCTATTGCACAAGTTATATTTGTTTTCCAAATACTCCTATTTTATTTTAACAGGCCGTAGAGGCAATTATTTAGATTATAAAAAACGTTTTGAGTGCTTTGACAAAGTGAAGATAGTCGAGAAAGTATCCAATATGTCAAAGATTCTCGGTTACGACGTTAAAGTTACTTACTGTAGTAAGCAGGTGTTTGTTGTAGAACGCAGCTAATGATTTTCTCAAAAGTTCCTTTGTATTACATGATGGGCCTTTTCGCTGGTCTATTTATATGTAACCAAACTATAAAAACAGTATTTAGACTTGATCTAATATATTTTTATTTCTTGATGTTAGTTTTTATATCATCGTTTATATATTCGGGAAAGTTAATCAAAGGTGAAGTCAAACTTAGTAAACAGCTCGTTTTATCTGTTTTCTTATTTTCATTTATTTTAATTTATGCTTGTTTCTCTACGTATTACATTGAATCTCCAAATTACATTAACTTACTTGAAATGCTCGCTTGCTTTGTTCTTTTTTTCATAGCTAGGAGTGTTAATAGAGATTCTCTTAAAGTCATCGTTTTTGTTATTTTATTATTTTCCATTATTCAATCTTCGATGCTTCTTCTAAATCGGGCATATCTTTATAGTTCAGGAATTAACTATTTACTGATGAGTTTTGTCGTTGCTTTATCTACCTGTATCTGTATTCCCAGTATGCTGCTAGCTAAGAGCTCAAAAATAAAAATCCTTTTTTTCACTATAGCATTGGTTAACTGGATGGGGTTGTTGTCAATGCAATCACGTGCTGCGTTTATATTTGCTTTTCTCTACTTGCTCCTCTCACCTCTATTTCTGCTAACGAACAAATCTAAGATAATATACGTCACCTCTTCCTCTTTGCTTGGAATTGTTACTTTTTTATATTTCTATAACCAAATTATTGAATTTTATCAAAATTCAGCTGTTTATGCTAGGATGTTTGATTTAATGTCAAATTTTGAAAATGAACCTAGGTTAGACGTTTACGGGAGAGTTTATAACTCCATCGGGGAGTTTTATTTAACTGGCTATGGACTCGGCGAGACTACTCCAAATCTTTATGAATATACAAAAGATAAATATCCTCATAATTTCGTCCTTGAATTTTGGACTGAATTCGGATTTTTAGGCCTGTTTTTTTCGCTATGGTTCATATTTATAGGGATTAAGAATTGCTTTTCACTAGGTTTTGATAAGTATTATAATGCAGTTGTTATTACAATGTATTTATTCTTTTTAATGAATTTTATGAAGTCTTTTACAATTTATGATTCAGCAATATTGTTTTTTTTAACTGGGGTAATATGTAAAAATACTAGAACTACTTCTTCGTCTGATAATATATATTTAAAAGTGAGCGCTGCGTGATTGAGTACTTTGATGTTACGGTCGTGGTACCTACCAAGAATAGGGTTGCTATGTTGGCTAGGGCACTTATGTCCATTAATGAACAAACTGTTATCCCCAAGCAAGTTATTGTAGTCGATGATAATTCGGATATACCTTTAGACAAAACCTTTTTTGATAGCTTTCAAAATCTCCAATTGGATTATATTTATAACGTTAAATCCTTAGGCGGAGCCGCAACTCGAAATTTAGGTTTAAACAAAGCGAATACAAACTTCGTATCTTTTTTGGATGACGATGATTCGTGGAGCCCCTATTATTTAGAGAATGTGAAGTTAGTTGCCAACTCTATAGGAAGCAAACCTGCCGGGTTTTATTCTTCTAAAAAATTCGTTTTATCAAATTCATTGCAACATGTTCTTAAGAAGAGGGACGCGATTGGGCAAGTAGCTTTAGACGATTTAGTGCGTGGAAATGTTATTGGCGGAACTTCTTCTGTAACATTAAATAGATTAGCACTTGAGAAAGTTAGTGGATTCGACGAACATTTACCCGCACTGCAGGATTACGAGTTTTGGTTATCTTTAGCTTTAGCTGGTGTTAGTTTCTATCCATGCGTTAATTCCTATATGATTTACACTATTAATGTAAATAATAATCAAATAAGTAGTAACTTTAATAATCACATTCGTGCATCTAATATAATTAGAGAGAAATTATTTGGCCGTGTTCCCAAGGGAACCAGCCCAAAATTAGATGCTGCTCTAGACTATAGTGTAGTGAAAGCGGTTCATAGAAGAAGTTATATCAAATCCTTACCCATGACATTTCGTATGTTGCTTAAACACCGAAGAGTTAAAAGCGTACTGTTGTTAATACCTTATAAAGCAATGAATTTTTTCGGGAAATATTCGACGTGAAATTTTCGTTAGTTGCGAATTTGTTAAAGAAGGTAACTAGTGGAAACAAGATGCATGCAGTGCTTCTTTCTGACAGTGCAATTACCTTTCTTTTTAAATTAATATCATCAATCATTAGCTTTTTTTTGTTGGCATTTATAACTAAAAGTTTAGGTGCGGAGCTTTCGGGCTATTACTTTTTATTTATTGCGACCCTATTATTTCTTAATTCAATATCTTCGCTGGGGATGAATAATATTTTGGTAAAGTTAATTGCTGTTAACTTTGATTCTTCTAAGCAAAGCTCAATCTTTCTTATTTTATTGAGATATATTCTTGTCTCATCATTCTTAGTATCAGTTGTTTTAATATTATACAATTTCATCTTGAGCTTTGGTTTTTTCAGTGGCGGTGCTATTGGTGATTATTTAGCGCTTCTTGCTATTGTTCTTCCTGCATACTCTCTAAAGTTATTTTTTTCTTCATACTATCAAGCGAAAAATAAAGTGTTTTTGTCGATGCTCTCTTTTGGTTTGGGATATCAAACGTTGCTTTTTTTATTTTTGGTGGCTTTCGAACCGGCAAGTGTAAGTGACGTCTTAGTACTGTTTGTGCTATCAGTATATTTAATTCTTTTTTTTAATTTCGTTAATTTTTTACGCGATTCCAATATCGTTAATGTTAAACAGGACTTTCGTGAGACGTTTAGTATGTCTTTTCCTCTTCTTGTTTCGCAAGTAGTCAGCCAAATGTCTATATTTATAGTTCAATTTATCTTGGCTGAATACTCTAGCCCAACAGAATTAAGCTATTTTTCCGTGTGTCAACGAATTTCTATATTATTAAGTTTTCTTATTATCGCAATTAATCGTGTTATTTCGCCTATGTTTGCAAAAGTTTGTGAGAGTGAAAACCATGCCGAGTTACAGAGCTTAATTGTGTTTTCAAATCGTCTTCTCTTTATATTTTCCTTTCCATTGTTTACTTTCATTGTAATTTTCGGTGAAAGTATATTAGGACTATTTGGTCCTCAATTTGTTGATGCGTATCCAACGCTTTTAGTTATATTGTCAGCACAGTTCTTCGCGTCTCTAATCGGTACAATGAATTTTCTATTGCAAATGAGCGGATACCAAAAACAATTCTCGTTGTCTGTAATATACTGCTCAATATTAAGTTTTTTCTTAGCTGTATTTTTGATACCTAACTTTGGCTTGTCAGGCGCTGCGTTAACTACTTTTGTTTCAGTTACTTCTGTTAGTTTAGTTTCCTGTTTTGTTGTGTTTAAAAAGCTTAAAGTTAATCCGTTTAAGGTTTATTAGAATAATTATGAATATACACCCTCACGTTGCGATTATTATGAGTGTCTACGTAAATGATAATTTAGAGCAACTTAAGTTAGCTGTTGATAGTATTTTGGGACAAGATTACCAAAGCTTACGTTTTTTTATTTATAAGGATGGTTTGATTTCTGAGGAAGCTACGAATTACCTCAACGAAGTTAGCGAAAATGCTAACATTTTCTTATTTGGAAACCGAGTAAACTTCGGGCTCGCAAACTCTTTGAATTACTTAATTGATGTTGTGCTTAGAGATATGCCGCAAGTGGAATTTATTGCCCGAATGGATAGCGATGATATTAGTCATAGTAATCGAATTTCAAAGCAAGTTAAGTATTTTCAAAAGTCTCCTTTAGTTAGTGTTTGCGGTACTGCATGTAGAGAGTTCGGCAGTGATGCCGCAAATGAATTTAACCACGTCCATCCAAAACACGATGACATCTTAAAGCTATCTATTTCAAAATGCCCAATGGTTCACCCTACGGTTATGTTTCGGAAATCGGTCTTTACGCGGGGGTTTAGGTATCCTACAGAAACTCGGTTCACTGAGGATGTAGCGCTGTGGTTTGAGCTTCTCTCTGCTGGGCTGGTTTTTGGAAATATAGACGAGCCATTATTAGATTATCGACTTACAGACGATACTATACGTCGGAGGCTGGGGTTCAGAAAAGCTATTAGTGAATTCACTTTACGTATTTGTTTCATGTTTAAATTGGGACAATTTTCACCTAAGAATACAGTGCTAGTTTTTGCACGACTTGTATTTCATTTACTTCCTTTTAAACTAGTGAGGTATCTTTATAAAAATTCACGTGAGGCTCTTAAATAAAGATTCAATCGTCATCATAGCGCGAAATTCTTAGTTTAAATGTGGAAGATAAATGAAAAAAAAATTATTACTTATTCAGCTAAATGAGGTCAATTTTCATTGGTTACAAGCGTATATTAATAAAGGCAAGTTACCGCATTTCAGGAAATTTATATCCGAGAATGGGATTATGGAAACAATAGCTGAAAGAGACTACAAGAGTTTGGAGCCATGGATACAGTGGGTAAGTGTTTATACAGGTGAAAATTTCGAGGGACATAAAGTGTTTAGGCTCGGCGATATTTCTAGCTTTGAAGGAGAGACTATTTTTGATAAAGCTAAATCAAATTTCGGAAAAGTTGTAGCGATTTCCCCAATGAATTTTGATGATAAACACCGCAGTTGCGATGTCTATTTACCGGATCCTTGGACTGATGGTAATCCCACCGGGCGTGTTGGGTTTAACGGTTTGCATAAGGCTGTGCAGCAATTAGTGAATGATAACAGTGCTGGGAAGGTATCTTTAAGCTCTTTTTTATCAGTGCTACGCGGAATTATTACTTACTCAAATAGCCAAGACTATCTCAGACTTATTAAGATGGTCTTGAGTGTAGTGAAGGGTAAAAAGTGGTACAAATCAATTATCTTAGATTTTTTACTAAGTAGGATATTTATCAAAGAGTTTAAATCAGAAAAGGCGGGTTTTTTTTCAGTTTTTCTAAATGCGGGTGCCCATATTCAACATCATTATATGTTTAACTCCTCTGTGTATGAGGGAGAACTTAAGAATCCAGATTGGTATCTTGACGAAAGCTATGACCCACTACTCGATTGTTTCGAAGAATATGACTTGGTGTTAAGAGATATATTAGAGCGAAAAGATTGTAGAATAGTGCTAGCTACAGGCCTTACTCAGGTTCCTTACGTTAAAGAGAAATTTTACTGGCGATTTATAGCCCATGAATCGTTTTTAAGAGCAGCGGGTATACAATTTTCTGAAGTAAAGCCTAGAATGACTAGAGATTTTTTAATTCAATTTTGTAATGAGTCGGAAAAATTGGAGGCGGTTAGTATTCTATCGGGATGTAAAGATCAAGATGGGGTGGAATTTTTTAATGAAATAGAGGTTAGAGATCTGTCACTTTTTGTTACTTTGACGTACCCCAAAGAAGTATTTGACGATACCAGATTAGTCAATTCTTTTTACAATATTAATATGGGAATTAAAATGTATTTAGCATTTGTAGCAGTTAAAAACGGAATGCATTCAAGTACAGGATTTTATATAGATTCTGAATATCCCACCGAAGAAAGAACTTTGCCCTTGGAAGATTTACATGAAGTATTGCTGAGATAGCGGACTTTGTAACATTTAGAGAGTAATAGCCATCTAATAAGTGTCGCGCTTGGGGTAGCTTTGGCATTTAACGATAGGTAAAAAAAGACATCGGCTCTGCCATAGACGGATATTGGTTAAATCGCTTTAGATGAGTTTATAATTCCAGCTTAAATAATCGTTCCTACATTTATCAATTGAGCCCCGCAGAGGCTTCTCACGGTTCGGGCGTGCAAAATTGTTAAATCCAGTTGTCATTTAGGTGATAGTCAGGAAGCTATATGCTTTAGATAATACGTTTGGGTTCTAGGGCATGTAAGGGGCATCCGGTCTTTGTCCATTAAGGTATATTGTGCAGTTTCGTTTTTCAGTAGGTCAGAAGTGTGTAAACTCTTGCAAGTCTTGTTTGGGGCTAATCTTCAGTATGCCCTTTCTTAATTGCCATTAAATTTGCTAGCAGATTGATACTTAAGCTAATGGGGTTGGGTATGTCACTATTAAAAGCAACGATATATGACCTTACTCATTACGTTTTAAAATTTGTTATCAATAAATAGGCGTTTAGGTTCCCCGACCTTTTCCTCAGCCCTTATTTTTCATCTAGCTCAATTTCAATCCACTATGTTTTTATTTTATCGAAGTAAATTTGCTTATCTTTCATCTCGTTGGTGGACTGTGTAACGTTTATCAAATTAGTGTAAATATTTGCACCCTTCGTAGTGATCACTCCGTAATTTGCATGCTACAATAGTCGAAGATTATTTTTGGAGATATACAATGGATTTTATATCTGGGGATTACAACTCAGTGTTTGTGTGGGCGTTCGCTGTTGCCTGTTTATCTATTGTAGGTTTGCGGCCTTTAGCCGCCAATATCGGTTTGGTGGATAGGCCTTGTGAACGTAAACGCCATTTAGGTGAAGTACCGTTAATCGGTGGCATTGCGATTTATTTCACTGTGTTGATTGTGTCACAGGTATTCTTACCTGAATCTCAGTTGGTTAACCTGTATATGATCTCTTGCTCGTTCATGGTGTTGATTGGTGCACTGGATGACTTTTACGATGTAAGCGCAAAAGTGCGCTTAGTTGCACAGTTGTTAATAGCCTCAATATTGGTGCTTGGAGCGGGGCATGCGCTTTATGATATGGGCGATTTGCTAGGTTTCGGTAACGTTAACCTAGGCGTTTTTGCTTTACCTGTGACATTGCTTGCCGTAGCCACTGCGATTAATGCATTTAACATGACAGATGGTATTGACGGCCTAGTGGGCGTGCTCGGCGTCGTGACCTTTAGTAGCTTATGTGTGTTGTTTTACTGGGCGAATAATGTTGACCTATTTACTATCTCAGCGATTTTTGTTGCAGCACTATCTGCCTTTTTACTATTTAACTTAGGTGGATTAAGGCAGTTTTTCGGAAAAATATTCATGGGCGATGCGGGTAGCATGATGATTGGCTTGAGTGTTATCTGGCTACTTGTGTTGGGCACTCAAGACGGCGACGCAAGTTTTAGGCCTGTAACGGCATTATGGATTATCGCTGTACCCTTAATGGACATGTTCGCAGTGATGCACCGCCGCGTTAAAAAAGGTAAATCACCGCTTTCTGCCGACCGAGATCATTTGCACCATATATTTATGCGCTTTGGTTTCTCTTCGGTACAAGCCTTATTTACTATTGGCTCTATTG
>OJDH01000421.1_pt1 | contig 17238 bp, 19 predicted proteins | sample 1592761 | NCBI WGS metagenome assembly OJDH01 (sample SAMN05416855, study PRJEB24817) | seawater metagenome | isolation source: Sea water | place: Canada:Atlantic | collected 2013-11
TCAGGACCGCTAAACTCTCGCTGAGCGATCAAATCTTTATACTGATTGGTATTAACCAATACCAAGCTCTGCACGGATCATCAACAGCTGTTCAAGCGTATCCAGACGAAGACTCCATTTTATTGAGCCTGCATCAGCGCTTATGATTAAGGCATCATCAATAAACGTAAGATCTTCAGCCATGGCATACATCCCACTACCTGATGCGGATAATTTAATCTGCACCTCAAATGGTGTCAGAATAATCTTCCCCTGTGAGAAATCGATGACCATAGTCTGTTCCTGAAAAGTAACCGTAAAATAAAAAAACCAGCATGCTTGCTGGTTTTATCTGCCTATCTAATCTTATACCCAAGCTATTTGGGGAAAATGATTAGTGGTGGTGACCACCTTTGCCGTGGGCATGACCGTGTGAAATCTCTTCGGCTGTCGCATCTCTTGCGTCAATCACGTCAATATCAAACGTTAACTCTCGACCCGCAAGCGGGTGATTAACGTCAACAGTTGCCATGAACTTACCCACTTTAATTACTGTCACTTGGCGTTGACCTTGATCAGTATTTAACAATGCACGCATGCCTGCTTTCCACACTTTCTCACCTTGAAGATGCTTAACAGATACGCGTTGAGTCGCTTCTTCATTGCGAACACCATAAGTCGTTTCAGGTGCTAGGGTAACTGAAAACTTCTCACCAGCGGTTTTACCAGTAATGGCATCTTCAACACCCGGCATCATATTGTCGTGGCCATGAAGGTATGCAATTGGATCTAAGCCTTCATTGGTTTCTAATACTTCGCCCTGTTCATCACGTAATGTGTAATTAAACTGAACTACCATATCGTTTTTAATGCTCATTAATTGTCCTTAACCATAATACTGACTTAAATTTTGGAAACGAAGCTTACCAAAACTCCTCTATTAGCTCTAGTATTTATACAAGAGCTAAGAGTTTAAGCTAGATTTTACTGCACACCTAAGGCTGCAAAGCTTGCTTCACTCGGGAACCCGTCAGCGACTAAGCCCGCCGAACGTTGAAATTGGCGTAATCCAGATTTTGAATTAGAGCCCAGAACCCCATCAGGCTTACCAACGTCGAATCCTTTCTCATTTAACTTTGCTTGTAGCAATTTAACTCGAGCTCGACTTAAATTATCTTGCTTAGGGGGAGCGACTTTCAGGCTTACACCACCATTAATACGATCAGCTAAATGACCCACTGCAATCGCATAGAAGGTCGAACGGTTCCAGCGCATAATCACATCAAAGTTTTTATATCCAAAAAATGCAGGACCAGTATAACCAGCAGGAAGATACAGAGCGGCACTCATATCTGGTGTAGAAATAGGTTTGCCCTCACTTGTCATCACACCAAGCTCTGCCCACTTAATCAATGGTTGCTCGTGGCTTTTGCCTAAGTACTCATAACTGAAATTGTTTGGCAAACTGACTTCACGTCCCCACCGCTCATTTCGTTGCCAGCCAAGTTGTTGCAAAAAGTTCGCGGCAGAGGTCAAAGCATCAGCAGTACTATTCCAGAGATCGGCCTTTCCATCACCGTCGCCATCGATAGCGTACGCGGCATACGCCGATGGCATAAATTGAGTATGTCCCATAGCGCCCGCCCAAGAGCCCACCATGTCAGAGGCTTCAAATTGATACTCCTCTTTCAACTTAAGAGCTTTCATCAATTCACCGGTGAAATACTGACTTCTTCTAGGATCGCACGCTAAGGTGGCCAATGAATCCAGAACTGGCATTTTGCCTTTATAGGAACCGAAATTAGTCTCTAACCCCCAAAAAGCCATCAAATATTGAGGCGGGACTCCATATTGTGCTTTTAGCTGGTTCAAGAACTCTCTATTCTCTTCCAATAGACGCCTGCCCTCTTTAACTCGCCAGTCAGTAACGCGCTTACTAAAGTAGTTATCGAAAGTTTGGCTAAATTCTGGCTGCTTCTTATCAAGTTCGATAACGCGGGCAACATACTTCACTTTACCTAAAGTATTGTCGATAGTATCAGTCGACAACCCTTGAGCTTTGGCCGTTTTTTGCAGTTCAACCACACAACTAGGAAAATCAGTAGCAAAAGCAAGAGATGACCCGAAACTAGAGAAAAGTAGCACTGATACTAAAGAGACATTTTTAATCATGATGAATACTCCAAAAAATGTTGTTGATGAACACAGGCCGACATATCAGTCTAAAAAAGGCCCTAAGATCCCGAATTCAAATTGAGCCATAATTACCATACTCAAGCAAGACGGAATTCCCCTTAATTTTGATATATCGTACTTTTTATGAAGGTTGGATGAAAATTGTGTCTTTATCATTCATTCTGAGTTCAAATTTTATCTTCTGAGTAAATTAGCTTCGTAATTGGTAAAGATTCACTTGGCGAATACACTTGATGTCGTATAATGGCCACGAAGAAATACCACACAGAAGAGACCTGAAATGACAGAAACAAATCCAATATTAACCAGCTTTATCGAAGATGTTAAACAACACCAGGTAGTCTGGGGACTGCAAGATGAATCAGGTGAAGGTTGGGTCGTTTGTGACTCTTCTGAGTATGAAGACACTGATGTTATGCCACTATGGTCAACGGAAGCTCAAGCTAAAGTTCACTGTACTGAAGAGTGGTCTGACTATTCGCCTGTTGCTATCACGTTAACCGAGCTTCTCGAATTTTGGATAGCAGATCTTAATGAAGATGGTGTGTTAATTGGCTTAAACTGGCAAGAAAACCACGACTGTCTAGAGATGGACCCTATCATTCTTGCTAATTCTTTGGTTAATGTCGAAGAGGAGTAATTCCTCTCGATTAAATCAAGTCATTTAATATGAACAAGAAAATTAATGGCGTCAGACAGGTTAAAATCTTATGACGCTATCTATTCCTCTTATCGATATTCCATTCGACCTTCGCCATACCTGCTGGTTTTGTGCAGAACCATGCGATGCTCACTTTGAGTATCATGCCAACAACCACACCTCACATCCAAGCTTGTCAGTGCCCGCCTGTAAAGAGTGCTTAAAACTGGCAAAACAGCATAAATTGACCTCTATATGGGAATGTCAGGTAGCGGTAAAGGATGAGCTGATGCGCATATATGCAAAGCATCTAGCGATTGGCATTAATTGGACAGAGCAGGAGCTCATCGATTCTGAGTTTTCTTGTAAGGTATTTGAAGGGTTTAAAAAAAGTGGCTGGATGATGTACCTCATCGCCAGAGACAGAGTCAATGCACCTAGCTGGCCAATCGTTATTGACGGTGTTCCGTTAGAGAGTGATCAAGTCAATTCAAACTTTGAATTTGACGGTGTAAAGTATCCCTCGTTGTCAAAAGCAATAAGTCACTACAGCGAAACCTTAGGTTTAGATAAACTGTTTCTTCAAGCGGTTGTATCGCAGGTCGGACGCGCCAGATTTGGTTACGCCGTTAGACTTTGCCGCATTAATATCACTTCAAATAAAAGAGTTAAACAAGAGGTTTTAAAAGATCTTGCCATTGAACAAGGTGAAGAGCTAAGTAACTCAACGTGGTTTTAATTTATCTGTTATAAAAAAGCAGCATAATGCTGCTTTTTCTTGGATCAATTAGCAATCCACTTTTACTTCCTAAGGCAATCTTGAACAACACCGACCAAGAGATCGGGTTGGAATTTTGAGATAAATCGATCACAGCCCACCTTCACGACCATCGCCTCATTAAAACTGCCACTCAGTGATGTATTTAACGCGACAAAGAGTTTATTCATGCGTTCGTCACTCCGGATTTCCGAGGTGAGTTTATATCCATCCATTTCAGGCATTTCAGCATCGGTAATCAACATTAAAATCTCATCATAAACCGATTTTCCCCCATCGCACCAACTCTGCAGTAACTGCAGTGCCTGTAGGCCGTCAGACACTTCCAGTATCTCAATGCCTAAGGGTTCTAATGTCTCTTTAATTTGCCTTCTTGCGGTAGATGAGTCATCTGCGATAAGGATCTTATGCCCTACCATCTTTTTGGCTAGCTCTTCATCCAAGACACCTTCAGATAGGCGGATATCATAATTAATGATCTCAGCCAGTACTTTCTCTACATCAATGATCGACACCATATTGATCACATCATCAATCTCAAGTCTACATATTGCAGTGAGGTAATTATGAGTGCCTGCCGTTTTAGGTGGAGGTAAAATGTCGCTCCAAGTCATATTCACAATATGCTCAACTTTACCTACCATGAAACCTTGAACACTTCGATTATATTCCGTGATAATCAAATTACGTTCTTGAGCGTCGGTCATAGGGGAAAAGCCGATCGCGCCCCTTAAATCAATCACTGGAATTGAGGTCCCACGAATATTAGCAACCCCCGAGACACTCTTATGACTACCGGGCAAAGAACTTAACGGAGGTAATTTCACTACTTCCTTGACTTTAAATACATTTATTGCAAAGAGTTGAGTAGCATTAATACGAAATAATAAAAGTTCTAAGCGGTTTTCACCGACTAATTGCGTGCGTTGGTCAACTGAATCGAGTACTTTTGCCATAATACAAATCTCGGAAAATAAGAGACACTTAGTCTCTGACAGTAATGCTTGTTAATGGTAGCCAGTAAATCCATAGTCGAACCAAAGTCTCAATTCGAACAAGATGGCATACATGACACTCACCTACATCATAGATAATTATATTTTAGCAGCTAAAAACACAACAGGAATAATTCTAGAACCATGTTATTGCACAACTTCCATAATACCCATATAAAGGCACCTGTTTGACGTGTTATTCATTCACCTGTTTCTCGCGCAGACCATCGCCCATCAAGGGTCTAACATCAAACGTCTACTTCAAAAGTGACATTAACACGCTCGCCGCTAACATTGCTGGAATTAGCAATACAACCGGAGACATAAACATCTCATTTACACCCACTTCTCTTTACATAATACCTGTAAATACTACTACTTACCTAATAAAACAGCAGTTTATGAAGACAATTTAAACACGAAGTAATTAATAAAATAAATATTGACACTTGGAAAGCGACAGGTATACTGAGGTTTGATTTTGAGTACCCTTGTTAAAGTAGTTTGCTTTTTGTTTGACTCCTCTCGTCAATACCTCGCAAAAATATTAATACACCTGGTTCGCATCTAAAAACTAGTCATATTACTGTCATACCACTATGATTAAATCTGACTAAGTCAATGAACTTCAAATCTAAACTGTTACAAACGCTAACATTTATAGATTGAGAATAGTCTTGATTAAGATGCCGAAGATGGGTAGGCTCAAAACGAACCCTAAATTCGTCTTTCGCAAAAATGCTAAGGATATTTTATAGTTACATATTCACTGCCAATAAAGCAGTACAACAATATAAAGGAGTATGACATATGTCGTACAACATAAATGGTCATGAGATCACAGTAAGTTTTCCAGTAAATTCTATTTCTCTAAACAAGTCTTCTATCGCATTCACCGATAGCGTTGGGAAAAATAGACAGACATTTTCTAAGCGTACAGAAGCATTAACGTTTATGAAATGGTTGCTTTCAAGCAACAAGTAAATCGCAACACACGTTATAAAAGTCAACATAATGCAATTCGATACTCCCCTCTTATCAGTATCGAGTGTTCTTAAAAAGAACAGATAGGACCGACTTCATTACATCGGCTATTAAGCATTCAAGTAACATCTACCTTTGGTCTAGGCCGTATCAATTTCACAGATACTTAGCCTGACCAACTGGTAAAACCTAAAACTCCCCAGTTAAAAACCAATCCTGTTAACTTTCTTTCATTACCCAAATTTTCGTTTATACCTTGGTAGCATGCTGCAGTTTCCCAATAAGCCCCCTTGATGTAGGTACATAATAGGGCCGTGTTCGCCACAATGGTTTACATATGCCTCAAGCGTAAGCCAACCAATTGGGTCGTACAGCAGTTCAAACTCAATACCTTGTTCACCAACACGTTTCCACATCTCATAGCATTCACGATACAGTTTACCAAAATGATACTTTTTCGGCAGAGAGATTATCTTCGGATGAAATGCCTTTTCTTGAGAAAGTTCAGTAAACTGCAGGTTCAGATAGTCATCTCCGCCCACACATGCACAAGTCAACACGCGAATATTAACGGTAGACTCGATAAAATATTTATTGAGAAACAGTGCTGTCGTTCCCGTCCCTGAAGGGAGAAATACAGTTAATGTTTGCTGACTTGTTTCTTCTGCCCAGTCAATAATCTCTTTAGCCAGCTGCGCAACACCGAATTCGGCATATTCACAACGCCCGCCTTCAGGTACAAACAGCACATTGGGCTCATCAACCAATATTTTATCTGTAATATACTGCTCACTGGAACGTCCCTCTCTGTCAGGACACTCACTAAGGTCAATAATATTTGCACCATTCGCACGGGCAGCAACATAATTCCCCTCAGTTTGAGTCTTAATGTGTGCAGCAACATGATCGACATAAAAGTCTAACTCCCAACCACGAAGTTTAGCCAATGCTGACATAGAATAGAGAGAGTTTGCTTGAGGTGAACCATAACCGATAAGTTTTTCCACACTAGGGAAGTCATGTGCAAGAAAATAAGCAAACTTACGGGCTTTATTGCCTGAAAACTCTGGATGAAGAAGATCATCGCGCTTAATAAAAATATCCCTGTCGAACATGTTAATCGAATCAACAGGTGTGTTACTTAACTTCATATGATACCAATCTCATCAAATAGACCTCCAACGATTACTTGGATATTTTACCATTTTGACCAATTGAGAAAAATAACTAATTACAGGTATTGTTGACCAACTCAATGAGTAGAAAAAACAGAATAAAAACATAAAAACTTTTTGTATCAACAACATAAAATATTGGCATGAAAATAGCTTAGTAGAACGTGATCATAGAAATGGATTAATCAGTGCTCTTTCTATGAGCTTTCGTCTTTATTAGGAGTCATTTAATGGCAATATTACGTTTGATATTTAACATAGCTTGGTTTGTTCTCGGTGGTTTCGTGATGGGGCTCGCTTGGTGGCTAGCAGGTTTACTTTGCTATATCAGTATTATAGGTATCCCATTCGGGCGTGCATGCTTTGTGATAGGTGAAATGACATTCTGGCCATTTGGTCAAGATCACATGAACCGAAGAAACCTCACCGGTAACGAAGATATTGGCACTGGTGCATTCGGAACCATAGGGAATATTGTCTGGTTCCTACTTTTCGGGATCTGGCTCGCCATCGGCCACCTTACTCATGCCGTCGCCTGCTTCGTCACCATTATAGGTATTCCATTTGGTATACAGCACCTTAAGTTGGCCATATTGAGCTTAACGCCAATAGGCCAAACCGTTGTCGCGAGAGCGTAAAGTATTAGCTTATCTGACATAATGTAAACTAGGGTTCCCGTTGATTCATCTCAATTTGTTGATGAATCAACTCCCCTAGCGTGTTAACTGCTTTTTCAATAGCATTATCCCACTCTATGGCTAAATTCAATCTTATGTAGCCAATATAATGCTCATGCTGTGAAAACACGTCTCCAGGGAAAAAAGCCACGCCATTGTCGATAGCTTGAGTAAACAAGAGTCTGGAATCGCACTGTTCGGGCAACTTAATCCACAATACATATCCACCATCACTGAGGTTAACTCTTGTTCCCTCTGGGAAAGAATCGTGAATACAAGCCTGCAGCCATTTTTGATTTTGATGCAGTGTCATTTTCAACTTTTTAAGGTGCCGACTGTAGCCTCCCAGCTTCATAAACTCAGCAATTAACATCTGGATAATCAAAGGTTCTGATACGTTTCTAAAGGCTTTTAACTTCTTTATTTTACGATGATATTTTCCACCGCATAACCAACCAAGCCTGAATCCTGAGCCTAAAGACTTAGACACTGAAGAGCAATAGATCACATTCGCATTACTCTCCATCGACTTTATTGCTGGTAAAGGTTTGCCTTGATAATTAAGTTCAGAAAACAGATCGTCTTCTATTAACGGAATATCATACAGCTCAGATAATGCCAAAATTTTCTTTCGATTCACCACAGGCATAAGACTGCCAGTGGGATTACTAAATGAGGGAACCAACACTAAGGCGGCAATTGGCCAGTTCATTAACGCATCTTGCAGAGCATCTGGCTTTATACCTAAAACGGGGGAACTAGGCACCTCCAACACCTTCATGTCTAAAGATTCGATCACCTGCAGTAAACCTGGAAAACAGGGGCTTTCAACAGCGATAATATCACCGACACTTGCCACAGAACTGAGCGCTAAAGCGATAGCATCCTGACAACCTCCTGTGACTAGAATATCATCAGGATGAACTTCCACATCAACATTGAGCATTCGTTTGGCAAATTCTCTTCTTAAAGGTAAGAAGCCTGACGAGAATTCAGGAGAGACTAACTCAAGCATATGATAACGAGTTAGCTTGTTCAGGATCTTTTTTAACTGATTTATAGGCAATAAATCTGGCGATATCACCGCTGTACCTAAATTTGTAACGCCCTCTTTATGGCATTCGGTTAACACTGACATCATGCGATTATAAACTGAAATATCTTGTGGTTTCATTGGCGTTAAATGATCGACATCAGGTAAGCGCGAAACAAAATAACCAGAACCAGGACGGCTGTTAATCAACCCACTGTCTTCTAAAATCCCATAAGCTGTTTGAACCGTGGTCATGCTGACATTAAATTGCTCACGACTTGCCCGAACCGACGGGATCTTTTCACCGGGTTGAAAACAGCCCGTTAAGATCTGTTGTGACAGTGACTCAGCCACTTGCTGGTATTTCTTATTCGACATTGTGACATCACTCTTTAAATATTCACCGCATTAACACCGATACAGGGGAAGAATAAATACCAATATTAAACATCTCATGCGAATTGTACCGCTCTTCTGTTCACTTAGTGTCTCTTTTTTACCGAAAAGAGAATCTGTAAGCTGAATACTCACTTGATAGAGAAGAGAGATTAACCATGCCATTAGTTAGCCCCTTGAAAGAATCGAATCAGGAAGTGATAGAGCTGGCGCGCTTTTTTAATGAAACCTTAGGCTTTTGTCCTAATAGTGTATTAACCATGATGAGAAGGCCAAAAATAGCGAAAGCCTTTATCAACCTCAATATGGCGGTAATGGACAATCAAGGACGCGTCACTAGCTCACTCAAACGGTTAATCGCGTATGTATCAAGTCATGTCACTGGTTGTCGATATTGCCAAGCACACACCATTAGAGCGGCTGAACGTTATGGTGCAGAACAAGCGCAACTAGACAATGTGTGGGAGTATCAAACCCACCCCGCATTTAGTGACGCAGAACGAGTCGCTCTGGATTTTTCCGTCGCTGCGTCAACAGTCCCTAATGGCGTCAATCAAGAACTCAATGAGCGTCTACATCTGCATTGGGAAGAAGATGAAATAGTTGAAATACTGGGCGTGATCTCCCTGTTTGGATATCTGAATAGATGGAATGACTCAATGGCCACCACACTTGAAGAGGGGGCGATTGCATCAGGAGAAAGCCTGTTAGCACTAGAAGGCTGGGAAGTGGGAAAACATACGCTGTAACGCTTATTAGTGGATATAGCAGCTGTCAAAGATATCATTTTACGGCTGCTAATTTGACATTGGCCATAATAGCTATTTATTTCCGGTATTTTCCATGTAATCAGCAAGCATTGAGTCTTTATCTATTTTGGTTAATCCAGCATTGACCACATCGCGCCAAAAATGCCCCTCAGGAGTATTGTTAAACGCAATTTTCATCTGTTTATTTTCTAACGTCTTCTTGTTGACTTGAACCTTTTTACTCAATGACTTCAACTCCTTTTGCAAGAGAAGATATTTCAACACATTGGTATCCATAACCGCAGCATCAATTCTGGCTGTCGCCACTTTTCTGAGATTATGTTCATCGGAATTAACCACTTCAACTTTCTGAGTCCCCAACTTAATCATCGCATCAAGCTCAGCAGTATTCACATAATCCCTGACAACACCTAAGGTATATTGATTAAGATCGGATACTTGCAACCAGCTAATGGGGTGTCGATCTTGTTCGACTAAACCAAGTGGGCTACTACCAATGACATCTGAAAATACAAATTCTTCTGTCGGAAAAGTATAAGCCGGTAAATAACCTTCATACTTAGAGTTGTGTCGATTCACTAATCTAACAGCACGACTCCATGGGTAAAAATCCACGATAAGCTCATGACCCATGGCGTTAACCGCCGCACGAGTGATCGCAATAACAGCCCCTTGGTCTTGAATTTTACTACTCGAATACGGCGGCCAATGAAGAGAGGTTAAGTGCAAAGTATCAGCTTTAATCTGGGGCGCAAAAAAACCTCCAAGTATCCCTATAAGAGTACAAAGAGTCACTATTCGCATTCTATTCTTGCGATAACAAATTATGAAATTATCACCATAGATATCAAATTCCCCCCTAATCAAAAACAGGCTGATACAACTGCAAACGAGTATGTGAATACAGTAATCAGGCTATAAAGTATAGCCTGAGCTGCTCAAAAATAAATCAACCTTTGTTACAATTCTTCGCTGGAAAGCAAACAATAAACAGTGAGAAGATGGGATTAAATGATAACTAGTGAGGTACTTATGCTACGAAAGACTGCCATTACAGTGCTAGGAGGAGGACTGACTTTACTTGGGGCTGCTTTACTGATAGTACCGGGTCCTGCTTGGTTACTTTTACCCATCGGTTTGGCAATTCTAAGTTTGGAATACCCTTGGGCTAAAATCTGGCTGCGTAAAAGCCAGAAGCAGTTATCAACGTCAGCCGCTTGGATCGACAGAAAAATTTTATTAAGAAAGATGAAATAGTCATAACATTGAAGCATTTTGTCTTTCACAAATAATCATCAAGTTCACACTTTTAAATAAAGCATGAACTCAAGCAAGAAGCCTACCTTAAATACCCCTACAATTCTGAGACCTTTCTCACGAAGAGTTAATCCAAATCCACGATAGTCTCTATCGAAACAAAGTGTTATGAAAAAATTATAGAACTGAATATGATGTCGCGTCGATAATCTGAATCGAATTGAACATCTTATTCTAAGGTCTATTATGAAACCATTTTCTCCCCTAGCACTTGCCATTATTGCAGCAATTTGTACCTCTTCTGTTATGGCTAAAGAACCTATTGAGATCATTCAACCAGTGTTGATCACTGAACCGGAAAAAGTTGAGTTGGGTAAGATGCTTTTCTTCGAACCACGATTATCAATGTCAGGGTTTATCTCATGTAACTCTTGTCATAATTTATCTACTGGTGGTGTCGATGCATTACCAACCTCAATTGGCCATAACTGGCAAGAGGGCCCAATTAACTCACCAACAGTATTAAATGCTGAATATGGTTTGGCACAGTTTTGGGACGGGCGAGCTAAGGATCTCAAAGAACAAGCAGGCGGGCCTATCGCCAATCCAAAAGAGATGGGGTTCTCGCACGAGCTTGCTGTATCAACTATCGATTCTATGCCTGCATACAAAGCCAGATTTGAAAATGTATACGGCGACGGAAAGATAACTATCGATAATATTACCGATGCCATCGCAGCCTTTGAAAAAACACTCGTCACGCCAAACAGTCCTTTTGACCAGTATTTACTCGGCAATAAATCTGCCATTTCTGAGGAAGCGACCGCAGGTTATCAGTTATTTAAAGACAAAGGGTGCGTGAGTTGTCACAACGGCCCTGCTGTTGGCGGAACCATGTACATGAAAATGGGATTAATCAAACCATTCCATACAAAGAACCCTGCAGAAGGTCGAATTGCCGTAACAGGTAACGCAGCAGATATGAACGTATTTAAAGTGCCGACGTTACGAAACATTGAACTAACCTACCCGTACTTCCATGACGGTGCGACTTGGACTTTGGAAGAAGCCGTCAATGTGATGGCTGAGATTCAATTAGGGCAAGCTCTATCGAAGCCAGAAACTCAAGAGATGGTTGCCTTTCTTAAATCATTAACCGGTGATCAGCCTCAAATAGTATTGCCTATTTTACCGCCTTCAAATGCCAAAACGCCAAGGCCCGCTCCCTTTGCTGAGTAGGACTTAATATTTTTCAAAACCTAAATTGAAAACTTAACGCAAAAACACCAGCAATAAGCTGGTGTTTTTTTATCAACTTAACGTTAATGATATGCAATTAAATCGCGCTAATATCGCCAGTAATACACCATTATGGCGCATATTATCCATCACTCCGGGGCTTAATCGCTCTAAGCGTGCCATCGCAGTCAGTAAAAGTTGGCATTCATATAAACTGGCGCTGGCAATGTATTCTGGTTTATCAACTAAATGGCTATTGCTGTACCAATCATCCCAGTTAAAATCAGCTAGTAATAATCGATTATCGGCAAGCTCATCGATGAAATCACTTATTTTACATATTGATAGTGCTTGCTCACCACAGGCTAAGTCACTTACATATTTAGTATAAAAATCGGATGTATGTCTTTGCAATAATGGTTCCATCTGACACCTCCTAGAAGCGGGAAAACTGTGCTCGTGTAAATGAAGATTCTTCCCCTAATAACAACTTACTTCAATAGAACTGCATATGCTGTACCAACATATTCAATTCAATAGTGAGCTCATCCTAAGGGAAGGTAACTGAACCCAAGCTTAACGGTATGAAGTGTCAATTAAGGTTTCGCCACCACATTGGTATTACATTACAACCACTTAGCTAAACACTGAAGATAGTTATTTATTAACACAGCAGTCTTACTAGCAAAATATGTCACGCAAAAACAATCGCTCGAACCATGGTTAAGTGTAAATGAAACAAGTGAGTATTTCATTTTGCAACGCAATAAAGGACTGCATGCTCAACAAGTCATTTGAATTGTCGAAAACAACGAAATCATAAATCTGCTTTAGCAAACTCATCGAGAATGAACTCAGTAAATAGCAGCCCCGCCCTGCCTAATGGCCTCTGCATAGTCGAAACCAATTTAGGACTAAAGCTGTATTGACTGCCGCCATTAAAATCAACTTCGACCATCTCACCGCTCTCAAGCTCCTTATGAATAAGGAAGTCAGGCATCCAGCCGAAACCAAGCCCCATCTCCAGCGCATTTTTCTTCATCGCAAAGTCAGAAAGATAGAACACCTTGTCGCCACCAAACTGCAATTCATCGTAATAGTTAATGTCTGGTGATGAATCTTCGATTGTTAACTCCACATGTCTTTGTAAGTCATACAAGGAGATATTTTTTTCTAACGCTAAGGGATGTGTTGCACAAACAACGAGAATACTGGTGATATCTGGGAGTGATTGTGGGCGATAGTTAGGGCCTGTTCTATAGTCTTTCACTAACATCAAGTCAGCATGATCTCGCTCAAATCGAGCCTGCACACCACCAAGAAACTCAACATTTAACTGAATTTTTGTCGGGATGTTTTCCGATGCCATACGCTTTAATGCTTTCATTATGGGTTCCATCGGCAACGAACCATCGACAATCAGTTCAAGCTTTGGCTCCCAGCCATCACTGAACCTGCTGGCTAAATGTTCAATATTGGCAAGGTATTGCAACAGCTTTTGTCCCTCGGCAAGAATAACTTTGCCCTCAGGTGTTAATTCAGCACGGTACTGATCGCGACAAAAAAGATTTACACCTAAGTGTTGCTCAAGTTTTTTGACTTGGTAGCTCACTGCTGACTGAGCCTTATGTAAACGCTCTGCAGCCTTAGCAAAGCTCCCCTCTTGGACTAAAACTTCCAGCACTTTAAAAGCATCAACATCGATCCGCATATGACCTCCAAGGTGTAAATCTAAATATACCATCAAATAATTAGATTGAATCAGGCTAATTATTATTCTTTTCTTTGTTGATGTCACCTACTAGATTGATAGATAGATCACGCTGAACACTCTTTTTATGAGCTACACCGATAAACAAGTAGACATCATATGGGTGAAACAGTGAGAAGACCCTAGCTTTTTAAATATTAAGAAGCACCGTTCACCGCAACGTTTAGTGAAACGTTAACGTTTCATTTAATAGCCATCGATAGAGTGGCCGCGAGTGTTCATTACATGAATGAGGATAAGAAAATGGCAAGCGAACAAAATCCACTGGGATTACTGGGCATCGAATTTACTGAATTTGCCACACCTGAACTTGATTTCATGCATCAGGTATTTATCGATTTCGGATTCTCTAAACTGAAAAAAAGTAAAACAAAAGAGATTGCCTACTATAAACAGAATGATATTAACTTCCTGCTGAATAGCGAACGTAGTGGATTTTCTTCTGAGTTTGCTAAGACTCACGGTCCAGCTATCTGCTCAATGGGCTGGCGCGTTGAAGATGCCAAGTTTGCTTTCGAAGGTGCTGTTGCTCGTGGCGCAAAACCAGCACAAGAATCCAGTAAAGATCATCCATACCCTGCTATTTACGGTATTGGTGACAGCCTGATTTATTTCATCGATATATTTGGTGAAGAAAACAATATCTATCAAAATGATTTTGTTGACCTTGAAGATCCAATTATTACCCAAGAAAAGGGCTTCATGGAAGTCGACCATCTCACCAATAATGTCTACCAAGGTACGATGGAATTCTGGTCTAATTTCTACAAAGATATCTTTGGTTTCACCGAAGTGCGTTACTTTGATATTAAAGGCTCTCAAACGGCATTGGTTTCTTACGCGCTTCGTTCACCTGATGGAAGCTTCTGTATTCCAATCAACGAAGGTAAAGGCAGCGAGAAGAACCAGATTGATGAATACCTACGTGAGTATGATGGTCCTGGTGTACAGCACTTAGCCTTCAGAAGCCGTGACATCGTCGCTTCACTCGATGCGATGGAAGGGTCGTCAATCCAAACCTTAGATATTATCCCTGAGTACTACGAAACGATTTTCGACAAGTTACCTCAAGTCACTGAAGACCGAGATCGCATTAAGCATCATCAGATTTTGATCGATGGTGATGAAGATGGATATCTACTGCAAATTTTTACTAAGAATCTATTTGGTCCAATCTTTATCGAGATTATACAGCGCAAGAATAACCTTGGATTTGGTGAAGGTAACTTTACCGCACTATTCCAGTCTATCGAACGTGACCAACAGCGCCGCGGTGTTCTATAAAACACTGAGTTTTCGTCATCATTTGAGCTAATGGTTTACATATTTAGCATCAATGCGTTATCAAACCAGCCCATGTGGCTGGTTTTTGTTTTCAGTGACCAAATATAGGTATAAAATCCCCCCCTTAATCACTTAATTGTAATCTTTACCATGCCGGATTTCGCACTGCTTGCGGTTTTTCTACCTACTTTCTTCTTCGTTTCAATCACACCAGGAATGTGCATGACATTAGCCATGACACTCGGGATGAGCATTGGAGTGCGCCGAACTTTATGGATGATGGTCGGCGAGCTCGTCGGAGTCGCCCTTGTTGCTGTTGCCGCCGTTATGGGCGTCGCCAGCATCATGCTTAATTACCCACAAATATTTGAACTCTTAAAGTGGGTTGGTGGGATATATTTAGCCTATATCGGTGTGCAGATGTGGCGCGCTAAAGGCAAAATGGCAAAGCTTGATGAGCAATCATCTAGGATCAGTAATGGCGCTCTCGTGTCACAAGGCTTTATTACGGCAATTGCCAACCCTAAGGGCTGGGCGTTTATGATCTCCCTACTTCCTCCTTTTATCAATGTTGATAGAGAGTTAGCTCCTCAGTTTATCGCTCTGTTAAGCATAATACTGTTCACCGAATTTATCAGTATGATAGCCTACGCTACCGGTGGAAAAAGCTTGAAACTCTTTTTAAGTCGTGGTGATAACATCAAATGGTTAAACCGTATCGCGGGTAGTTTAATGATTGGCGTTGGTATCTGGCTAGCACTCGGTTAATCGTCAGATTTAAAAGGTAACCCTTTAGTCATCTCTTTTATATAGCAAGTTACCTGAGCCTTTTCTTGATGCGTGAAATGCTCTATCGCATCACGAAATCCAGGGTGGGCAATCTCGTGGTTTGAGTGGATATCTATCGGCTCAAACCCACGGAAAACTTTATGTTCTCCCTGAGCTCCGGCATCGAATGTTTGTAAACCATGTTGAATGCAATATTCGATGCCTTGATAGTAACAAGCTTCAAAATGCAAATCTTCCACAGCCTCTAATGCTCCCCAATAACGTCCATAAAGATGGGTGTCGCTACAAAAATAGAGAGCTGAAGCGATAATTTTTGCCGTTTGGCCCTCCTCATCTTTGGTCTCCACCAACAACAGCTTAATCTGCTCAGGCATGCTTACCGCTAACGCCTTAAAAAACGCCAAGTTTAGATAACCATGATGACCAGAACGTTTAGCATAGGTCATTTGGTAACAGTGACTAAAAGCCTGCCATTGAGTTTCTGTTACTTCACTGGCATCAATAAAGCGAATATTAAGCCCAAGTTGAGCAACCCGGCTTCGCTCTTTACGAATATCTTTACGCTTGCGGGAATTCATCCTTGCCAAGAAATCATCGAAACTGTTATATCCATGATTTTGCCAATGAAACTGAGTGCCTAACCGATCCAGTGAACCTCTTTTCGAAAATTGCTCACACTCATCAGGAGGAAGAAACAGGACATGCCAGCTTGAGTATCCACCAAGTTGCATCAACTCCAATAAACTGCTGGTTATCGCAGACCACACTTGCGCGGCCTCACCTTCCTTTAACTCTTCACACATCCCGACACGTGAACCGGTTACAGGAGTAAAGGGAACGGCACTAACCAACTTAGGGTAATAGTCTATTTGGTTACGTTCGTATGCCTCTGCCCATGCCCAATCAAAGATGTATTCACCATAGGAGTGAGTCTTAGCATAAAGCGGCATGACCGCAACCCGTCGATCACCTTGATAGGCAATGAGGTGCATAGGCGTCCAACCTGTTTTAGGACAAACACAAGCACTCGCTTCTAGTGCAGCTAGATATTCATGCCGTGTAAAGGGATTAACTCCCGCCGATTTACCAGACTTATTTGCCATTAACGCATTCCACTCATCCGCAGGGATTGATGAGATTTCGGGATTAAACTCAATGCGGATCTCTGACATGAATGTTTAGGCTCGCTAAGGATAAAAAAACAATAATTTTAATGAGTATATACCCAAACAACTTCAAGATGCAGGATTCAGCATGTCGAGAAGTGACAGAGTT
>OJDH01000422.1_pt1 | contig 17160 bp, 14 predicted proteins | sample 1592761 | NCBI WGS metagenome assembly OJDH01 (sample SAMN05416855, study PRJEB24817) | seawater metagenome | isolation source: Sea water | place: Canada:Atlantic | collected 2013-11
TACGAGATCAGCCTCGGTCTCGTGGGCTCGGAGATGTGTATAAGAGACAGCTGTTGTATTTGCGGTTTCCCCAAGGCAATCCAAGAAGGTTTTGACGTTTAACTTGCGCTTGAAAAGCGCGAGCAAGAAAGCGCCTATTGCACCAATTGCTGCGGCCTCTGTCGGCGAAAACCACCCGGCGTAAATACCGCCGATGACCACCCCGAAAAGAAACATTACAGGCCAAACGTTCAACATGGCGACAATACGTTCGGGCCAGTTTACCCGCTCATCTGCAGGGCCCTGTTCAGGATTGCGAGCCGTCTTAATTCTGATCGCAACCATATAAAGTACTGTCGCAAGCAGGCCCGGAATAAGGGCCGCGGCAAACAAACGGCCAATCGATTGTTCAGTCAGAATGGCATAGATAACCATAATCACACTTGGGGGGATAAGGACGCCAAGTGTCCCGCCTGCTGCGATTGTGGCACTGGCTAAACCATCGTCGTAATTCCGACGTCTCATTTCAGGCATTGCGACCCGACACATAGTCGCCGCTGTTGCTAGGGATGAGCCACAAATGGCGCCAAAGGCAGCACAAGCACCAATCGTAGCCATTGCCAGCCCGCCTTTGTAATGGCCAATAAAAGCATGAGCAGCGTCATACAGAGCTCTTGAAAGCCCGGCTTTTGCTGAAAAAACACCCATTAGGATAAAGAGTGGAATTACGGATAAAGAATAGGGGGAAATTGATTCGAACGGTATAGATCCCATAATAAAGGCGACTGAATCAAAACCGTTGATTGCCAGCCCACCGATAGCACCAACCATACCCATGGCTATGGCTATGGGGACACGTATGGCAATTAAACCAAAGAGTGCGGCGAAAGCGAGTAAGCCTATCATTGATGAAGACATGAAAATATTCCGCCTACTTTTCTTGGGACAACATCGTCGGCCCACCAGTCAAAATTATTGGAAATTGCTCTACTGCGATAAATACTGAAACCACCGCTGACAAAGCGGAGCCGAACAAAATGGGCGCCCAGTAATAAATCATCGGAATGCCGAGTGTGATTGATATATCACCGTATTCATTTTGCATTTGTGCTTGTGCATAGCCAAACCAAGCAATGGCGAGCATAAAGCAAAAGCCTAAAAACGTTGCCAAGAGCTGAGATAGAGCTGCAAATCTAGGTGCCATCATGTCTGATAAAATTGAAACCGAAACATGGCTCTTTGTCATAAAAGCATGGGGGATAGAAAGATAGGCCGCCGAGACAATCATCAACTGGATAAGATCAATGGTGCCGTAAATGCCTTCGTTATCAGCTTTACGTAACACCACATCAATCGTTGTTGTTAGCATTGCGGCCAACAAAAAGAACATTCCGAGCCAAGCAACATACTTGGTTATGTTTGATAGTTTTTTCTTTAACAGTTCGATCATCAATTTATCACATTCTGTAGATGAAGTTACTTGGCGCCTGGTTTATAAACCAGGCGCCAAAGAGAACTGTTTTTATTGCTCGTACTTTGCGATTGTCTTCACAGCGGCATCATATATTTCACGTGCATTGGACACGCCTTTTTCTTCAAGACCGGTAAGATACCCATCAGTTGTTGGCTTTAAAGCAATCCGCCATTCTTCACGTTGAGCATCGCTAAGGGTTACAACCGGGTTACCTTTTTTCTTGATGTCTGCAATGCCTGGCTTGTCCCAGCTATTCCACCAAGGGCCAAATTTTGCCACAAGGCTTTCCCCTGACATGTCATCGATTACGGCACGAACATCTGCTGGAAGAGAGTTGTATTTTTTTTCATTGATTACGAAATAAAAGCTTGTGGTATAAGCCTTTGCATCCAAATGATAATCCAATACCTCAGAAAGTTTAAAGCCATGAACAGCTTCGTAAGGGAAGACATTTCCGTCAATTACACCCTTTTGTAAGTTCTCATAGACCTGGGTCGGTGGAAGACCAACTGGTGTGGCGCCGAGTTGTTTAAGCATCATTGAAATTGCGGCACTGGGCGCACGTAACCGCAAGCCTTTAAGATCGGCCATTGATTTGACTTGTTTACCACGGGTGTGAATGAGACCGGGGTTATGCGCATGAAGGGCCAGTACTTTTAGGCCAGCGTATTCTTTTGCTAAATACTCTGGATAAAGATCCCACAAGGCACGGGACGCCGTATCCGAAGATTTCGTAAGAAACGGCAGATCCATGATAAGGGTACGCGGTAATCTTCCCCGTGGAAATCCCGTTAAACCGTGAGAGATATCAACGACCCCTGCTTTCACCTGATCATACTGTTTAGCCACATGTCCAAAAGCAGACCCCGCTGGAAATATGGTTACTTTTACCTGACCGTTCGTACGCTCTTCCAACTCTTTCGCCCAGGGCTCCAAAAATTCTTTTTGGGTCGGATGCGATGAGGGAAGAAAATGGCTGAGTTTTAGCTCAATTGTTTCTGCTAAAGCGGGATTAAATACAGTACTTATTGCAAATACTGCTGTGGCAAACAGTGTGCGTTTCATGAAAATAACCTTCCTGCTCGGGGTGTTAAATTGCCCATTTAACTTTTGGATCCTATTGTCTTACAGATCTCTATAATTTGTTTTATTCAATATAATTTCATCTGAAACAAAAGTACATATATTTATTTATCTCTTAAATTTGTACAATAACCTATTGATATACATTGCATGTAATAATTATTTTAATTTTAAAATTCCTATCGTTCTTTAGACAAAATATGCTAAATATTCATTTTGCCTTGCAATAGTTTCATTTGTAACTAATAATATTGAGAGATCAGAAATAAGAACAAAATCGTTCCAGAGACCAAATATGTTTGAAGCAATATACCTTTGAATTTTGACCAGGTTATATTGTCAAACGTCTCCTATAAATAAGAGGTTAGATATGAAAATCGAACAGATACATCACGTGGCTTATCGCTGTAAGGATGCCAAGGAAACAGTTGAATGGTATGGAAAGTATCTCAACATGGATTTCATTCTTGCTATTGCTGAGAACGAAGTCCCTTCGACCAAAGCCCCTGACCCTTATATGCATATTTTTTTGGATGCCGGTAAAGGTAGTATTCTGGCCTTTTTTGAAATTCCAAATTCTCCTCCCATGGGCCGGGATATCAACACACCTGAGTGGGTACAGCATTTGGCGTTAAGTGTCGCCACTATGGAAGATATGATGTCTGTGAAGGAAAAGCTTGAAGCGGATGGCATCGATGTCCTTGGGCCGACGGATCATACACTTTTCCAATCGATCTACTTCTTCGACCCCAGTGGCCATAGGATAGAGCTTGCCGTAAATACGGGTACGCCAGACATGAACAAAAAGCTCGATACTGTTAAGTGGGAAATGCTTGAGGAATGGTCAAAAACCAAAAAAGCCCCTCACCATGCAGATTGGATGCATAAAAAAGAACTCACATCATAAGTTACGGTTAGAATTATGAAATTAGCGACTTATAAAAATGGTTCTCGCGATGGAAAGCTTGTTGTCGTCAGTAGAGATCTTTCAAATTGTGTAACAGTTACATCCATAGCGCCAACGTTACAATTTGCCTTGGATAATTGGTCTGAAACCTCTCCCAAGCTTGAATCTGTGTACTCTGCCTTAAACGAAGGCAAGGCGTCTGATATTTTCGAGTTTGAGCAAACACTTTGCATGTCACCTCTACCCAGGGCTTATCAATGGGCAGATGGATCAGCCTACGTAAATCATGTGGAACTGGTTCGAAAAGCACGGGGCGCGGAACTACCGGAGAGCTTCTGGACTGATCCTTTGATGTATCAAGGAGGATCTGACAGCTTTATTGGTCCTCGTGATGATATCCCTTTGGGCTCCGAAAGCTGGGGTATCGATTTTGAGGCTGAAATTGCCGTCATTACAGATGATATGCCGATGGGCTCTAGTCCTGAGCAAGCTGCTGATCACATCAAGTTACTCATGCTAGTTAACGACGTTTCGTTACGTGGACTAATTCCAGGTGAACTGGCGAAGGGGTTTGGCTTTTTCCAATCTAAACCATCAAGCGCTTTTTCACCGGTTGCTGTAACCCCTGACGAACTTGGCAGTGACTGGAAAGGTGGCAAGGTACATCTCCCTCTTCTCTCGACCTTAAACGGAGAATTGTTTGGCAAGCCGGATGCTGAAGTTGATATGACCTTCGATTTTCCAACCATCGTCTCACACGCCGCTAAAACACGTCCTATCGGGGCTGGAACCATTGTTGGTTCTGGGACAGTATCCAATAAACTGGATGGCGGTCCGGGTAAGCATGTTTCTGACGGCGGCAAAGGGTATTCCTGCATTGCGGAAATTCGCATGATCGAGACCATCAATAGTGGCGCACCTCAAACATCCTTTATGAAGTTTGGTGACAGGATCTCAATTGAGATGCAGGACAAGGATGGATTATCCATTTTTGGTCGCATAGATCAAGAGGTTGTTGAATACAAAGGTGCATAAAATCTAACCGCACCTTAGGGGGGGGATATGCTGAAATCCTATGTCCAGCCGTCGTTTGAATACACTCAATCAGAGGAACAGAAACACGGCTTGGTAGTCCGACACAAAGCCGTTGTCATAGGCGGCGGCCCCGTTGGATTAACAGCGGCCCTGGACCTCGCAGTTCAGGGTATTCCTGTTGTCTTGTTGGATGATAACAATACCGTCAGTGTCGGGTCCCGTGCGGTCTGTTATGCCAAGCGTCCTTTAGAGATTTGGGATCGTCTTGGCTGTGCTGATCGTATGATCGACAAAGGTGTTCTCTGGCAAATAGGCAAGGTTTTTCGAGATGAAGAGCTCGCCTACCAGTTTGACCTCTTGCCCGAAGAGGATCACAAGGCCCCGGCTTTCATCAACCTCCAGCAATATTACCTCGAACAATACCTCGTTGATCGTTGTCTTGAATTTCCCGAGCTTATCGATCTCCGTTGGAAGTCAAGGGTAATCAATCTTGAGAATAACAAGGATCACGCAAGATTAGAGGTCGAAACTCCAGACGGCATTTATGAACTGGAATCTGATTGGGTTATCGCTTGTGACGGGGCAAGTTCTGATACTCGAACAATGCTGGGGCTGGATTTTGAGGGGCAGTTCTTTCAAGATCGCTTTCTGATCGCCGATGTAGTTATGAAAGCGGATTTCCCTGCTGAACGCTGGTTCTGGTTCGATCCACCTTTCCACCGTGGACAATCGGTTTTGCTTCATATGCAGCCTGAAAATGTCTGGCGCATTGATTTCCAACTTGGCTGGGACAGTGATCCTGAAGAAGAGAAAAAACCAGAAAATGTCATCCCACGGCTAAAGGCTATGCTCGGAGAAGACACTGAGTTTGAGCTTGAATGGGTGTCGGTTTATCAATTCGCCTGTCGAAGGATGGAAAGCTTTCGTTCGGGACGGGTTTTCTTTGCTGGCGATAGTGCACATCAAGTTTCTCCTTTTGGCGCCAGAGGGGCTAATACTGGGGTGCAAGATGTCGATAATCTGGCATGGAAACTCAAATTGGTTATTGAAGGCAATGCGCCAGAAGGTTTGCTGGATAGTTATTGTGAAGAGCGCATCTTTGCGGCGGATGACAATTTAAAAAACTCAACCAGATCCACCGATTTCATTTCGCCTAAAAGCAAAGTAAGCACCGCCTTTCGAGATGCGACCTTAGATTTGGCAAAAAATTATGATTTTGCGCGTCCCTTGGTTAATTCAGGCCGACTGTCCACGCCGACCCCTTATGTAAACAGCGACTTAAATACCCCGGATACAGATCACTATTCCGGCTCAATGTCTCCTGGTACAAACTGTGCGGATGCGCCGATCTTAAAGAATAGATCTGAAAACTGGTTACTGAACCAACTTGGAGGACGCTTTGTCGTTTTGATTTTTGGAGATCCGTTCTCGGATATAATGCCTCTAGATCAGCAAGTTCCTTACGACATCATACGGGTTAGTAAAGATATCGAAGATCCGAAAGGATTATTAGCCGAAAGATATGATGGAAAACCCGGTACAACATATCTTATCAGACCAGACCAATATATTGCCGCAAGATGGCGGGATTTTAACCCTCAAGCGATCAATGACGCCCTCCAGCGTGCTACTTGTCAAAAATAAGCGAGTAATCCGATGCCCTTGAATACAAAGCCAAACATTTCTCGACCGGATGACTTCTATCAAGAGTTAATCGATACCCATAGGGATCTAACAGAAGACCAAAGTCTTGCCGTCAATTCCAAACTGGTCCTACTGTTGGCCAATCATATTGGCGATGCTGAGGTGCTAAGCGAAGCCATGGCGATCGCGAGAAAAGAGTTTCGCTAAAGAAATTTCTCAATCACAAAAATGGCTGCATAGTTGATGCAGCCATTTTCATACTTATTAGGTTTTATGATTACCCTCGATTGAGGGCGCCCCACATTTCACGGTCGCGTTCTGCGGTCCAGATGGTTGGGCGAACTTGTCCTTTGGCTTCGTCATAGGCACGGGCGACATCAAAAGGCATACAGTGCTCGTAAATCACCCAATGACCGTATTTGGGCGCCATGGTTTCCCGGCACTTGTTAAAGAGGGTTTGAAGATCCCAGCCCTTGGCAATGGCATCTTGAGCGTTGCTGTAGAGATCGGTGATGAAAGCTCTGGTTTGGCTAATGGCTTCTTCACATGTTTCAGCAGACACGAGAGCATCACCACGTCCAGGAACCAACTTATTGGGCTTTAACGCGGTCAATCTTTCAAGGGTTGCAGGCCATTCCGCAAGATGGGCATCCCCTGTGTAAGGTGTAGCGCCATATTCAACGAGATCTCCGGCATAGAGGATTTTCTCTTCCGGAAGCCACGCAATGGTATCGCCCTGAGTATGGCCTTTGCCAACGTGCATGATCTCAACCTTGCGATTACCAAGATCAACAGTCAGTTTCTCATCAAAAACGATGGTGGGCCAAGTGAGGCCCGGAATGGTTTCGTGACCTTGGAACAGCCTTGGAAAACGACCAAATTCGGAATCCCAGTCTTGCTGGCCGCGCTCTTCAATCATCTCTAAGGTAAGACGACTGGAAATGATGTTTTCAGGATCAAAAGCGGCAGCCCCAAGAACGCGAACGGCGTGATAATGGCTAAGGAGGGCAAACTTAATTGGCTTGTCGGTGATTTCACGTATTTTTCGTAAAACATCCCCAGCCATATATGGGGTTGCCTGGGTATCTATGACCATGACACCCTCATCACCAATAATCACACCTGTATTGGGATCACCTTCGGCTGTATAGGCGTAAGCCCCCTCACCCAGCTTTGTAAAAGAAACATTCTTTTCGCCTAAATCGCCTGTGGAAGCAAAGCCTTCAGCCATAACGCAAATCTCCTAAATTTTTGTTCTGAGGAGAATTATACAGATAATTGTTTCAAATGAAACTTTATTTTCGATTGGTCAATATGTAATTGAATAAAAAGATTAAAATGGAGCTTGTTACAAATAAATAGACTATTCTAATTCAAATATTTGGGTGGTTATTAAGGGTGAAAATAATATATGATACTCTGGACTTTAAGTTAGGTTGTATGTCAATTTTTCAATGGGTATTAGATGAAATCCAAGTCAGTAATCATGGGTTTAAAAACGGTTTTGGGGATAAATAAACTCGGATATTTTACCCCCTATAGATATGCTGCGACCTCAATAGATAAACATGCGTGCTATCTTCCCATCAAAGATATTATGGACAAACATAGAAGTAGCTTTAAAGGGCATCTTCAAGTAATTGAAAAGTATCGAGAAGATCTATTAAATATTGATGGTCAGGGTGCTGATGAAGCCCGATGGGAACAGGATTGGTACCCGCGTCTCGATGCCGCTTCTGCCTATGCAATGGTGCGCCGATTTAAGCCCAAAAGAATTTTTGAAATTGGGTCAGGCCATTCTACGCGGTTTATGTATCGCGCTGTACTTGATGGCGGATTAAAAACAAAAATTACAGCAATTGACCCTGCTCCCAGAGCCTCAATTTCAGCTCTTCCCATTACTTTGCACCAAACAACTTTGCAGGAAGTCGATCTCGATATATTTCATACGTTAAAGGATGGAGATTTTCTTTGTGTAGATTCAAGCCACATTCTCATGCCGGGTACTGATGTAGATATCGTTATCAACCATATTTTAGGAGAGCTTCCTTCCGGCGTTATTATCTTTTTTCATGACATTTTTCTTCCCTACCCCTACCCAGTCTCATGGGAATGGCGGGGATACAATGAACAAAACGCGGTTAGCGCTCTCCTGCAGGGAGGATATGATCCGATTTTCTCTAGCCAGTACGCTCTACAAAACATGGGCTCACAGCTTGAAAAGACTGTCATAAATGAACTCCCTTTAAATGATAACGCTCCAGAAAGCGGGCTCTGGTTGAGAAAGAAATGATAAGGTTGATTGTTTTCTCGGATTAGGTGGTCGGATTTACCTATCAAAATTACGAACTATATATCGGGTCTGAGATAGTGGGTCGTATTTACCACATTTTGCTGCGCTGATCGGCATACCTTTGATTTGCGAAGGGTATATACAGCACAATGAATGCAAAATTTAGAAATTTTGTGCTGTAAACGGCTGGTAATTGAACACTAAATTACATTTTGGGAACAGGTGAAAATCTCTTGGTCCTTTTTCTAATGATTGACAACAATCAATAGATCGTGTGCATTCACCACGCCCAGCAGGCCATCACAACTATGTAATACAGGGAATTTAGAAATCATGGCAATGATTGATGACCTTAAGGCGCAGCGCGACGCGTCATTAGCAGTAACCGCAAATGGGGCACCAACAAGAACTTCTAACCAGTTCTTTGGCGTAGGCCCAATCACCGACATGACTGCTGATGAAGTTGACGGCCGCCGTCTGCGTTTCCAGTTTGACGCTTGGCTGGAAGAAAATTATGCCAAATTTGATGATAGCGGCAACCGTATTGGCAGCTTCACGACTGCTGAAATCGGCCGTAGCATGCACCGCGGTTACCCTGCAGATAAAGTTCTGTTGGATATGGCCCGCGAAATTCATCGCTATTTCGAATTCCCTAAAAAGAACAAAATGGCCATCGGTCTTGGTGGTGGACACAGTGGTTTTACCGTATCCATCCTCCATATGATGAATGCCAACGACGAAAATCAAAAAATTTACGTCGATACTCCAAAACCTGAATCTGCCGAAGGTAAAGCAGGTGGTTTCTTCCGTCAGTCTTGGGGATCACAGATCCTTGAGATGCAACAGTTTGCAGAAAACGGCGATGTAAACCGCGTTCACTTCAGTGAAGGTGAAGGCGCTATTCCAACTGCGGATGAGTTGGAAGCAAAAGGCATCAAACTTTTTGTTGGTGTTGGTCACGAAACCACAGGCGCAACCACCTACAAAGAATCAGAAATCAAAAACCTTGTTGAGTGGATTGACCGCAATCCTGCTGAACACCACGCTATCATCGACAGCACATCAATGCTGGGTGCTATGCCATGGGCTGAAGAAGTTGTTTCTGCCGTTCTTGATAAATGCTGCATGTTCATGCCGTTTCAAAAAGCGATCGGCGGGATTTCTGGATACTTTATTGCGTCTTACACCCCGCAAGCACTTGCACTGATCAATGCCAACCAAAAAGATCCGGCATGGGCAATTGCCCGTCAGCTTAAAATTGCAGTTCCAACAGATCCAAAAGAACCGCTTTCAAGCGAAAAGACTTGGGAACTCGGTCCTGTTTATGATCCTGCAGAGCACAAAATGCTTGGTGGTATCATCAACACCTATTCCACCCTCGCCTTTGCAGAAACCACCTTTGGCCTTCTGCGCGCAGAGAAATCTATTGGCTCCGTTCGTGATCTTAACAAGCGTTCTATTGAGAACCGCCTGAAAATCAATGACTGGGTTTCTAAAAACCCAACTCTTGAGCTTGGTGTTGACGACGCAGACAACCGCGGTGCGGCTGTTACGCTTCTTAAAGTAACTGAAGGCAGTCAGACAGACCCGGCATTACACGCTGAAATCATTGCTAAATCCAAACAGATCCTTGGTTACGAAGGCATTACCCACCCCAACGGTGAACACGAAAACGGTTTGGATGTCGCGCGCTATGTAAACGCTTTCCCTGGTACTCCTGGTGATTACCGTGCATGGATCGGTGGTATTCGTCCGGTTGGCGATGTTGTTGCTCTGCTCGAAAATCTTGAATATGCCTACCATCGGGCAAAAATTGTTGTTCTCGAACAGTTGCTTGCCAAAGAAGGTGTGACTTTCGAAGCTTCAGCCCAGGCTATCGCCGGTTCGAAAGTTCGTCAGGACGACACTAATCGCGCCTATAAGGTTCTTGTCGCTGATCTGATTGGCTTGAAATTCGATGCCAATGGTAATCCTGACCATTCTGAAGTTAAAGCACATGTGGAAGCCAAAGGTGGCGTTTTCCACGAAGGCCCAATTGCTGATGATGCAAATCTTGAAGCCGGTAAAGTTCATTTCTCTTATCAGCCAAACCTGAGCACAGCAGAAGAACTCTTACCACAGACAGATAAAGGCCAGTTCGACGCAACAATCGTCGCGGCTACCTTCCTGCCAAGCGCATCCGTGTTTAAACATGGTGGCGTTCGTATTGGTGCTGGTACTGGCAACATGGGCTCGGACTCATGGGGCGGTGGTAACGGTGATGGTGGCGAAGCTGCTTTGATGAACACACCAAGCTTTAACAGCCGTGCAACTGCACAGATGGCGATGAAGGCTCTGTTGAAAGTTTGCCCAAATCTTCCTTGTGAAGAAATACACAAGTTGGTTTGTGCTGGTGACTTCGACACTGGTAAGGACCTTTGTAAGTTCCCAACCGAAAAGCTTGAAGGCAAACGCCTTGCTGTGATCGGTTACGGTAACATCGGTCGTGAAGTTGCAAACCTTGGTAAAGCTTTCGGTATGGAAGTAACCATCTATGCCCGCCCTCACCACAAGGCATGGATCGAATCAGAAGGTTTCAGCTATGCTGAGACGCCTGAACAAGCTGCTAAAGGTGCTGATGTTATCAGCCCGCATACTGGTTTGGGTGCTTTCAATGCAGAAACAGGCAAATTTGCCAACGATAGCCTCGTCAACGAAGGCGTTCTTAACGCTCTTAATGATGGCGCCATTGTCGTAAACTATGACCGTGGTGAAGTGATCAACATCGATGCTCTTGATGCTGCTTTGACCAGTGGTAAAGTTAGCTACGCTGCTATCGATGCTGATTTGTTCAAGAATGCTGACAGCGGTGAGCTAACAGGTCCAATGGTTCCTTACCTTAGCCTGGTAGAAAATCACGGCGATAAGCTTGAGCTTCTGCCACATGCTGCTGCAGATACCGAACACGTATCTCGTGTCCAGGGTGCCAAGCAGGCCGTTGATCAGATTTTTGATGCGATCCAGTTCAAGTCCATCATGAACCTGAAGGGTGATCTTCCTGCAGGCTACAGCAATGCTGGTGCAACAACAGTAAACGGCGTTGGTAAAGTAACACCAAATGCTCTGGCTTCTGTTGCTGCTTGTGATGAGACTGCAGCTGAATTGCGTAAGTTGACAGAAGACATGGCTGCGATCTGGGGTTCACTATCTGTGACCAAAGATGCCGATCGTCGTCAGGAACTTGTTGACCTCTATGGCGCTCAATTGACACTGCAATCTAACAAGTACATTACTCTGATTGAAAAGCTTGGTCTTAAAGGCCCTTACGGCTAATAAGAACAAAGTATTCAGGTTGCGAATAAGCGGGTGTTGTCATTAGGGCAGCACCCGTTTTTATGACAAAATACTGCGACAATATAGATCTCGACATTTCGTCCGCTTTGCTCCAAATTACCAGCTATGATATCTAGTATTCGCAGCCTCTTAGCTCAAAGCGCTTTCATTCTTATTATTGCAGCCTTCATCACAGGGCCTGTAATCCAAGCTGTGCAGGCAGAGGCTATGCGCGTTCAGATGGACACGGTTATGATGTCCGAGGTTTCGACCAATTTAGAACAACCGTGTCAGGATTGCCTCGAGAAAGAAAACAAAGAGACCTGCAACAGTACGTGCCTATCATGGATAACAGCGATCTACCCAAACATTTCGGTTAACCTGTCTCGAAAACCAAGCCAGCCAGCGTATACTAGTACTGTTCAAATGCAAGAATACACACCTGATCTAGAACCCACGCCTCCGCGATTATAATCCGTACTTATAGCCCCCGTAGTTCATTGCTTGTTACTGTGTCATTTATCTAATTGATTGTGGCGAAACAGGATGAACTGACTTCGTGAGATAATTCTATTTAAGTAACGGAAATTTCAATGAAAGCTCTTATTACAGCGCTGTTTCTATTTGGAACATTGAGTGCCAACCAAGCTTTGGCAGCATCAGAACCACTAAAAGAAGCCACACTTTATAAAAATCCTGAGTGTGGTTGCTGCACGGGTTACGCAAACTATCTGCAAGATAACGGGTACAAAATTACCGTCGTTCCAACGGATTATATGGCAATGGTAAAGCAGTCCCAGGGTATTACAGATGACATGGCGTCCTGCCATACAATGATTATTGACGGCTATGCGGTTGAAGGTCATGTACCAGTTGGCATCGTGGACAAACTTTTGGCCGAACACCCCAATATTTCAGGGATTTATTTACCTGGCATGCCAATGGGGTCCCCCGGCATGAGTGGTCCTAAAGAAGAGCCCTTCAAAGTATATCCCTTCACAAAGGGAAAAGAGGTATCAACAACCGATGAACCTTTTGCTGTAGAATAACAAAATGGGGAGCCCGTAATTGGCTCCCTATTAACATTTTTTACTTTAACGCATCCGGGGTAAAGAGTTGCTCTCCCGCAACTTTATAACTTGCAATCAGAGACTGGCCTTTGGACGAAAGCAACCAGTCAACAAAGCTATTCGCTTCTTTACGTTTAACATGTGGGTGTTTATTTTGGTTCACGATAATAATGCCGTATTGATTGAACAGGCGTTTATCCCCCTCAAATAAAACCTGCATATTTTGTTTGTTTTTATAGCTCAACCACGTCGCACGATCAGTCAGGGCGTACCCTTGCATGGCAACGGCGGTGTTAAGCGTTGCGCCCATGCCGGACCCCGTTTCACGGTACCAATCACCGGATACAGCTTTTGGATCAAAAGAAGCTTCGTGCCAGAGCTCAAGCTCTCGCTTGTTGGTGCCGCTATCATCACCTCGGGACAAGAAAGGGGTCTTTTGTTTTTCAATCTGTTGCAGGGCGGTCACCACACTATTGGCACTCTTGATATCTGCAGGATCATTGTCAGGGCCAACAAGAACAAAATCATTGTGCATTAGATCAAAGCGTTCAACCCCAAAGCCGTCTTTGACAAACTTCTCTTCAGACGTTTTGTGGTGAACCATCAGGACATCCGCGTCACCATTACGTGCGAGTTTAAGGGCTGCTCCGGTTCCAACTGCGACGACGTTTACTGTAATGCCAGTTTCTTTGGTGAAAGCAGGTAGAATATGATCAAAAAGACCTGAATTTTGTGTTGAGGTCGTTGAAGCCAGGATAATACTTTCGGCATTGGCGTATTTAATAGAACCTAAGGTGAAAGCGAGTACTAAAGTTGAAATAATGAGATGAAATTTATTCTTAAGCATTAAATATACTCTTAAACCTGAGGTTAATTTTCTAATATTTGTGCATCATCACGATCAGGGCGTCGCTTCCACCAGATCAGGTGTCCTTCGATAAAGGCTTGGGCGAGATCGTTATTAGGTTTGGTGAAAAACTGCTCAGCGGGTGCCATTTCTTTTAAACGACCCCGGAACATAAATAGTACATCTGTTGCAAGGCGCTTAGCTTGTCCTAAATCATGACAAGTCATAATCACAGTGGTACCCTCAGCGGAAATCTCGCCGATCAATTCTTCGATGGAATGAGTTGCAGGAGGATCAAGGCTAGCGGTTGGTTCGTCTAAAAAAAGAACTTGCGGCTTTAAGACCCAGGCTCTTGCAATAGCAAGTCTTTGCTGTTCTCCCAAAGACAATACCGGAGCGTATTTATGAGCGACGCGTCTTAATCCTGTTCGATCAATAACCGTATTTATTAGATCCGGGCGAAGGGATCGTTTTACCCCCCTTACTGATAACGCATAATCAATATTGTCATAGGCCGAGCGCCGAAGCATCACTGAGCGTTGACTTACCATGGCTTGAGCGCTTTTAGGATTTTGCCCTTTGGCACCAGCCCAATTTATTTGTCCTCTATCAGGTTTCAGAAGGCCATGACAAAGTCGAAGCAGTAAAGTCTTTCCAGCACCGTTAGGTCCGATAACAATATATTTACGACCTGCTTCAAATTGGCAGTTCATATTCTTTATAAGTTTTTTGCCACCCGCAGAATAATCTACATTTTGAAGCTTTAAAGGCAAGATGGATGAATAATTACTCATCGGGCATGACGCCTTTTGGCTGATTCAGTTATGGTGTAAGCAACAAGGTTTACGCCGAGTGCAACGGTCATCAGAACGATACCAAGGGATAGTGCCATGGTGAGATCCCCCTTACGGGCCTCAAGAGCAATAGCGGTGGTCATGACCCTCGTGAGATGATCAATGTTTCCTCCGACAATCATTACAGCCCCGACTTCTGAAACGGCACGACCAAATCCTGCTAATCCTGCTGTTGTTAACGAGAATTTAGCATCCCAAACTAAAGCTGTAATCCGTCTGAACCAGCTGGCATCTAAAGAACGAAGCAACTCATCATATTCGTTATAAAGCTCTTCAAGTACCTGACGTGAGATGGCTGTCACAATAGGTATGACAAGAATTACCTGGGCAATAATCATCGCGGTTGGGGTGAAAAGTAGCCCCATCACGCCAAACGGGCCACTTCGAGACAGTAATAAATATACAAAAAGGCCGACGACAACAGGCGGAAGTCCCATAAACACATTGATTATTATGTTTAATATACGTCGGCCAGGAAAACGCGTAAGAGCGAGTACAGCACCAAGTGGCAAGCCGATAATTAAGGCTATTCCAACTGCAGTTAAACTCAGTCGCAGAGATAGCCAGACAATTTCCAAAAGTTGGTCATCCAATGTGACAACGAGTGAAATCGCCTTAAAAAATGCCTGCCAGAGATCGTCCATAAAAGCTCAAATAAATCATTTCAAAAACTAAGGAGACATTGAGGTTAGCAGAAAATTCTGTCAACCATTCGGTTGCATCTACTTGTTATTAAAAATCATTGTATACAGAATTTTTTATTCGCAATCGTATATAGTTAATATTATTTTATTACAGATAGTTGGCACATTATTTTAACTTAAACTCGTAAATAAATTTAAGCTGTATTGTTCAATGTACAAAAATGATGATTTGAAAAAACGATAACAATATTGCCTGTAAATACGATACAGGCAGGGAGTATCTCAATACCTTCGATGTGGTTACAGAATAATTTTAAGAATTTGCCACGCATTCAAGTATTAGAGAATTAGAGGTCACAAATAGGGGAGAGAAATCCCTCCCCTATCTCTATTACATGTGGTCGCGTTCAACCATTTTGTTGAAAGATCGTACAAAGATTTGTTGGTCTGATTCAAATGCTTTCAAGTCGCCTGAAATTTCAAAGCAATCTGCCTTCATGGTCATCCGGACTTCGGTTTCCAAGCGAATAGACCAATCACCTCGAGACATCCAACAGGTCCAACTTGACCTCGCTGTTGCTCCTTCAGGTGTTTCTGGATTAATGGTCCAGTTCTCCGAGCGGAGATAGCGATGGCGTAATCCGTGTTCTGGAACTTCTGTCTCTCCACTATCTTCAATGACGTTATATTGGGTTTCGTTTTTCGATAGACCTTTTCTAACCCATCGATCGACAGAAGACGGACTAATTTCTTTGTAGTGAGGCAAAGGATCGGGATTATCAGGCAGTGGCATATCAACCTCATCCCTACGATCTGTCGCCAAGGTTGATGTCTTACGTACAGGCAGGCTTAAAGCAGCGTCCACACCAAAGGGGATTGAAGCCGTAACGTGATAAGGTGACGGCATGATCAAAGGCCAGTAAGCCGTCGATATCGAAACTCTTATCTGATGGCCGGGTAAGAAACGATACCCTGCTTCATCAAGAACAATTGTGACATCTTCTGTTTTTCCCGGAACCATCTTTTCTGGAGTTTCATTACCATTTCGATGGGCTAGATTTAGAACGCCATAGCTTACACGGTGAGACACGCCGTCCGGATGGACATCGATAAGGCGAACCGCAAGATTGCCGAGCGGTGCATCAATAGCGACTTTGAGAGAAAGCCTCGTCCTCCCAAGAATCTCTACTGCTTGATCGAGAACGCCCGTTTCAAATACGAGAGATCCCGCATCATCTATCCGTTGATCACCAGGGGTTTCAGCGTCAGGTTTGAGGGCAAAGACTTCTCCGCATTCAATTCCGGTATCTTCCGGGGAACAGATTGATAATTCTTCTGTCGAACCTGCATTAAGGCTGAGGCCATGATCTGGGTTTAGAAACCAGGTCTGATTTGATATTTCGGGCGAAGGCCAATGTTGTTCTTTTACCCAACGGCCCTCTTCATGTTCACGCCAACGCGAAGGGCGAACATTCTGAGATATATAGGCACGGTAATCTGGTATGTCTTCGGCACCGTTGGGCTCATTCTTGAGCCAGCGATCCCACCACCGCAGCGCTTCTTTGTGAAAGTCAGCACGAGGGTGTGGGTAAGCAAAATGCGGATACTTATGAACCCACGGGCCATTGATCGCTTTGGCGACACCCGGCAAATTTTCCGCCGTGTCTGGTGGCGCATTTTTGTAGGCATCTGCCCAGCCTGAAATTACCAAACAGGGAATTTTTACGTCGTTGTAGTTTTGGCCAATCGATCCGTGTTTCCAAAAGTCGTCAAACCGTTGATGCGATAACCATTCGTCTAGGATGAGTTTGGAGCCCTCAAGGCGCTCAAGCCACATATCTTTCCAACGATCACCTACAAGCAGTGGATCTGGCGCACGGTAAGCATAACATTGCATAACCCCTGACCAAGAGAGGTGGGAATTGAGATGACAACCATCTTTGTAATGAATATCGCAGTTATAGCGATCTGTAGTCGATCCTATGGCTGTCTCTTATACACATCTGACGCTGCCGACG
>OJDH01000423.1_pt1 | contig 17045 bp, 14 predicted proteins | sample 1592761 | NCBI WGS metagenome assembly OJDH01 (sample SAMN05416855, study PRJEB24817) | seawater metagenome | isolation source: Sea water | place: Canada:Atlantic | collected 2013-11
TCGTGGGCTCGGAGATGTGTATAAGAGACAGATAGCATTCCCCCTCAAATTTACGCTACTCTAACGGTTGTCTTAACTCTGTTTATGAGCATTCCTCGACAGAGACAATAATGACAAATCAGTAAGCAAAGACAATATTAATAAAAACATAACATATTGTTAATAAAAGCTTAAAATCGATCGTGATGACTTGATGTAAATTTATTGTTGACATATTGCAAGCGCTTGCATTTAATGTGTCAACGCTTGATAAAAATTGAGCTGTAACGAGAAAGAAAACAATGGCACTTAAACCAGAGAAAAATACAATGAAACTTCGTCTATCTAACGCCCCCTGCTCATGGGGCATTGAATTTGCTAATAACCCGACTAACCCATATTGGGAAACGGTATTGAGTGAAACATCTCAAGCCGGCTATAAGGCAACTGAACTTGGACCTTTAGGGTATCTTCCAACAGATCCAAAGATACTTGGCGAAAAGTTGCAGCAATACGGACTGAAGTTAATCGCGGGCACCATATTTAAACACTTACACGATCCTGCTCAACGTGAGTCTATCCTAGCTTACACCCACGAGACTTGTCGGGTAATGCAGCCACAAGGTGCAAAATACATGGTAGTGATCGATCATGTTTCATCACCTCGAACGGATCAGGCGGGACAATTTGAAACTGCTGACCGTCTATCCCCTTCCCAATGGGCTGAGATGATGCAGACGATCACTGAACTGTCTGTTATTTGCCATAGCTATGGTATCACGCCAGTACTCCATCCCCATGCTGGAACTTATATTGAGTATCGCGACGAAATCGACCGCGCAATGAACGATCTGGATGAAAACTTGGTCAAGCTCTGTGTTGATTCTGGGCACTGTGTCTATGCAGGCATCGACCCTTCAGAGCTTATCTTAACTTATCAAGATCGAGTTGAGTATCTCCATTTCAAAGACATTAATAAGCAAGTCCTTGATAAAACAACCGCTGAAGGCATTAACTTCTACAGTGCAATTGGCCAAGGTATTTTCTGCCCACTGGGTAAAGGTTGCGTTAACTTCGAAGCACTACGTCAAACCCTCAATGAGATTAACTATGATGGCTGGGTAACGGTAGAACAAGACGTTGATCCGGCACTAGACAATAGCTCGTTAGAAGATGCCAAGGAAAGTCTTGCCTTTATTCACGATAAGGTCATCCAAAGCTAGCAAACTAAAATGTCCCTTTATCCTATCAGCATAGCTCTCGGGGTCGTACACCAGGTCCCGCTTTATCTGAACAATGACGCTACCTAATTGAATACTTTAACATCGATAAGAAAAGCGGCTAAATAACGACTGGCGACCCTCCCCCATTTATCATCACAATGAGTTGAACACTTCATCACATGGAAATGCCATAAAAAGGTATTCGAACTTATATAGAGAGTGTATTAACTTAAGGAATATATATGATAGCTAACGCCATTAACCATCCAACAAACAATACATGCAAATTGAGTATTTCTACTTTCAATCAACTTTGCCAACAAAAAACCAAAAGCAGTTCCTATCCATTAGCCCTGAGTATTCAAAACAACATACCAATATACGAAGGGGCAAAACTGCGACTTTCTCTTAATGCTGAAACATCTCAAGATTATAAGAATGAATTCACGCATATATTTGAAGAAGGCCCAGGCGTCATCGTCATTCAACACTTTTTCGACAATGACAATGACATTGAAAATATGAGCTATGTTTTTGAGGAGCTGCTAAAACAACAAGGAAAAGGAGCTGGGGACCATTTTGCCAAAAAGGGCGCAAATGGAAGGATATGGAATGCATTTGAAAAAAGTGCAATGCATGATCCATCCACTTTTATCCAGTATTATAAAAATCCATTATTGCAAATGGTTGCTCAATCTTGGCTTGGTCCTAATTATCAAGTCACAACCCAGCTTAATGTGATCTACCCTCAAGGCCAAGCACAGCAGCCCCATAGGGATTTTCATTTAGGCTTTCAAGAAAATGAAGAGATTAAGCGCTATCCGCTCCACATGCAGAAGATATCACAATACCTTACTCTACAAGGTGGAATTGCACACGTAAACATACCGCTTGATGCAGGCCCAACACAACTGCTTCCTTTTTCACATCAATATGACTTGGGATATTTAGCATGGAGAGCCCCTGCTTTTATAGAATACTTTAAAGAACATCACGTCCAATTACCGCTCAATAAAGGGGATGCCTTATTCTTTAACCCCGCATTGTTTCACGCAGGTGGAAAGAATAAAACAACGAATATAAACCGCAGCGTCAATCTACTCCAAATATCGTCAGCTTTTTCCAAACCAATGGAAACAGTAAATTTATATAAAATAGCATTGAAAATATATCCTGAGTTATTAGATCTATATCAACGAGAATTACTGTCAGGTTTATCGTTAGATTCTATATTAACGGCGAGCTGTGATGCATACTCTTTTCCAACCAATTTAGACACAGACTCTCCCATTGGCAGTATGGCACCTCAAACGGTAAAAGAACTCACACATGAAGCCTTAATACACAGTTGGGATTATTTAACCTTTAAAGAAAGATTGCTAGCACATCAGCAGAAGAGACAAAGCTAGTGCTATTGAGCATCTCATAGCACTTTTTGCACAAAGGTATGAGGTAAGCCGTAAGCTGGGAAGAAAAAAGACGATGGGTTACCATCGTCAAACAATACTAGGGAGGGAGTACAAAAACAGAGGGGATTGCTACAGGTTATCCAAGTAACGTGAGGATACGCATTGCATCTTGCTGAACAAAGGGCATGGTTTTTTTCATAAAATACAGACGGTCGAATTTTTCAGGTTCTTCATTCATCAATCGTCTTAAGTTTTGCCCTAAGGTCATTCTCAAAGACGTACCAATATTGAACTTAGCAATCCGCGTCTGTTTGAGTTTAATAATGTCTTCATCCTTAATGCCTGTCGTTCCGTGTATAACCAAAGGAATATCACCGACCACTTCAGAGATAGCTTGCAGACGCGGATAATCAATAACAGAAACAGGTTGAGTTAAACGGTGGATATTACCGACAGCGACCGCCATCGCATCCAGACCAGCTTCACGTGCATATCGCATAGCTTCATCTGGTTCAGTACTAATAGATTTAATATGATCTCGCCCTTCGGTATAAGGTACTGAACCGATTTCGCCTTCAACACTTACGCCCACAGCATGCGCCACATCTGCAACCTGACGAGTACGCCTGATATTCTCTGCCAGTGACAATTGCGATCCGTCAAACATCACCGAACTAAAGCCGTGGTGAATGGCTTGATACACAATATCTTCTTCATATGTGTGATCTAAATGCACACACACTTGAGCTGAACTATCTTCTGCTAATGACACCAGCATTCGTGCCAGTGTTTTAACCCCCATGAAGTCGACCATGTCTTTGTTTGCTGCCAGAATAACGGGCAACTTTAACTCTTCCGCAGCCTCCACCATTGCACGTGCATCTTCATATCCAAATACATTGATACAGGGAACAGCGTAATTAGCATCTGCCGCTTGTGGCAGTATGTCATTGAGGTTAACTAGCATCTATATCTCCTATTATTTGAATTTGTTGATCATATCCTTGATACCAGGAATCGTATGGACTTGGTATTCATGATGAGGGTCAAAGTGTTGAATTAATGACTTAGAATGTTCACCCACAATGACAGTGAAGTAATACATTTCATAACCTGGTGCGGCAACACAAGGGTGATAACCTTTATCTATCGCAATGACACTGCGGTTCTTTATGTGATAGACAGGGCCGGTATCATCCTCATGTTCATAAAGAAATTGAGCCCCAAAACCTTGATCGGGATTAAAACGGAATTGATACACTTCTTCGTAACGCGTTTCCATTGGTGAGCGTTCAGTGTCGTGTTTATGTGCAGGAAAACCCGACCAACCGCCGGCACCAACGGTAAACAACTCACTCACTAATAAACGACCTCGTTGAGTGGCATTTTTTTGCCCGAGAATATGTTTAATCTTGCGATGAGTTTTGGTGTCATCACTGCCATATTGTATTTGGTCACTCTCTTCAGGTGTGACTTCAAACGGTGCTAGTGATTCTTCATAACGGCCACCTGCGATCATGATATCAGCTTGCTCAGATACGCAGGTCACTTCAACAGTTGCGCCCACAGGGGCATAAACAGCAGCAGGGTTTCCATCCCAAACATGCTTACGCACACCAACATTTTCATACAGCTTCTCATCGACTTTAATGTGACAAGTGCCACCAGCTAAGACAACGACAGTCTCATAACCAGCTAATTGATACTGGTGACTTTCACCTTGTTTCAACAACACCGGATTAAAATAGATCAGTGGTGTGGTGTCATCGTTAACGTCGATGATCGGTGCATTCTTATTGTCATAAGCAGGAATGTGCTTACCCATAGTATTAACCCTTAAATGTATAAATATTAACTAACTAGTCAAATATGAAGATCAGGAAACCAGAAACGATTCATGACATAGTCAAAAATCACCCTTCTCAGCCCTGTTACTACCTATTTCAGAATATGATTGGAAATGAATGAATAATCTTCAGACGTTTTCTCGCTCGGCAATAAAATCTTGTAGTTCTTTCAATGTCGGCATGGCTTCGGTGCAACTGTCCCTAGAGACATTGATAGCTGCTGCAGCGGAGCCCATTTTGACGCCTATTTGTAATCCATAACCTTCTAACAGGGCATAAACCAATGCGCCAGCAAAGGAGTCTCCCGCGCCGAAAGGTTTTTTAACCGTGACAGGAAAAATACCTTGCTCAAAATGACAACCGTTGCGGGTGTATATTTTAGAGCCTAATTCTCCAGCCTTGATAACCACCACTTGAGTGGATTTGATCAAATAACGGGCTGCGGTTTTGTCATCATCTTTGTTGCCTCTATCGATCATGTACTCCATCACATCAAACTCTTCGCGATTACCGATTACGATGTCAGACAAGCCGGCCGCCAACTGATAATAAAGCGCAGAGTCTTCAGGTGAATTCCAGGAATAGGGACGGTAATCAATATCTAACACCACAAGGGTGCCAGCTCGTCGAGCGTAATCAATCGCCAACAATGTGGCTTCACGTGACGGGCTGGTTGAAAGTGCTGTCCCCGTCACAATGAGCATTTTTGCTGAAGCGATATAGACCGGATCTATTTGTTGTGCACTCAAGCTCAGATCGGCAGCGTTATTACGATAGATCACCACTTCACAGTTACTGGGCTTCATTTCAGTGATCGCAAGACTGGTTCTTGAACCTGTCTTGTCGACAGCAATCCCCTGTAGGTCAACCCCCATACTCTTGAGGTAGTCACAGACATACTGTCCGAGTCCATCATCAGAAACACAGCTTATCAGGCCTGACTTAGCCCCTAGCTTGGCCAGTGCAACGGCAATATTTGCTGGTGAACCACCCACATATTTTTCAAAACCGGACACATCATTAAAGTCGGTATTCGCTTCGCGGGCATATAAATCCACCCCCGCGCGACCCAAGCAAATCGCATCAATCGGTCGATTAACTGGAATCTTTAAATCTATCATTAGAATTTCACCCATTTGGCATCATTATCTGCCGATTCAACACAACGCTCTATTAGTCGAACGCCGTCAATTCCAGCATCAATGTCAGGATACCAAGTGTTATCAATAACCTTTTGATCACCCAAATCAGTGGCTCTCATCACCGTGGCGAAGCGAGTATACAAGTTAGCCCAAGACTCAAAGAAACCTTCAGCATGGCCACCGCCAATGCGATTGTGACCTACCGCCGAGTCTTCGAGATACAAGTAGCCCATCCCTCGTTCTAATACTCGGGTCGGCTCGCCCTGAACTTCATAACTTAATTGATTTGGACGTTCATCCCACCACTCGATACTGGCTTTCTCACCCACAATACGGATCCGCTGTTGATGCATAGACCCCGTGTTAACCCCACTGGCCCATAATGTTCCCACTGCACCGTTGCTGAAATTCATCATCACATGAGCATTGTCTTCCAAGGGCGCTCGAGATTTAATAAAACTCTGGCGAGTACAACAAAGCTTCTCAACTTCTAATCCTGTCATCAGACCAGCTAAGTAATACACATGGGTGCCTACGTCACTCAGGATATAACTAGGCCCAGAAACCTGAGGATTCATGCGCCATTTAGCCCCAGGACTGTTTCTCTCCACTTCAGTACTGTGAAAACCATGTGCAAATGTCATGTTAATCACACGCACTTCGCCAATATCACCTTGGCGGATCATTTCGCGAGCCTGGTGGATCATCGGAAAGCCCGTGTATCCGTACATAACCCCAAATACACGATTATGTTTTGTCGCTAAGGCTTTCAAATGTTGTGCTTCGGCGACAGTGAATGTCACCGGCTTTTCACAAATGACATGTAAACCAGCCTCTAACGCGGCTTTAGATATTTCGTAATGGGTACCGTTAGGGGTCGCAATAGAGACAGCTTGGATACCGTCAGCACGCTTGGCTTCAGATGCGAATAGCGCACCGAAATTGGCATAACAACGCTCAGGATCGACACCTAGGCTTGTACCAAAATCACGGCAACGATCACTGTCGATATCAAATGCCCCAGCTACTAATTGAAAGTTGCCATCGCGACTTGCTCCCGCTCGGTGGGCGTAACCAATTTCACTACCACGACCACCACCCACCATCGCCCAACGTATAGGTTGCTCTAAACGAGCTTCTTCATTAAACATACTGCGGTCCTCTTATACGCCACGACGTTGAAGTGTTTTACCAGTGCTTAAATTTGCAACGGCCTTTTCTGTTCGCTCGTCTCTGATCATCTCAGGCAAGCCAACTTCCCACCAACAATCACAGCTAGACCATTTAGTAGGATCGATATCGGTCACAATCACATAGGTACGATCTGCAGCCTTGGCTCGAGCAAATGCCGCATCAAAATCAGCCATGCTGGTCACTTTCTCACTAAGTGCCCCTTGCGCTTCAGCGTGTTTAACAAAATCCACTCGAACAACTTCTGGTGTACCACGTCGACAATCTTTAAGCAGATTGTTAAATGACTCGTTACCCGTGTTGTTTTGCAATTTATTGATCACGGCATAACCGCCATTGTCACAAACCAATACGATCATCTTGTGGCCCGCTAGCACCGAACTGTAGATATCTGAATTAAGGATCATGTAAGAACCATCCCCAACTAATACCACCACGTCATTATCAGGATTGGCGATTTTCGCCCCCCAGCCACCGGCTATCTCATACCCCATGCAGGAGAAACCAAACTCAATATCAAATTTGCCAATTTGTTTGTTCTGCCAATTCATGCTCAGCTCAGCAGGGAGTCCACCCGCAGCAGTCAATACCGTATCCCCTGGCTCGAGTAAACGATTCACGGCTCCGACGACTTGTGCATATGAGGCCATTTCATTGCCTTCAACTTTTCCGCGTTGATGACATAAAGCCTTCCATTCATTGGCTTGTTCAGATGCTTTATCTGCCCATGCTTGCTCTGAACGCCAGCTGCCCAATTCAATATTAAGCTTGGTCATCGTCGTCTTAGCATCGGCTATAACCGGATAAGCTCGATGTTTAATGGCATCGGATTTGGCCACATTGATGCTGATCATTTTCATGTCAGGATCGCGGAATACTGACCAAGAACCAGTGGTAAAATCTTGTAAACGCGTACCGATAGCAACAACTACATCGGCGTGTGCCGCCAAGTAATTTGCAGAATTAGACCCCGTGACGCCAAGAGGCCCACCGTTCAGCGGATTATCTTGTAACATGGTAGCCCTGCCCGCGATCGTTTCCACCACGGGGATATTATGTTTACCTGCCAGCTCGGCCAGCTCATGGGTGGCCAGCGAATAATGCACCCCGCCACCACTGATAATCAGTGGGCGTTTCGCATGACGTAACGTTTCTGCAATATGCTCCAAGTCCAATTGCTCGGGCTCTGGACGACGAATGCGATGTACTTTTTCAGCAAAAAATATTTCAGGGTAATCGAAAGCCACACCTTGAGTATCTTGAGGTAACCCGAGAAAAACGGGGCCACAAGTAGCTGGGTCTAACAAGGTATCTAGAGCCTGTGGTAAAGATTGCAGTAACTGTGCTGGGTGGGAAATACGATCCCAGTAACGAGTTACGGCCTTAAAGGAATCATTCACCGTCATTGACGGATTATGGCTGTGTTCGGTTTGTTGTAAAACCGGATCCGGTAAACGACTCGTATAGGTATCACCAGCGATCATAAGTAAAGGCAAACGGTTAGTGTGCGCAATACCTGCGGCAGTGATCATATTCGTCGCACCAGGCCCTATTGATGCCGTTGCAATCCCGATACGACGACGTTGATTCGCTTTTGCATAAGCCACTGCCGCCATGGCCATGGACTGTTCATTCTGTCCACGCCAAGTAGGTAACTGATCTTCTACATTTTTGAGCTGCTGTCCCAGACAAGTGACATTGCCATGACCAAAGATCGCGAACGAGCAGCCAAACAACGATTCAACCTGACCATCGATCTCAATTTTCTGTGCCACGAGATACTTAACCAGCGCTTCGGCGAGCGTAAGACGTATTACTTTCATCAATATTTACCTTTTTTAATTTTTACACTGGGAGCAAATGTCATGCAGAAAAAACAGACAAGTAAATTAAGCCTATTAATCATCTGTTTTGTACAAATTGGAGTGCAGCTGGGATGCCAATACGACAATAGAATCCCAGCTAAACCTACCTAAGTTGAACGCTTAAGGCCTAATAGCAATAAGCCTTAATCTGTTGTATTACCTAAATCTATCATTAGGCTTTTTTACGTTTTTGAGCATCTAACATCACGGCACCGATGATGATCATGCCTTTAATGATTTGCTGCCAATAAGGATCGACGCCCAACATGTTCAACCCTTTATTCATCACACCAATAATCAAAGCACCGACAATACACATCGGCACAGACCCCACACCACCGGCGAGAGAAACGCCACCGATCACTGCTGCGGCAATAGCATCTAGCTCCCACATATTTCCGAAGGTAGGGTTACCGGCATAAGCTCTAGAGGTCAGCATGGCTCCGGCGAGTCCCGCCAACATGCCACATAACACATAGACTTTGACGAGAGTGAGTTCGACATTAACGCCACAAATTCTTGCGGTTTGGACATTCCCGCCAATGGCAAACACATGGCGACCAAACGTCATTTTGCTCATCATCGTATGACAAACGATGGCGACTAATACGTAAATAATCACGAGTCCTGGCACACCAAATATCGACGTGCCAGCAATAGAGGTGAAAGCATCAGAACTCGCATCAATAGGACGACCGTTACTAAACAACTGAGCCAAACCTCGCGCTGCAGTCATCATTCCTAGCGTTGCAATAAAGGGAGGGATTCGGCCAAAAGCTGTAATGGAGCCGTTAATCAAACCACAAAGACCACCGACTAACATAGCGCCGCCAAAAGCCACTAGTGTCATACCATACCCTTCAGTGCCCGTAACAATAGTGGCTGCAACGACTGAGGCTAAGGCAACGACGGAACCTGATGATAAATCGATACCGGCAGTTACAATCACAAAGGTTACGCCGATAGCAATAATGCCAAACATCGAGACTTGCTCGAGGATACTAAAAACGTTTCTAAAAGATGCAAAGCCCTCGATATTGAGTGATAAAATAGTAAATAACAGGACAAGTATTAGCACCATCCCGTATTTATGAAAAAGGGCTGAATAGTTAATCCCTTGATCAGCTTCTTTTGTTTTTGTAGTCGCTGTCATTGTCCTACTTCCTTAAGTTTTGCATTGGAAAATTCGTCATGTGCGGGCTCTTGGTTCGCATTTTTTGGCGTATCGCCAGCTGCCATTTCGATAATAATTTCTTGAGTCGCATCAGCACGGTCAATAGTGCCGCTTTCACGTCCTTCAGCCATGACCATGATGCGGTCACTCAACGCTAGGAGTTCTAGCATTTCAGAAGAGATGATAATGATTGCTTTACCCGAACGGGCCAGTTCTATAATCAATTTGTAAATTTCGGCCTTGGCACCGACATCGATTCCCTTGGTTGGCTCATCAAGGATTAATATGTCCGGCTCTAACAGTAACCAGCGAACAATAAGCACCTTTTGTTGATTGCCACCGGACAAGTTTTCGATAATCGTATCCACAGACGGCGTTTTTATCCGCAATTGATCTTTCATGTCGTTGGCGACAGCAGAGGATAATTTGTGGGAAACAAAACTGTTCTCTAAATACGGCAACAAATCGGGCATGATCATGTTGTCAGTAACGCTCATGTTCAGCATTAGGCCGGTCTTTTTTCTATCTTCAGTAACAAAGCCAATCCCATGCTTGATAGCATCCATCGGTTTATTAATACTGACCGCTTCCCCATGAAGGAACATTTCACCAGATTCTGCTGGCTGATAACCAAAAATCGCTTCGGCGACTTCACTGCGCCCAGAACCAACCAAGCCTGCGAAGCCAAAAACTTCCCCCTTTCTTACCGTAAAGCTGATGTCTTCGAATTTACCAGGCAATGTCAGGTTTTTAACTTCAAGCAATGTCTCACCGATCTCAACGCTTTCCCGAGAGAACATTTCATCCATCTCGCGACCCACCATCATGTTGATCAACTCTTCTTTAGTAATATCTTCGGTATTCTTAGTACCGATATACTGTCCATCACGGATCACGGATACTTCATCTGATAGTTCAAACACTTCACCCAATTTGTGTGAAATGTAAATAATCGCAATGCCGCGGGCCTGAACTTTTTTGACGATCTTATATAACCGATGAACTTCTGTTTCAGTCAGCGACGTCGTCGGCTCATCCATGATCATAATTTTTGCATCATAGGAGACAGCCGTCGCAATCGTTAAGAGTTGTGCTTGGGCAACGGAAACCTCGCCCATGAGCTCTTCAACTGCCATCGGGATCCCCAACTCTTCCAACACTTTATTGGTCTCAGCGTTCATTCGCTTCTGATCCATAAAGATGCCTTGAGTAAGCTCTCTGCCAAGGTAGAAATTATCCGCAACGCTTAAGTTTGCTGATGGACTGATCTCCTGAGGCACCATCGCCAATCCCGAGCGAATGGCATCGATTGGCGCTGTCGGTTGAAATGGCTGGCCATCTAAAAGAATAATGCCGCCAACATCGGGCGTGTAAATCCCATACAGAATTTTCATCAATGTCGACTTGCCTGCACCATTCTCTCCCATCAGTGCATGAATGCTGCCCTTACGAACGCGCAAATTAACATTATCTAATGCTTTGACTCCGGGAAAGGTCTTGCATACATTTTTCATCTCTAAAATATAATCTGAGTTATTCACAGGTTTTCTTCTTTTTATCGAATAGGTTATTGCAAATTAATAACGATGCTCACGAGACGCTCCTAAGAGAGCAATACATTGACTGAACACAAGCTCACAAACATCAGCCAAATATTAATTTGCAGGCGAAAAATTGACCTTACTACCTGACAACACCAATGGAGGGAATATATCCCTCCCGGTTTAGATTAATACTTTGATAGGTATTTCTCTTTTTGCTCTTTATCAACCAGCTCAAAATCAATCCAGTTCATTTGCTCAACCTTTTGACCTTTTGCGAGTTTGTAAGCGATTTCTGCGCCGTTAAATCCCTGACCTTTTGCACTCTGAAACACGGTTGTGTCGAGTCCATTACCTAAATACTCCAATGCATCAGGCGTTGCATCAACACCAGATATGATCATGTCAGCATCTGTTTTTCCTGCTTTTCTTGCTGCTAATAGTGCACCAATGGCCATTTCATCATTGTTGGCCACAATCACGTTGATTTCTGGGTGAGCTTGCAGTAAATCTTCGACTATCTGCAGAGCCTTAGCGCGATCCCAACGCCCTTCTTGTTCAGCAACTATCTTAATATTGGGATATTTTGCAAATATTTGCTTATTTCCTTTGGTACGGTATATCTGAGCTTCATGGCCTAATGCACCCAGTAGCAACGCGATATGAGCAGGCTTTCCGTCCAGTAGTCCGACAACGCTTTCAGCTTGAAGAATACCGGCTTGAATTGAATCCGATCCCACATACGCATCGACATTCTTCATTGTTTTCGCTTCAGGAAGACGATTAACGATAATAAGAGGCACACCAGCTCGCTTTGCTTTGATGGCAATAGGTTGCACTGTTGCTACGTCGGTAGGCAGAACCAATAAGGCGTCAACCCCAGCATCGAGGAAGTTATCAACGTCATTAAGCATCTTGCCTGGGTCTTCATTGGCGTCGGTCATCTTGATCACGACATCATCATGCTTACCATCGAACTCACGAATGCCTTCAAAAAGATAGCTCTGCCATTTATCCGCAAAGGACGCCATAGGTGCGCCAATCACTAGCGACTCTGCTAGGGCAACATTTGAAGCAGAAGATAATATCGCAGCGGCTAATAGGGTTGTTTTAATCGTTTTTATCATTTTAATTTCCTTCATTGCTTAGCTTAATAGTTGCGCAGCATCACTACGCAGTCTTAATAAAAAACACTAGTTATCAACTATTGAAGCTCGAACAGCTAACCATGCTTCTTTCAGTAACATTTATAAATAAGCTTAATCATGGCAAAGACCAGCGACCAACTATTTATTATTTTCATACTTCATTAACCTAACCCTAACAACTCTTAATTAGCATTGCAAGCGCTTGCAATTATGTTTTTAGCAATAGAAAAAGATCGGCGATCTCACCCCAGCTAAAAATAATAGGACTGAATTGAGTCTAAAAAAGATGATGCCAAAAGTAGCCAAGCTTCCAACATCCTAAAAAGGATTGGAATATTATGTCGATTAACAGCAAAGCTTAATTTCTGATGACGTATCTGACAATCATTGATACTTACGCTTTTATACTTAAGTAATGTTGGTAGATAAGTTCCTTAAAACTTTGGGCAGCACACGATAAGGGATAACGCCGTTTAGTAATGATACCAACTCGTCGACTCACCATCGGTGACACGAGTGGTCGACATTCCACCCCTATTGATTGTAATTGTTCAATACACAGTGAAGGCATTGCACTTACACCGAGGCCTGTCGCGATCATTTGCCCTATAGTGGCTAACTGATTAGTTTCAAACTCCACATTCAATGTAATTTCCTGCTCTAGTAAAGCGCCATCGATTAGCTGTCGTATACTCGATGGACGCTGCAAAGCAATAAATGGCAGTTCAGCAATGGCTTGCCAGTCAACCCTAGCGTGAGCCAATAATGGGTGCCCTTCGGGCAATGCAGCGATAAACACATCAGTAAACAGCGGCTCAAACAGTAGATCTTCGGATTTTCCAGGGTCAAATGATATCGCCAATTCAGCTTTACCACTTCGTACCATCGCCACCGTATCCTCAGCTATCACATCATGTACCTTAATGTTTATTGAAGGGTACTGCAGATGAAACTCTTTGATGTGAATAGGTAAAACCGTACTGGCAAATGATGGCATTGCAGCCAAGGTTAAATTACCGCGATTGAGAGAGAATATATTATTAAGATCGTTAAACGCATCATTCCAGTCCGCCAAAAGTCGCTTTGCTACTGGAAAAAATATTTTACCTTCAGGCGTTAACACCAAACTTCTTGTTGTTCGAGCAAACAACTTCCCACCAATGTTATCTTCTAAATTTTTAATACTGATACTTAATGCAGGTTGAGACAGGTGCACCAATTCACTTGCCTCTGCAAAACTGCTGGTTTGAGCAACGGCTACGAACGCCCGTAAGTTTTTAAAAGTTATATTCATTTTAATATCACCGAGGTTTCTTCATGAAGATTGATTAAATAAATTTATGAATTACTGAATTAATTAAAATTGTTAAATATAAACACATATAGGATGGTTTAGCTCAACTTGTTTTATTAATAAGCAATCAACAACACTAAGAGGACTCAATACAATGCCAGGCTTTAACAAAGTAGTTAGCAGTTACAAAGAGGCTCTGGATGGCTTAGAAGATGGCATGACCATTATCGCTGGTGGTTTCGGACTTTGTGGCATTCCAGAGAATTTAATCAAAGAAATCAAACAAAGAGGAACAAGGGAACTCACCGTTGTGTCGAATAACTGCGGAACGACTCACCACGGATTAGGTATTTTACTCATCGATAAACAAATAAAAAAAATGGTAGCTTCCTATGTTGGTGAAAATGAAATATTTGAAGCGCAAATGATGTCTGGCGAATTAGATGTAGAACTCACTCCCCAAGGGACACTTGCAGAAAAAATGCGTGCTGGCGGGGCTGGAATTCCCGCATTTTATACTGCAACGGGTTACGGAACACCAGTGATGGAAGGCAAAGAAGTCCGTGAGTATAACGGTCGTCAGTATATTCTTGAAGAATCGATAACAGGTGATTTCGCCATTGTAAAAGCTTGGAAAGCTGATACTTATGGTAATTTAGTTTATCGCAAAACAGCACGAAACTTTAATCCCATGGCTGCCACAGCGGGAAAAGTAACCGTGGTTGAAGTTGAAGAAATTGTGGCTCCTGGGCAACTACATCCAGATGAAATTCACACACCAGGCATTTATGTCGACCGTTTGATCTTAGGTCAATTCGAAAAAACGATTGAACAACGAACCACTCGTCCTTCAACACCCCATTCAACATCAGGAGTTTAGTATGGCACTTTCAAGAGAGCAGCTTGCTCAAAGGGTAGCACAGGAATTAAAAGACGGTTATTACGTAAATCTGGGGATCGGTATTCCCACATTAGTGGCTAATTTCGTCCCTGAAGGTATTGAAGTCATGTTCCAATCAGAAAATGGCTTATTAGGGATGGGGCAGTTTCCTACAGAGGAAGAAGTTGATGCCGACTTAATTAACGCAGGTAAACAAACTGTCACCATGGCGACAGGTGCTTCTATTTTCGACTCAGCTGATTCTTTCGCTATGATACGTGGCGGCCATGTGGATTTAACTGTACTTGGGGCGTTTGAAGTTGATTGTGAGGGGAATATCGCCTCATATATGATCCCCGGTAAATTAATCAAGGGAATGGGTGGGGCCATGGATTTAGTCGCCGGAGCTGAGAATATTATCGTCACGATGACTCATGCATCAAAACATGGCGTATCTAAATTACTGCGTAAATGCACCCTCCCATTAACCGGTAAAGGCTGCATCAAAAAAGTATTAACGGATCTCGCATTTCTGGAAATTAAGCAGGGTAAATTTCATTTGTTAGAACGAGCACCAGGCGTCTCTGTTGAAGAGATAATAAAGTTAACTGCAGGAGAGTTGGTTGTCCCCGCACATGTGCCTGAGATGATCTTATAAGGTCGATTAAATGATTTGGCATTAGAAGAAAGTAGATGTGGTGTAAGTAGAGTTTGCTGGTTTAGGTGGCTCAACACCAGCTAACTATATCGCTCGGTCTTCCAATTGTCGGCTTATTTTCATTATTAAGTGGATACCACACCCCTCCTCGCTTAACAGCGTTATTTCACCACCGAGTTCATCCTCAACGAGCGTTTTACAGATAGACATACCCAAGCCGGAACCACCATTACCCGCCTTAGTTGTATAGAACTTAGTAAACGCTTTGTTTTGCTGCTCCTTTGTCATACCTATGCCAGTGTCACGATAATGTAAGATAAGACTCTCTTCATCAACTGCGGCACTGATGGTGATTCTTCCTTCCTGTTTATCGGTAAAAGCATGCATTAGAGAGTTATTGATTAAATTAATGATGATCTGAGATAAAGCACCTGGGTAACTAATAATACTGATATTCGTATCGATATTAAGGTTTACTTTATGGGGCGTTTTCTTAAGTTTGGGTTTTACAGTCAACAGAATATCATTCACATATTCAAGGAGGTTAAACTCAATTATCTGCTGGCGACATTGATCAACTGCAATATGTTTAAACCCATTCAATAGACTGGTCGCACGAGTAGCATTGCTACCACAAAGACGTAATGATTCATCAAGTTGATCTAGATATTTTATTAATGTCTCTTCATCTAGTGTTTGCTCAGTAAACTCACTGCGAAGACTGGCGACTTCATTAAGCATAAAATCGACGGATAGGCGCATATTCCCAAGTGGGGAAGCAACTTCATGGGTGATTTCAGACACCATGCTACCCAACTTAGCCATCTTCTCATTCTCTTCCAATAACTGATTTTCAAGTTTAGCTTGCTGAATCTGAGAAACTTGATTTTTCACCCGGGCAATCACAACATCTTGTTGAATAGGTTTAGTAATATAGTCCACTGCACCAACAGAAAAACCTTTGCTTAATTCCTCTGGCTTGGCTTTCCCTGTGACAAAAATAACAGGAATATGACTTGTATTAATGTCATCTTTTAACACAACACACGTCTGGTAACCATCTAATCCAGGCATGATGATATCAAGCAAAATCAGATCAATAGCGAGTTCATCACCTTTATCCGCAAGGAACTTAATCGCTTCCTCACCACTCATAGCGGTAAACACTTTATAATCTTGCTGCTCAAAAATGTAACTAAGTAACTGTATATTTACTCGATTGTCATCAACAATAAGTATAGAAAAATTTGTTCCATCTAGATTCATCATGTCCTCCCGCTAAAAAGAACCCTAGAGATCACAACTACCAACAAGGCGCACAGTTGTAGTCAGTTTAATATAGAGTAGTTAAAAACTGGCAGAAAGCATCATTATGGTGTTTAGTCGCATAACTCGGTTACTCACTTTTATACGTAGCTTATCTATTAAGGGTACATCATCTGAATATGCCTCTGGGATAGCTGACTAGAATAATAGGCTCCCTGAAGCTCAATAGTTTCTAAACGAAAAAAGGCTACTCTTTCGAGTAGCCTTTCATCTTGAATGTGGCGCAGGGATAGCTGACTTAAACAATAGGAACCCTAGGGTTCAACAGCTTTGAAACGAAAAAGCCCCTAGCATTTCTGCTAAGGGCCTCATCTGAATGTGGCGCAGGGATAGCTGACTTAAACAATAGGAACCCTAGGGTTCAACAG
>OJDH01000424.1_pt1 | contig 16994 bp, 17 predicted proteins | sample 1592761 | NCBI WGS metagenome assembly OJDH01 (sample SAMN05416855, study PRJEB24817) | seawater metagenome | isolation source: Sea water | place: Canada:Atlantic | collected 2013-11
ATCTGGAAGTTGTTTAGGTTTTCTAGTATGGAATTTCCCATACGCTAAGATATTCATGGGCGATGCTGGGAGTAGTTTTTTAGGGTTTACTTTCGCTAGTCTAATTTTGTATTCCTCTAATATGCATCCCGAACTATTTTGGTGTTGGCTAATTTTACTAGGTGTTTTCATAGTTGATTCAACATACACTTTATTAACGCGGATTGGATTGGGGTGTAAACCATTTGAAGCGCACAATACACACTGCTATCAGAAAATTGCGAAACAATGTAATAGCCATATACGAGCTGTTCTTTATATTGTCACTGTTAATGTTTTTTGGTTAGCTCCACTCGCTTTACTTTCGGTTTTATACCCTAACTACGGAGCCGCTATAATGTTTATATCATATATACCTCTTATTTTAATCGCTATTAAGTTTAAGGCAGGGGAGAATATATAATTATTTTACTTATGTTTTCGAAAATAGCTAAAACCGGCAAGAATATTTTAGTTTTCTTAATTTTTTTGTTTTTTATTTCAGGGTGTAACACTGAGGATACTCCGATTAATGCTGAGTTTGATGATTCTACATATGATGCAAATTTTCGAGAATTATTAGATTCAAATGAAGTTTACTTTATGTGTTTTGATGGTGGATATATTGAAACAGCAAAGGGGGAAATTACTGAGTGACTGAATATTAAAAACTTATTAATTCAACTTTCACATTGAGACTATATCACTATCCAGACAAAGCAATTGATTTAATTAAATAGCTTTGTCTGGATTTGGGGTCCGTGGAGCAATGATTTTTCAGCAAAAACTGAATTAAAGCAATGGACTTTCCCGATTTCACTAGACAGTTTGTAATTCAGAAAAATACGTTTCCTCAAATTTAGCAGGTGAAACACCACCTGTATGTGAGTGACGCTTTTTAGGATTGTAGAACATTTCTATAAAATTAAATATCTCGGCTTTCGCATCATTACGTGTCGAGTATATCTTACGTTTTATTATTCGCTTTTTAATCGTAGCGAAAAAGCTTTTAGCTACAGCATTATCGTGACAGTTTCCTACTCGGCTCATTGATGGTACTAAGTTATGCTCTTTCATGAATGCTAAGTAATCAGCACTACCATATTGGCTACCTTGATCGCTGTGTACCAACACTTCAGCCTTGGGGGGCGCTGATAAACTACCATGAGCAATGCTTTAATCACCAAGTGTTTGTCCATATTCTTATCCATCGACCAGCCAACAATACGCCGAGAGAATAAGTCCATTACAGCCGCTACGTACAAGAAGCCTTCATAGGTTCTCACATAGGTAATATCACTCACCCAGGTTTGATTAGGCTCAGGCGGATTAAACTGACGAGCTAGCAAGTTATCTGCAATGCGTGAGGTTTTACCGCCTTTAATATGTCGGCGTTTATAGCCTATTTGCGCTTTGAGTTTATGCTGACGAATGATCTTAGCTACTCGGTTAACACTGCATTGCTCACCAGCTTCACGTAAATCTGCATGTATCCAAGGGCTACCGTAAGTACCGCCACTGGCCACATAGAACTCTTTAATAAGCTTGAGCAAGCGAATGTCTTCAATTGCTCTGTCACTTAAAGGCTTTTTCAACCATGCATAAAAGCCGCTGCGGTTTAGCTTAAAAAGACGGCACATAACTTTGAGAGAAAACTTGCCTCGATGATCACGTATGAAGCCGTACTTTACTCGGGGTTGCTGGCAAAGTACCTTGCGGCCTTTTTTAGAATGTCTCGTTCCTCCGTGACACGTTTTAGCTCAGCCTCAAGCTTAGCAATCCTTAATTGTTCATCTGGTGATTTGGTTTGTTTAGGTTTTTCTGATAACTGGTTCCGCCAGTGATATAGTTTTGGTACAAATACCTAATCGTTCTGATACTTCAGTAACTGAATAACCACGTTCAGTGATTTGTTTAACTGCTTCTATTTTAAATTCTTGGGTATACCGTTTGCCTTTACTCATAAATACCTCTTGATTGAAGTTACAATGTAACTTATTTAGTGTCTAGCAAAGTCTGGAAAGTCCAGTTTTAATTGCTATCAAGAATAGAATAGCGCTACAGATTAAGTTTATTCCTCTATATGTAAACACACGCCATCCGGAAATTATTAAATATTCGGATTTGCTGCTCTCTGAGGGAACTAAATAACCGGGACGCTACAGTGGAGGAGTAGTCAATAATATTAATAGAATTAAAGAATTAAAGAATTAAAACAGCGTGTATCAGAGCTTAATATTCCAAGAAAGATCGATAAATAAATTGCATATGTTAGGGTTAAGTTTGAACATTAATCATATGGAATTAGTAAATCTAGTTTTTATAATTTGCGATACTATTTATAAATTGAAAGTGGTTGAGTATTCAAGTAATTAAGTCATTACATTTGTGCTTTAATTGGTTTATAATCGCGTCTGTTAGCTTAATCTTCCGAGTGGGCATTTTTCTTTGGCTAGTAAACCAAAAGTATCATTTGAACTTATGACGTATAAACATCAGTAGTTTAAAGCTTTACTAGTATATTCTTTATGGAAATTTTATATGGGTGTTATTGTTTTTTTTTTTAATTTTTTATTTAAAGCGCCACGATCTGTTAAACGCTTAATAAGTATTTCTTCTGATCTTCTTTTTATTGGGACGTCTTTTTGGCTAGCATTACTCGTAAGGTTTGATAGCTCTGTTATTTTTGACAACCAACAGTATTGGTTATTACTCTTTACTTTAGTCCCGGTTACGTTACTAATCAACTTACGCCTTGGTTTATATCGAGCGGTAATTAGGTATATTAATAGTAAGGCCGTTATTATAATTGCTTTATCGGTAATGTTATCTACCTTGGCTCTTATTTTACTGTCTTTTTATCTAAACTATTCCGTACCTAGAACCGTTCCCATTATTTTTTCGGCATTTTTGATGATTTCTGTCGGGGGGAGTCGCTTTGTAGTGCTAGCTGCAGTGTCTTCTAGTTTTAAAAGCCATAAAGAGAAAGTTATCATCTATGGTGCCGGATCGTCGGGGCGTCAATTAGCGCAATCTCTAATTCAAGGTAACGAATATAAACCAGTCGCTTTCATTGATGATGATAAAAAAATTCAAAAGAATTCGGTGCAAGGGATTATCGTATATAGTCGAAAAGAGATATCAGCTCTTATTGAACAACATGATATTAAAAGAATTTTATTGGCCATGCCGCGCGATAATAAAAAGCGTATAGCAAAAATATTATCTCGATTAGAAAACCTTCCTGTGGAGATTTTATCAATTCCAGGCTCTGCTGATTTAGTTAGTGGTAAAGCCAAAATTGATGAATTACATGAAGTCTCAATTGATGACCTATTAGGCCGAGACTCTGTAGCCCCCAATGAAGATCTCTTAAAAGCAAATATAGCTAACAAAGTTGTTATGGTGACGGGGGCTGGCGGTTCTATTGGTTCTGAATTATGTCGACAAATACTCACACAAAAGCCTAAAAAAATAATTCTAATGGAGCTTTCAGAGTTTGCGCTCTACAGTATTAATGGTGAGTTACAAAAAGCAGCAAGTAAGTTAGGTTATGATTTACAAGTTGTTCCTCTATTGGGTTCTGTGCAGAAAAAAACACGTTTGCTGACGATTATGCGTACATTTAATGTACAGACTGTTTATCACGCTGCAGCATATAAGCATGTGCCGGTTGTCGAACATAATGTTATTGAAGGTGTTAGAAATAATATTTTTGGTACCTTGTTTGCTGCTGAAGCCGCGATAGAAGCGAATGTTGAAACATTTGTACTTATTTCAACTGATAAAGCGGTACGTCCTACAAATGTAATGGGAACAACCAAACGTATGGCTGAGTTAGTACTACAAGCTCTTGCGCGTCGTGAATCATCAACGCGTTTTTGTATGGTTAGGTTTGGAAATGTTCTGGGGTCTTCCGGTTCTGTAGTTCCTCTTTTTAGAGAGCAAATTAAAAATGGTGGCCCAATTACCGTTACTCACCCTGAAATTATTCGCTATTTTATGACGATACCAGAGGCTTCTCAGCTTGTTATTCAGGCGGGCGCTATGGGTAAAGGGGGAGATGTTTTTGTGTTGGATATGGGGGACCCGGTTAAAATTGCAGATCTTGCTGCGAAAATGATTCGCTTGAGCGGCATGTCTGTTAAAGACGACTCTAATCCTGACGGTGATATTGGAATCGAGTTTACTGGATTGCGACCTGGCGAAAAACTGTTTGAAGAGCTATTGATAGGTGATGATATTACTCAAACAGATCATCGACGAATTATGTCTGCCCATGAGTCTTGGTTACCATGGTCTGAATTAGAAAAGATTCTATTGCAACTAGATGATGCTTGTCACCAGTTCGCTCATGATGAAATTCGACGATTAATGTTACAAGCACCTACTGGCTTTGTGCCGAAAGATGGTATTTGTGATTTAGTTTGGAGTGCCAAAAATGACGCCTCTAAAACAAACCTCTCTTGAAGTGGCTAACTAGTTTTCTGGAAATTAATAATATCTACCTATACACGGTTAAATTTGACTAATCTGTTAGCAATGATATAAGTGAACATCGTACCGAATAATATTAAAGCAATAAAAAGGATGAGTATGCGAAGTCGAATAAAAAAAGCCGTAATACCTGTTGCAGGTTTAGGTACTCGAATGCTACCCGCGACTAAAGCAATTCCGAAAGAAATGTTACCGATTGTTGATAAACCATTAATTCAATACATTGTTAATGAGTGTATTGCTGCCGGGATTACAGAAATTGTTTTAGTTACTCATTCTTCAAAAAATGCTATTGAAAATCATTTTGATAAATCCTTTGAGCTTGAAACAACGTTAGAAAAGCGTGTTAAACGTCAACTACTTGATGAAATTCAAGCGATAAGCCCCAAAGATGTTACTATATTGCATGTTCGTCAAGGTGAAGCAAAAGGTCTTGGTCATGCTGTTTTAAAAGCCCAGCCTATTATAGGAAATGAGCCTTTTGTTGTGGTATTACCTGATGTTATTTTAGATGATGTCTCTGCAAACCTAAAAACAGAAAATTTATCGGCAATGCTAACACGCTATAATGACGTAGGCGGCTATAGTCAAGTTATGGTCGAACCTGTTCCTATGGAGCAAGTTAGTAGCTATGGTGTAGTTGATTGTGGTGGTAGTGAATTGGCACCTGGTGAGTCAAAAACTATGACGGCAATTGTTGAAAAACCGGCTGTTGAAGATGCGCCTTCAAACTTGGCTGTGGTCGGTCGTTACGTACTTTCTGAAAAAATTTGGGATTTACTGAAAATTACTCCTCCTGGTGCTGGTGATGAAATTCAATTAACTGACGCTATTGCTATGTTGATGGAGCGTGAAACTGTTGAAGCGTTTCATATGTCAGGTAAGTCACATGATTGTGGCTCTAAGCTAGGCTACATGAAAGCTAATGTTGAGTATGGTTTACGTCATCCTGAATTAGCTGAAGAATTTTCTGAATATTTAAAACAATTACAGCTATCAGTTTAAAGCAACTAAAGCTTTCAGTAAAAAGATTAAATACAAAAAGCTGTAAGATATCGGAAATAGATAACTTACAGCTTGGAGTTATTCTCTGGTTGATAGCTGCAAACTTCTAACTTTTTCTCATGGTTTATATGGAAATTGAATATTTAACAAAACTCGCTGATACAGCGTCATCACGTAATCTTTTTTCACTATTTAAAGATGAAAAGCGTAGTGAAAAATATTCGTTGTCCGCAGCGAGCTTGCATTTAGATTATGCTAAGCAAAATATTACTGATGATGAATTTGAGAGCTTATTTTCTTTAACGAAACAAGCAAACCTTTCAGAGAAAATTTCTGCTCAGTTTTCTGGCGTTGAATTAAATAATACCGAAAAGCGTGCTGTACTGCATACTGTTTTACGTGCGCCTGATGCTATGAAACAGTCGGTGTTAGGCGAACAAGCGCAAGAGGTGATTGACACTGAAGCTAAAATGGCAAGCATTGTCGATGATGTACAAGTTGGTAACGTACGATCCGTTACTGGTGAAAAATTCACTGATATTTTAGCTATTGGCATTGGCGGCTCATATTACGGTGTTAAAGTCGCGCTTTCTGCCTTAGTTCCTTATCATCAACAATGTTTGAAAGCACATGTATTAGCTAATGTTGATGGCGATGCCGCGCAAGAAAAGTTTAGTAAACTTAATCCTGCTACAACACTTGTTGTTGTTATCTCGAAAACCTTTACTACCCAAGAAACATTACTGAACGCTACTATTGTTAAAGAATGGATGCTTAAAGCTGCTAGGAATATCAGTACTTCTGCATCACGTATTATTGGCGACGACATCATTAGTCAACATTGGTATGCCGTAAGCACGAATATTCCTGCTGCGACAGCATTTGGTATTAAGGAGGAAAATATTCTTCCTATGTGGGATTGGGTTGGTGGTCGCTTCTCGCTTTGGTCGGCTGTCGGCTTGCCTCTTGCGCTGGTTATCGGCAATAAACACTTTAATGATCTTAAAGCGGGTGCTTATTTGATGGATCAGCACTTCCAGCAAGCGCCATTTGAGCAGAATATGCCGATTATTATGGCAATCCTAGGTATTTGGAGCCGCAATGGTTTAGGCTATCCAAGTTTAGCAATTTTACCTTATAACCATGCGCTTAGAGCCTTACCAGGCTACTTGCAACAAACCGATATGGAAAGTAACGGTAAGTCTGTCACTAACGATGGTGAACAACTTGACTACTTAACTGCTCCGGTAGTGTTTGGTCAAGAAGGCACAAATGGTCAACATGCCTTTATGCAGTTAATGCATCAAAGTGCAGATATTATTCCAACTGACTTTATTTTATCGCTGGCACCAACAAGTAAATTTTTAGCTAATCACGATGCTTTAGTTGCTAACTGTTTTGCCCAAAGTGAAGCGCTAATGCAAGGTAAAACTTTAGCGCAAGCTAAAGCTGAGCTGCTCGCATCAGGTGCTGATGAAATTGAAGCCAATAGGCTTGCGAACCACAAAACCATGAAAGGTAATACTCCTAGTAATACTATTTTAATGGAGCAGCTAGATCCTAAATCGTTAGGTGCGTTATTAGCTTTGTACGAGCATAAAATATTTGTTCAAGGCGTTATCTGGCAAGTTAACTCTTACGACCAATGGGGCGTTGAATTAGGTAAACAGTTAGGTAAAGAAGTACTTAATGTTATGGCGAAGCCTATGGCTGATATTGAAAGTGAAACATTATCTTCTTCATCTTTGTCTCTTATTCGTCGTTATAAAAACAACTTGGAAAACACCTCAAGCTAGTTCACTAATCACAACTACACCTAGCCTTTATATCTTTTTAGTATAAACAAGCTTTTACTTATATGGATAATGCTTGATTGCTGTGGCATGATATTTACCAATATTATGCCACCACCTTTAGTGAACAGCGATGCACTTAACACATTTACAAAAGCTTGAAGCCGAATCTATCCATATCATTCGTGAAGTAGCCGCAGAGTTCGATAACCCTGTAATGCTTTACTCTGTTGGTAAAGATTCTGCCGTATTACTACATTTAGCGCGCAAAGCTTTTGCTCCCGGTAAGATCCCTTTTCCTCTTCTTCACGTTGACACCAATTGGAAATTCAAAGAGATGATTGAATTTCGTGATCAAATGGCAAAAGAGTATGGTTTTGATTTATTAGTTCATCAAAACCCAGAAGGTATGGCTATGGGGGTTGGTCCATTTACCCATGGCAGTGCCACGCATACCGATATTATGAAAACCCAAGGTTTGAAACAAGCGTTAGATCAGTATGGTTTTGACGCTGCATTTGGTGGTGCCCGTCGTGATGAAGAGAAATCACGAGCAAAAGAACGTGTTTACTCATTTCGAGATAAAAATCATCGCTGGGATCCAAAAAGCCAACGTCCTGAACTTTGGAATGTTTACAACGGCAAAGTAAACAAAGGTGAAAGCATTCGTGTTTTCCCATTATCAAACTGGACGGAGTTAGACATTTGGCAATATATCTATTTAGAAAACATTCAAATTGTTCCGTTATATTTAGCTGAAAAACGCCCTGTGGTTGAGCGTGATGGCACTTTGATTATGGTTGATGATGATCGTATGCCAATTGGTGATGATGAAGAAGTTCAAATTAAAAGCGTACGCTTTAGAACTTTAGGTTGTTATCCATTAACGGGGGCGGTTGAATCAACTGCGACAACATTGCCTGAAATTATTCAAGAAATGCTACTAACAAAAACTTCTGAACGACAAGGGCGTGTAATTGATCATGACTCTGCTGGTTCGATGGAGAAAAAGAAAATGGAAGGTTACTTTTAACCTTAAGTTTTACTTTTGTTATTTAGTTTAGTGATTTTAGCATTTTAATAAATCGACGGTATGTCGAGTAGAAATTTCCAAGGATTAAACATGAGTCAGCAAACAGACTTACTTGAAACCGATATTGAAGCTTATTTGAAGCAGCATGAAAACAAAGAAATGGTGCGATTTTTTACCTGTGGCAGTGTTGATGATGGAAAAAGTACCTTAATAGGTCGACTTCTACATGACTCTAAGATGATTTTTGAAGATCAGCTTGCTGCGATAGAAAATGATAGTAAAAAGTCAGGCACAACAGGTGAAGCGATAGATTTAGCTTTATTAGTTGATGGTTTGCAATCAGAGCGTGAGCAGGGCATTACTATTGATGTCGCTTATCGTTACTTTGCGACCGATAAGCGCAAGTTTATTATTGCTGATACTCCTGGCCATGAACAATACACTCGTAACATGGCTACCGGCGCTTCAAACTGTGATTTAGCCATTATTTTGATTGATGCTCGTCATGGCGTTCAAGTGCAAACACGTCGTCATTCTTTTATTTGTTCTTTGTTGGGTATTAAGCACGTATTAGTTGCTGTAAATAAAATGGACTTGGTTGATTTTAGCCAAGAACGTTACCAAGATATTAAGAAAGAATACCGAAAATTTGCCGATGACTTAGCGTTTGATGATGTTCGTTTTGTGCCTATTTCTGCTCTTAATGGCGATAATGTTGTTGAAGAAAGTGCCAATATGCCTTGGTATCCTGGTGCGACAATGATGAAATTGTTAAACACCATTAAAGTTGATGAGCAAAAAGATTTCACTCAATTCCGTCTACAAGTGCAATACGTTAATCGCCCTAATTTAAACTTCAGAGGTTTTGCTGGTACGGTTGGCTCTGGTCATATTCGTGTTGGTGATGAAATTGTTGCTTTGCCTTCAGGTAAAGAAAGTACGGTAAAGTCGATAGTTACGTTTGAAGGCGATATAGAACGTGCTGATCAAGGTATGGCTATAACATTAACCTTAGAAGATGAAATAGATATTAGTCGCGGCGAGATGATTGTCAAAAAAGGCAATGTACCTACATCAGCTAAGGAATTAAGTGCCACTGTTGTCTGGATGCATGAAGATGAATTAGAGCCTGGGCGAGAGTACTATATTAAACACGGTAGTAAACTTACGACAGGGCATGCCCTTAGTATTAGTCATCGGATCGATGTTAATACACTGGAAGAGTCAGCTGTTGATCAATTATCATTGAATGAAATAGGTGTTGTTAACCTAGAAACTTCTGAAGCCTTACATTTTGATGCTTACAACGATAATAAGGCCACAGGCGCCTTTATTATTATCGATAGACTAAGCAATATTACTGTCGGTGCCGGTATGATTAATGGTGCGTTAGAGTCACAGCAAGAACACCAGTATTCTGACTTTGAAAAAGAGCTGAATGTACTTGTGCGTAAACACTTCCCTCACTGGGGTGCTCGTGACTTGTTAAAGCAATAACGTGCAAATTTTTATTTATTCACATCAATTGGTAAGGTCACTGTAGTGCTTTGGACTCAGTGGCTTTTTGTTGCGATATTTTTTGCAACATTACTGGCACTTGTTCGCTTTCCAAATATTCCTGAAAGGGTGTTTGGTAGCGCAACATTGGCGTGCCTAGCAACCTCCTTTATTTCTTCAAACGATATTCTAAATAATGCAGTGAACCCTGGGCTTGTGACATTATTGTTATTAGTTTTGTGTTCATTTGCTTATGAGCGTACCAGTATTCTAAGGCGAGTATCAGCCTTAATGCTTAGCGGCAATGTAAAAACCGCTAGTATTAAAACCTTAGTTTTTACAGCACTTAGTTCAGCGCTAATAAGTAATACTGCTGTTGTTGCGACTTTAATTTCTACTGTTAAAAAGAATACGCTAGTTAACCCTGGAAAATTACTTTTACCACTGTCGTTCGCCGCAATTTTAGGCGGAACATTAACCTTAATTGGCACATCAACAAATCTGATTGTTAATTCACTATGGATAGAGCAAGGTGAAAAGAGTCTTGGTTTTTTCGACTTTAGCCTTGTGGGTATTGTTGCGTTAACCGTTTGTTTGTTGATTATTTTAGTTAGACAAAATACCTTAACTGACATGGGCAATGAGCAATTAAAGGCAAAAGAATATTTAGTTGAAGCACAAGTAAAAAGTCATTCAAAACTAATTGGAAAAAGCATTGAAGATAATGGTCTACGAAACCTAGATGCTTTATTTTTGGTTGAATTAGTTCGTGAAGGGCGTTTAGTATCGCCGGTCGCGCCTGATGAGGTCATTCAACAACATGATCGACTTATTTTTAGTGGTGATATCAGTAAAGTTTTAGTATTGCAACAGTTTGACGGTTTAGCATTATTTGCCGAGCAAGATGGCTTGTTGCGAGAAAATCTGACCGAAGTATTGATTAAACCGGATTCAGCGATTGTTGGTAAAACTTTAAAAACGGCAGGCTTTCGCGCTCGATTTGATGCCGCAGTTGTGGCTATTCACCGAGAAGGTGCGGCCCTTTCAGGTAAGCTTGGCGAGATAAAAATTCAAGCTGGCGATTTTCTGGTATTAGCAGTTGGTAATGACTTCAGTGCTAGAACAAATTTAAGTAAAAACTTCTATATACTTTCTGGTCACACACCTGACAGCATGCTTTCTGGCTGGCGAGACTCTTTAGCAATATTTGGTTTTATTATTGCAATTGCTGTAACGTTATTTACGCCGATTACTTTACTTTCAAGTTTAATGTTTTACATCGCAGTACTCATTTTAACTGGCTGTTTAACCGTTAATGAAATTAAGCGTAGATTCCCTATTGAAATTTGGTTAATTGTGCTTGGTGCATTAACCTTAGCGCAGGCTTTTGAAAATAGTGGCGTAGCAGGTGTTTTTGCCGGACAAATCGAATTATTGTTGGCTGACCAAAGTGCGATTATTGCACTTGTGGTCATCTTTTTTATCACCTTGTTACTCACTGAAGTTATCACTAATAGTGCGGCTGCAGCGTTGGTTTTCCCTATTGCATATAGTATTGCTATAGGGCTAGGAGTAAACCCATTGCCATTAGTGATGGCCGTCGCATTTGGTGCGAGTGGCAGTTTTATTAGCCCGTATGGTTATCAAACTAATATTATGGTGTTTAATGCTGGTAACTATAAAATATCAGACTTTATAAAATTTGGTTGGCCGATCACCGCCGCATATAGTGTCGTTGTATTGACCATGTTGCCGTTGGTTTATTCATTTTAGCTACAGCTCAATGATTCTGAAATAATTATATCGAAATAAACTGCTAAATAAATTGGAAAAATATGAAAACTGAAAATACCGTTTGGCATGCCCAGCAAGTAGATAAGCAGCAACGATCTGAACTTAAGCGGCAACGTGCATGTTTACTCTGGTACACAGGTCTTAGTGGCTCAGGTAAATCAACCATTGCTAATGCCGTTGATGCATTGCTTTTTGAACGAGCATGTCATAGTTATTTACTTGATGGTGACAATGTTCGTCATGGTTTAAATGGTGATTTAGGTTTTAGTGATCAAGACAGAGTTGAAAATATTCGCCGAATTAGTGAAGTTGCTAAGCTGTTTGTTGATTCAGGTTTAATTGTATCTACGGCTTTTATTTCGCCTTTTCGAGCAGACAGAGCATTAGCTGAGAGCAAGTTAGCCTCAGGTGAATTTATTGAAGTCTTTATTGATACACCAATAGAGGTTTGTGAACAGCGTGACCCGAAAGGTTTATATAAGCTTGCTAGAGCAGGTGAAATTAAAGATTTTACCGGTATAGATTCTGCTTATGAAGCACCCGAAAAAGCCCAAATACATATCATCACTGCTGATAAAACTATTGAACAATGTGCTCAACAAGTGATTAATTACTTAGTTGAAAAACAGTTTATTCAATAATTAGTCGGTAATTCAATAATTAGTCGGTAATTTAATTATTACCTTTCAAAAGGACGTTTCCCATGCACTTTGATGTATTTAATGGCGATGCTGATGGCATTATTGCTTTGCTACAATTACGACTTGCCGAGCCCAAAAAATCTACGTTAATCACTGGGGTTAAACGCGATATTCAGTTATTACAACAAGTGCCTATTGCTCAAGCAAGTTCTGTTACTGTGCTCGATATTTCGATGGAAAAAAATCACTTAGCTTTAGAAAGCCTTATCAATAATTATGTTGATGTCTTCTATGTTGATCATCATCGTGCAGGCGACATTCCTGACTCAGAAAATCTAACGAGCCTCATTGATACTGATGCTAATACTTGTACTAGCTTATTAGTTAATCAGCATTTGGCAGGACGATATGTTTTATGGGCAATTGTTGCAGCTTTCGGTGACAACATGCTGCTGGCTGCTGAAAAATTGGCGAAAGAGCAGGGGTTATCAATGAATGAACAAGCCCAACTAAAAGCTTTAGGTACTTATATTAATTACAACGGCTATGGTCTTACTGTTGATGATTTGCATATCGCGCCAGACATGCTTTTTAAAAGCCTATTATCTTATCCTAACCCGTTTACCTTAATTGCTGAGCCCAATTCTATATTCTTCATACTTGAACACGCCTATTTAGCAGATATGAAGCAAGCTAAAAATGCAAAGATTTTATACGACAGTGAAGTAATGCAAGTGTTTGAGCTAGATGATGCACCATGGTCAAGAAGAGTGAGTGGTGTATTTGGCAACGAGTTGGCTAATAAGCATCCTAGAAAGGCACATGCTGTATTAACCCTGAATCCAGATAACAGCTATTTAGTCAGTCTACGCGCTCCATTAGAAAAAAAACTTGGCGCTGGCGATATTTGTGCACAATTTGAAACTGGTGGCGGTAGAGCAGCAGCTGCGGGAATAAATCGGCTTCCGTTAGAAAAACTTGGTAAGTTCATTGAGTTAGTGTCAGAATATTATCAATAGATATTTAATACGACCTAGTTCCTATTTTTATTAGCTGTCGTTAGGTCATAATAAGGATTTTTTGATGAGTTTGTTGATCACCGGTGGTACTGGGTATATCGGTAGCCATACAATTGTAGAGTTATTAGCATTAGATAAAGACATTATTATTGTCGATAATCTTGTTAACTCTTCGACTATAGTACTTGAACGTATTAAGAAAGTTACTGGTAAATTGGTCACTTTTATTAAAGCTGATATATGTGACCGCCAGGCGATGCAGCAACTCTTTCAACAATATGATATTGATGCTGTAGTTCATTTTGCTGGTTTGAAGGCAGTTGGCGAGTCTAGCACTATTCCTTTAAGTTATTATCATAACAATGTTTCAGGCTCTGTTACCCTCTTACAAGTAATGGCTGAGCATGGTGTTAAAAATCTAGTTTTTAGCTCTTCTGCGACCGTGTATGGTGAAAACAACCCGTCGCCACTAGATGAAAGCATGCCTACCTCGGCAACCAATCCGTATGGTCAAACTAAATTAATGATTGAAAATATCTTATTTGATTTGGCAAGTAGTGATGAAGAGTGGTCTATTGCCTGTTTACGTTACTTTAACCCTATTGGCGCACATGAGTCTGGCCTGATTGGTGAAAACCCAAATGGTATTCCTAACAATTTATTACCTTATGTTTCTCAAGTTGCGGTTGGCCGTTTAGCGCAATTGCAAGTTTTTGGTGATGATTACGATACCGTTGATGGTACAGGCGTACGCGACTATATTCATGTTGTTGATTTAGCCAAAGGCCATGTAAAAGCGTTAGAAAAACTCAGTGAAATTAAAGGTTGTGTGCCAATTAACCTAGGCACAGGAAATGGCACTTCTGTGTTAGAAATTGTTAATACCTTTAAAGATATTTCAGGGCAAGAGATACCTTACAAAATTGTGCCTCGCCGGGCTGGAGATATTGCTACAGTATTCGCTGATGCAAGTGTTGCTAATTCGCTGTTAGGTTGGAATGCTCAATATGACTTGTCAACTATGATTAAAGATACATGGCGTTGGCAGTCTGAAAACCCTAATGGTTTTGAGGAATAGTTGGCAGGCAGAAAGTAGATTATTAATTAGGAGAATTGAATGCACAAAGGAATTATTTTGGCCGGTGGTAGCGGCACTCGTCTTTACCCTTTAACAAAAGTTGTCAGCAAACAACTGATGCCAGTTTACGATAAGCCAATGGTTTATTATCCTTTAGCAACACTAATGCAGGCGGGTATTAGAGATATTCTCATCATTTCTACTCCTGAAGAAATTCATCGTTTTGAAGACTTATTAGGTAACGGTGAAAATTTTGGTATATCGATTTCGTATAAAGAGCAGCCTAGTCCTGATGGTTTAGCCCAAGCATTTATTTTAGCTGAAGAGTTTCTTGCAGGCTCTGCCGCGGCTTTAGTGTTGGGTGATAATATGTTTTACGGACATGATTTAGTTAAATCATTAAAGAATGCAAATAATCAGGAAACTGGCGGCACTGTTTTCGGTTATCACGTGTCAAACCCTCGTTCATATGGTGTTGTTGAGTTTGATGCTGCAGGTACTGCGATTTCAATTGAAGAAAAGCCATTGGAGCCTAAGTCAAACTATGCGGTACCAGGGATATACTTTTTTGACTCTCGTGTTGTTGAGTATGCTAAAAGTGTTAAACCATCGGCTCGTGGCGAATTAGAAATTACTGATGTTATTGAACAATACCTAAAAGCAGATGAGTTGAAAGTTGAAATAATGGGCCGTGGTACTGCATGGCTTGATACCGGTACTCATGATGATTTACTTGCGGCAGCGCAATTTATTTCGACTATTGATAAACGCCAAGGCTTAAAAGTCAATTGTCCTGAAGAAGTGGCCTATCGTAATGGTTGGTTGAGTGAAGAAAAATTACGTGAAATTGCTGAGCCGTTGCGTAAAAGTGGTTATGGTGAGTATTTGTTAAAGCTTATTGAAGAGCGTGTTTTTTAATGCAATATATTGATACTGCTATTCCGGATGTGAAATTAATTGAACCGCAGGTATTTGGTGACGAGCGCGGTTTTTTTATGGAAACATTTCGTGTTGATGAATTTATAAAAAATTGTACTGAGTGTACCTTTGTTCAAGACAATCACAGCAAATCTAGTCATGGTATTTTACGTGGCTTGCATTATCAGCTTAAAAATACACAAGGTAAACTTGTACGGGTAACATCAGGAGAAGTTTATGATGTTGCTGTTGATATGCGTAAGTCATCTCCTACTTATGGCCAACATGTTGGTGTAGTACTTTCCGGTGAAAATAAACGCCAGTTATGGGTGCCAGAAGGCTTTGCTCATGGTTTCTACGTGATGAGTGAGTCGGCTGAGTTTGTTTATAAATGTACTGATTATTATGCGCCTGAACATGAGGTGTCATTACTTTGGAATGATCCTGCACTTAATATTCAATGGCCATTGAAAAATGCAAATAAACCCTCGTTATCAGTAAAAGATGAAGTAGGGCTATTGTTCAAAGATGCCCCTTCGTTTAAATGAATTTAGAGCCGCATCAATGAAAATAATTGTTATTGGTAAGTCTGGTCAGCTTGCGTGGGAACTCAGTCAGCTTTCAACGGTAACTCAAGAAGTTATTTGTTTAGGGCGAAATGATCTAGATATTGAGGATGTTGCTTCAATATCTAGAGTGCTAGTTGCATATAACGCTGACGCTGTCATCAATGCATCTGCATATACGGCTGTGGATAACGCAGAATCAGATAGTGCACGTGCTTATGCGCTTAATGCAGAAGCCGTAGGTCATATTGCTACTGTTTGTAAAGAACTACTACTTCCTCTCGTACACATATCTACCGACTTCGTTTTTCATGGCGATAAAGGCATTCCCTATTTGCCAGGAGATGATATTAATCCTTTGGGGGTTTATGGAGCAAGTAAGGCCAAAGGCGAAAACCTAATTAACGAGATTTACCCTGAAAACAGTACCATCATTCGAACATCTTGGGTTTATTCTACACATGGTAATAACTTTGTAAAAACCATGCTGAATTTAATGGCCGTTAGACCAGAGCTCGGCATTATTAGCGATCAAATTGGTACGCCAACTTATGCAAGTGGATTAGCTAAAGCGTGCTTACTATGCATTACCAATCGTTTTGTGGGTGTTCATCATTATACTGACTCAGGTGTGGCCAGTTGGTTTGATTTTGCTGTTGCGATTCAAAACATAGCCTTAGATTTAGGCTTATTAGAGAAAAGAATACCTATTAGACCTATTACTACTGCTGATTATCCAACACCGGCGAAGCGGCCACATTATAGCGTACTAGATAAATCGAGCTTAGCTAATGCTATACCTGAATTACCTTTGGAACACTGGCAAGCACAATTAAAAAATATGATGACAGCATTGAAAGCTGGGCAAGCCAAAGTTTAAATAATAACAATTAGAGATTATTATGAAAAAATTACTAGTTACCGGTGGCGCAGGCTTTATTGGTGCCAATTTTGTACACTATTGGATGGATAAATACCAAGCTGATAAGGTTGTAGTACTTGATGCATTAACTTATGCAGGGAATATTGCTAATTTAGATAACGTTAAAAATAAAGAAAACTTTATTTTTGTTCATGGGGATATTTGTGATCAACCATTAGTTGAAAAATTACTTGTAGAGCACAGTATTGATAC
>OJDH01000425.1_pt1 | contig 16846 bp, 11 predicted proteins | sample 1592761 | NCBI WGS metagenome assembly OJDH01 (sample SAMN05416855, study PRJEB24817) | seawater metagenome | isolation source: Sea water | place: Canada:Atlantic | collected 2013-11
TCCTCTTCGTCGGCAGCGTCAGATGTGTATAAGAGACAGGTAATGGAAGTTGTTGAACTAATCGAAGCAATGGAAGAGAAGTTCGGCGTATCTGCTGCAGCTGCTGTTGTTGCTGGCGGTGCTGATGCTGCAGTTGCTGAAGAGCAAACTGAATTTGACGTTATGATGACTTCATTCGGTGCTAACAAAGTTGCTGTAATTAAAGCTCTTCGTGGCGCTACAGGTCTAGGCCTGAAAGAAGCTAAAGCTATGGCTGAATCTGCTCCAGTAGCAGTTAAAGAAGCTATCAGCAAAGAAGAAGCAGAAGCACTTAAAACTGATCTTGAAGCAGCTGGTGCTGCAGTAGAGATCAAGTAAGTTATATTTTAACTTACTAACCTGAGTAATCAGGTGTGGGCTGGCGGTTTTTTAACCGTCGGCCTTTTTTGCGCTGTATGCGCAGGCGATTTTTTTTTCACCGTTTATCGCCAGATTTTGCAGTTCCTAGCAGAGATTACTGGTTAGGTTCTTGCCATCAACGGTGATGGGCAAACGTGCTGTTTCAATCATACGATTGGTTCAGTCTTGGTCACATCTCGCAATCAGAGGAAACCCATGGTTTACTCCTATTCTGAAAAGAAGCGTATTCGCAAAGATTTTGGTAAACGTCCACAAGTTTTGGATATTCCATATCTTTTGTCTATACAGTTGGACTCATTTAAAAAGTTCACGGATCAAGATCCTACAGGTGAGCGTGGTTTTGAAGCCGCTTTCCGTAGCGTTTTTCCCATCAAAAGTTTTTCTGGTAATTCAGAACTACAGTACGTTAGCTATAAGCTAGGCGAACCTGTTTTTGATGTGAAAGAGTGTCAAATCCGCGGTGTTACATACGCAGCTCCACTACGCGTTAAATTACGCATGGTTCTGTATGACCGTGAAGCGGCACCTGGAACAGTTAAAGACATTAAAGAACAAGAAGTTTACATGGGCGATATTCCCATGATGACTGACAACGGTACCTTTGTAATTAATGGTACTGAGCGTGTTATCGTATCTCAGTTACACCGTTCTCCTGGTGTATTCTTTGATCATGACCGCGGCAAGACTCACTCTTCAGGTAAGGTGCTTTATAACGCACGTATTATTCCTTACCGTGGTTCTTGGTTAGATTTTGAATTCGATCCTAAAGATGCGCTATTTGTACGTATTGACCGTCGTCGTAAACTTGCGGCTTCAATCATCTTACGTGCACTAGATTATTCTACTCAGGATATTTTAGATCTGTTCTTCGATCGCGTTAATTTCAAGATCAAGAAAGATTCATTAGTCATGGAACTTGTTGCAGAGCGCCTTCGTGGTGAAACTGCAAGCTATGATATTAAAGATAGTGATGGTTCAATCATCGTTGAGAAAGGACGTCGTATTACTGCACGTCATATTCGTCAACTTGAGAAGAGCAATACTACTGAGCTAGAAGTACCAGTAGACTACATCGTAGGTAAGATTTCTGGTCAAGACTATATCGATCCTGATACAGGTGAAGTATTAGTTTCTGCTAACGCAGAATTGACGCTTGAAGATCTTGCTAAGCTTTCTTTGGCTGGCAATAAAGAGATAAGCACACTGTATATCAATGAACTTGATAACGGTGCTTACATGTCAGATACGCTACGTATTGATTCTACAACTAACCGCCTTGAAGCATTAGTTGAAATCTATCGTATGATGCGTCCTGGCGAGCCACCAACCAAAGATGCGGCAGAAGCCCTATTCCAGAACTTGTTCTTCAGCGAAGAGCGTTATGACCTGTCTAAAGTAGGTCGTATGAAGTTCAACCGTCGTCTCGGTATCGATGATGACGAAGGTACAGGCATTCTATCTAAAGAAGATATCGTTGCTGTAATGAAGAACATCATCACTATCCGTAACGGTAATGATGAAGTTGATGATATCGATCACTTGGGTAACCGTCGTATCCGTAGTGTTGGTGAAATGGCTGAAAACCAGTTCCGTGTAGGTCTAGTTCGAGTAGAACGTGCCGTACGTGAGCGTTTAAGTCTTGGTGATCTTAATGAGCTTATGCCACAAGATCTGATCAATGCTAAGCCAATCTCTGCTGCAGTTAAAGAGTTCTTCGGTTCTTCTCAGCTGTCACAGTTTATGGATCAAAACAACCCACTTTCAGAAGTGACTCACAAGCGTCGTATTTCGGCTCTTGGTCCTGGTGGTTTGACTCGTGAACGTGCTGGTTTCGAAGTGCGAGATGTACACCCAACTCACTACGGTCGTTTATGTCCAATTGAGACCCCTGAAGGTCCAAACATTGGTCTAATTAACTCGTTAGCAAGTTTTGCACGTACTAACTCTTATGGTTTCCTTGAAACACCTTACCGCAAGGTAATTGAGGGTGTGGTTACTGATCAGGTCGATTACCTGTCAGCAATCGAAGAAGGCCGTTATGTTATTGCACAGGCTATCGTCGACTTAGACGAAAATGGCCGTATGTTGGACGAGCTTATTGCTTGTCGCCATAAAGGTGATTCTACCTTTATGGGTGCTGCCGATATCCAATATATGGATGTATCGCCACAGCAGATCATTTCAGTTGCAGCATCACTTATTCCGTTCCTTGAACACGATGATGCTAACCGTGCATTGATGGGTGCGAACATGCAACGTCAAGCAGTTCCTACATTGCGTGCTGATAAGCCGCTTGTTGGTACTGGTATTGAACGCACGCTAGCAGTCGATTCTGGTGTTGTTGTCGTTGCTAAGCGTGGTGGTCATATCGACTACGTAGACGCAAGCCGCATCGTTGTTAAGGTAAACGAGTCTGAGCTACACCCAGGTGAAGCCGGTATCGATATCTACAACCTGACTAAATACACGCGTTCTAACCAGAACACATGTATTAACCAGCGTCCTTGTTGTTCTATGGGCGATCCAGTTGTTACTGGTGATGTTCTAGCTGATGGTCCATCTACCGATTTAGGTGATTTGGCTCTTGGTCAGAACATGCGTATCGCGTTCATGCCTTGGAACGGTTACAACTTTGAGGATTCGATCCTTATCTCTGAGCGTGTAGCGATGGAAGATCGCTTTACGACTATCCACATTCAGGAGCTTTCTTGTATCGCTCGTGATACTAAGTTGGGTAGTGAAGAGATCACTGCTGATATTCCAAACGTTGGTGAATCTGCGCTTTCTAAGCTAGATGAATCAGGTATCGTTTATATCGGTGCTGAAGTTAAGGGTGGCGACATCCTAGTTGGTAAAGTAACGCCTAAGGGTGAAACTCAGCTGACTCCAGAAGAGAAACTCCTCCGGGCTATCTTCGGTGAGAAGGCCTCTGACGTTAAAGACAGTTCACTACGCGTTCCTAACTCTGTTAAAGGTACTATCATCGACGTTCAGGTATTTACCCGTGACGGCGTTGAGAAAGATAAGCGTGCTGTTGAAATCGAAGAGATGCATGTTCGTCAAGCTAAGAAAGATTTGACTGAAGAGTTCCAAATCCTCGAAGAGGGTGTTTATGGACGTGCGCGTAACCTTCTACTCGCTGCTGGCTTCGAACAGGCTCAACTTGATGCTATGCCACGTTCTCATTTGCTTGTTCAAAGCATTGAAGACGAAGGTAAGCAGACTGAACTTGAACAACTTGCCGAACAGCATGACGAACTTAAAGCAGATTTCGATAAGAAATTTGAAATTAAGCGTCGTAAGATCACTCAAGGTGATGACTTAGCACCTGGCGTATTGAAGATTGTTAAGGTTTACCTTGCAGTTAAACGTACTATCCAGCCTGGTGATAAGATGGCTGGTCGTCACGGTAACAAGGGTGTTATCTCTAAGATTAACCCTGTTGAAGACATGCCTTACGATGAGAATGGTAACCCAATCGACATCGTATTGAACCCGCTTGGTGTACCATCGCGTATGAACATCGGTCAGGTTCTTGAAGTGCACATGGGTGCTGCAGCTAAAGGTATCGGTGACAAGATCACTGCAATGCTTGAAGAGCAGCGCGAATTAGCAGAACTTCGTGGCTACATCAAAGAAGTTTATGAACTAGGTGATGAAGTGCAGCAGCGCGTCGACATCGATTCGTTTACTGATGATGAAGTTGTTCGTCTTGCTAAGAACCTGAAAGGTGGTATTCCTACTGCGACTCCAGCATTCGATGGCGCAAAAGAGAAAGAAATTAAGGAAATGCTAGCACTTGCTGGTCTTCCTACTTCTGGACAGCGTAAATTGTTTGATGGTCGTACTGGTGACCAGTTTGAGCGTGAAGTAACCGTTGGTTACATGTACATGCTTAAACTTAACCACTTGGTTGATGACAAGATGCATGCCCGTTCTACGGGTTCATACAGTCTCGTTACTCAGCAACCATTGGGCGGTAAAGCTCAGTTTGGTGGTCAGCGTTTCGGTGAGATGGAAGTTTGGGCACTAGAAGCATACGGTGCCGCTTATACGCTTCAAGAAATGCTAACAGTTAAATCTGATGACGTTAACGGTCGTACCAATATGTATAAGAATATTGTCGACGGTAACCACCAGATGCAACCAGGCATGCCAGAGTCGTTCAACGTATTGTTGAAGGAGATCCGTTCACTTGGTATTAATATCGAGTTGGATCAAGACTAAAACTAACTTAGGTTAGTTTGGCAATAAATTGGTGTCCTGCAATTGCAGGGCACCCGGTTTAACTCCTTCAGGAGAGAAACGTGAAAGACTTATTAAAGTTTCTGAAACAGCAAAGCAAGACCGAAGAATTCAACGGCATTAAGATCGGACTCGCGTCGCCAGATCTAATCCGTTCTTGGTCATTTGGTGAAGTTAAGAAGCCAGAAACCATTAACTACCGTACCTTTAAGCCTGAGCGTGAAGGCTTATTCTGTGCGCGTATTTTTGGACCAGTAAAAGATTACGAATGTTTATGCGGTAAGTATAAGCGTCTTAAGCACCGTGGTGTGATCTGTGAAAAGTGTGGCGTTGAAGTTACACAGACTAAAGTACGCCGTGAGCGTATGGGTCACATCGATCTTGCTAGCCCAGTTGCACACATTTGGTTCTTGAAGTCACTTCCGTCTCGCATCGGTTTGATGCTAGATATGACACTTCGTGATATCGAACGTGTACTTTACTTCGAATCTTTCGTAGTAATCGAGCCTGGCATGACCAGCCTTGAACGCGGCCAAATGTTGACAGAAGAAAACTATCTGGATGCATTGGAAGAGTACGGTGATGAATTCGAAGCTAAGATGGGTGCTGAAGCAGTTCTAGAATTGCTACGTGCTATCGAGCTTGAGAAAGAGATTGAAATGATGCGCGAAGAGTTGCCATCAATCAACTCTGAGACTCGTCGTAAGAAGATCACTAAGCGTCTTAAGCTTATTGAGGCTTTCTTCACTTCAGGCAACAAGCCTGAGTGGATGATCCTTAAAGTGCTTCCAGTACTGCCACCTGATTTACGTCCTCTAGTTCCACTAGATGGCGGACGTTTTGCTACGTCTGATCTTAACGACCTTTACCGTCGTGTGATCAACCGTAACAACCGTCTAAAGCGTCTGTTAGATCTAGCAGCTCCAGATATCATCGTACGTAACGAAAAGCGTATGTTGCAAGAATCTGTCGATGCGCTATTAGATAACGGTCGTCGTGGTCGTGCTATTACTGGTTCTAACAAGCGTCCGCTTAAATCTTTGGCCGATATGATCAAAGGTAAGCAAGGTCGTTTCCGTCAGAACTTGCTAGGTAAGCGTGTGGATTACTCTGGTCGTTCGGTAATTACCGTAGGTCCAACACTTCGCTTACATCAATGTGGTCTTCCTAAGAAGATGGCACTTGAGCTATTTAAGCCTTTCATCTATGGCAAGCTAGAAGGCCGTGGTTTAGCGACTACGATCAAAGCTGCTAAGAAGATGGTTGAGCGTGAAGTTCCTGAAGTTTGGGATGTTCTAGACGATGTTATTCGTGAACACCCAGTGATGCTTAACCGTGCACCAACACTGCACAGACTAGGTATCCAGGCATTTGAGCCAGTACTAATCGAAGGTAAAGCGATTCAGCTTCACCCATTGGTTTGTGCGGCATACAACGCCGACTTCGATGGTGACCAAATGGCTGTTCACGTGCCGCTAACGCTGGAAGCTCAGCTAGAAGCACGTTCGCTTATGATGTCTACCAACAACATCCTATCACCAGCAAACGGTGAGCCGGTTATCACACCGTCACAGGACGTTGTATTGGGTCTGTACTACACCAGCCGTATGTGCGTTAACGGTAAAGGTGAAGGTATGGCTTTTGAGTCTATCGACGAAGTCGAGAAGGCTTACCGTACTGGTTTTGCAGCTATTCATGCAAAAATCAAAGTACGTGTTACAGAAACTAATATCGCTGAAGATGGCGAGCGCAGTGAATCACGTCGTATCGTAGATACTACCGTTGGTCGTGCATTACTTTCTCGTATATTGCCAAAAGGTTTGTCATTTGATCTGGTTAACCAGAACATGGGCAAAAAGCAGATCTCTAAGCTATTGAACACTTGTTATCGTCAACTAGGTCTTAAAGATACTGTTATCTTCGCTGACCAATTGATGTATGCCGGTTTCCATTATGCAACTGTATCGGGTGCCTCTGTAGGTATCAACGATATGGTTATTCCAGATGAGAAGTACACACTAGTTGCTGACGCTGAAGCGGAAGTTCTTGAAATTCAAGAGCAGTTCCAATCAGGTCTTGTAACAGCTGGTGAGCGTTACAACAAAGTCATCGATATCTGGGCAAGTGCGAACGAGAAAGTTTCTAAAGCGATGATGGCTAACCTGTCTGTTGAGACAGTGATTAACCGCCACGGTGAAGAAGAAGAGCAAGAGTCATTCAACAGCATCTATATGATGGCTGACTCGGGCGCTCGTGGTAGTGCTGCACAGATCCGTCAGTTGGCGGGTATGCGTGGTCTGATGGCTAAACCAGATGGTTCAATCATCGAGACTCCAATTACAGCTAACTTCCGTGAAGGTCTAAACGTATCTCAATACTTTATCTCTACTCACGGTGCTCGTAAGGGTCTAGCGGATACGGCACTTAAAACGGCTAACTCGGGTTACCTGACTCGTCGTTTGGTTGATGTTGCGCAAGATCTTGTTGTAATCGAAGAAGATTGTGGCACGTTCGAAGGTCTAACAATGAAGCCTCTCATTGAGGGTGGTGATGTTGTTGAGCCGTTACGCGAACGCGTTCTTGGTCGTGTTGTTGCTCAAGACGTGTTCAAGCCTGGTACTGAAGAAGTCCTTGTGCCTCGTAACACTCTACTTGACGAAGCATGGTGTAACATCATCGAAGAGAACTCTATCGATGAAATGATTGTTCGTTCAGTCATTAGCTGTGATACAGACTTCGGTGTGTGTGCTGCTTGTTATGGTCGTGATTTGGCTCGTGGCCACATCATCAACCAAGGTGAAGCAATCGGTGTTGTTGCCGCTCAGTCAATTGGTGAGCCGGGTACACAGCTTACGATGCGTACATTCCACATTGGTGGTGCAGCATCTCGAGCGTCAGCTGAGAACAATGTTCAAGTTAAGAACCTTGGTACACTTAAGCTGCATAATGCTAAGCATGTTACTAACAGCGAAGGTAAGTTGGTTATCGTTTCTCGTTCTTCTGAGATTGCGATTATTGATGAACTTGGCCGTGAGAAAGAGCGCTACAGAGTACCTTACGGTACTATTCTTGAGAAATTGGAAGATGATGCTGTTGCAGCTGGCGATATTATCGCTAACTGGGATCCGCATACTCACCCAATTATCTCTGAAGTAGCGGGTAGTATTAAGTTCGTTGATATGATTGAAGGTGTAACTATTACACGTCAAACAGATGAACTAACGGGTCTGTCTTCTATTGTTGTGATGGAAGTAGGTCAACGTCCAAGTGCTGGTAAAGAGATGCGTCCTGCGATCTGTCTACTTGGCGCCGATGGCAATGACTTGATGATTCCGGGAACTGAAGTTCCTGCTCAATACTTCTTACCAGGTAGTGCGATTGTAAACCAAGACGATAATGCACCAATTAATGTTGGTGATGCGCTAGCGCGTATTCCACAAGAATCGTCAAAGACTCGTGATATTACCGGTGGTCTACCTCGCGTAGCCGATCTGTTTGAAGCGCGTAAGCCGAAAGAGCCAGCTATTCTTGCTGAGCACTCAGGTACAATCTCGTTTGGTAAAGAGACTAAGGGTAAGCGTCGTCTAGTTATCACACCAGCTGATGGTGGTGAGCACTACGAAGAGATGATCCCTAAGTGGCGTAACTTGAACGTGTTCGAAGGTGAAAAAGTCGAACGTGGTGAAGTTATTGCTGATGGTGCTGAAGCTGCACATGATATTCTACGTCTACGTGGTATTCATAAAGTGGCTAACTATATCGTTAACGAAGTTCAAGACGTATACCGTCTTCAGGGCGTAAAAATTAACGATAAGCACATCGAAGTTATCATTCGTCAAATGCTGCGTAAGTGTGAAATCACTAATGCAGGTGACAGTGACTTCTTGGCGGGCGAACAAGCTGAAGTATCTCGTGTTAAGATCGCTAACCGCGAACTTGAAGCACAAGGTAAGCAGCCTGCAACGTTCACACGTGAGCTTCTTGGTATTACCAAGGCGTCTCTGGCTACTGAGTCATTTATCTCAGCAGCATCGTTCCAGGAAACCACACGCGTACTGACAGAAGCTGCAGTAGGTGGAAAGAGTGATAAACTTCGTGGTCTTAAAGAGAACGTGATAGTGGGTCGTTTGATCCCTGCTGGTACGGGTTACTCATACCATCAGAAGCGTAATGCTGCAGCAGCTGCTAAAGGCACTAAAGCCGAAGCCGCTCCAGTAATAAGCGCAAGTGAAGCTGAGCAAAACCTTGCTGATCTTCTCAATCTAGCTGGAAGTTCGGATTAATTTCGTGCTTCAAAAGTAAATAGATTGTAAAAAAGGCGCCTAAAGCGCCTTTTTTTTACTTTATATTGGTTAAAACTTGTCTATTTCTTGACAGATGAGCATTACCTTTCTAAAATTTCGCGTCCCACACCTGTGGGATATAGATTTTTCACACCTTACTGTTGAGTTTATCAACTGATTCGGAGCTATACATGGCAACTGTAAACCAGTTGGTACGTAAGCCTCGCGCGCCAAAAGTCGACAAGACTAATGTGCCTGCGTTGAATGCGTGTCCACAAAAACGTGGTGTTTGTACTCGCGTATATACAACCACACCAAAAAAACCTAACTCTGCACTACGTAAAGTAGCTCGTGTGCGTCTAACTAACGGTTTCGAAGTTACTTCGTACATCGGCGGTGAAGGCCACAACCTGCAGGAACACAGTGTAATCCTAATCCGTGGTGGTCGTGTTAAAGACTTACCGGGTGTGCGTTACCACACTGTTCGTGGCGCTTTAGATTGTGCTGGCGTAAGTGAACGTCGTCAAGGACGTTCAAAGTACGGTGCTAAGCGTCCTAAGTCTTAACGTTTTCCGTTAAGTAAGGCCAAGCTAGTTTATATTGAGATTCCAGTTTTGGGGTCCCTGAAGCATACGGAGAAATTGTTATGCCAAGACGTCGCGTTGTAGGACAACGTAAAATCCTACCAGATCCAAAGTTTAATAGTGAGTTGTTGGCTAAGTTCATCAACGTCATTATGCAGGACGGCAAAAAGTCGACTGCAGAAAAGATTATTTACAAGGCACTAGATACTGCTGCTGAAAAGAAAAGCGAAGAGCATCTAGTGATCCTTGAAGCAGCCCTGGACAACGTCCGTCCATCAGTCGAGGTTAAATCTCGTCGTGTTGGTGGTTCTACTTACCAGGTACCATGTGAAGTACGCCCAGTTCGTCGTAATGCATTGGGTATGCGTTGGTTGGTTGAAGCTGCACGTAAGCGTGGTGAAAAATCTATGGCTCTACGTCTAGCCGGTGAATTGCTAGACGCTTCAGAAAACAAAGGTACTGCTGTTAAGAAGCGCGAAGACGTGCATCGTATGGCAGAAGCAAACAAAGCGTTTGCTCATTACCGCTGGTAATCTGATGGAGCTGGCATTTGCCAGCTCCATATTCTACATCTCTAAGGCATTAGCCTTAGTTAAGAGGGTTTAAACGTGGCTCGTACAACTCCGATTGAGCGCTACCGAAATATTGGTATTTGCGCTCATGTTGACGCAGGAAAAACCACAACAACAGAACGAGTTCTGTTCTACACCGGTGTTTCTCATAAGATCGGTGAAGTTCATAATGGCGCAGCCACTATGGATTGGATGGAGCAGGAGCAGGAGCGTGGTATTACCATTACTTCTGCGGCAACGACTGCGTTCTGGAGTGGTATGGAAGCTCAGTATTCTGAGCACCGTATCAACATTATCGATACGCCCGGACACGTAGACTTCACCATTGAAGTTGAGCGTTCATTGCGTGTACTCGATGGTGCAGTGGTTGTCTTCTGTGGCTCATCAGGTGTTGAACCACAATCTGAGACTGTTTGGCGTCAGGCTGATAAGTATCATGTACCACGTATCGTATTCGTCAATAAGATGGATCGTGCCGGTGCTGACTTTGATCGCGTGATTGAGCAGATCCGTAACCGTCTGGGAGCAACTTGTGTACCTGTTCAAATGAACATAGGTGCAGAAGAGAATTTCAAAGGTGTAATTGACCTGATTAAGATGAAGGCCATTAACTGGTCTGAAGATGATCACGGAACAACATTTACCTATGAAGATATTCCTGCAGAGCTTGCCGATAAGGCAGCTGAAATGCGTGAATATCTCGTTGAAGCAGCAGCAGAAGCGACTGATGAACTGATGGATAAGTACCTCGAAGAGGGCGAACTGTCAGAAGAAGAGATTAAAGCTGCACTGCGTAAACGAACTCTTGCTAACGAGATCGTACTTGCTACTTGTGGTTCTGCATTTAAGAACAAAGGTGTGCAAGCGGTACTCGATGCTGTTATCGATTACTTGCCATCTCCTGTTGAGGTCCATGCAATAAAGGGTCTTAACGAGAAAGAGGAAGACGTTTTTTGTCCTGCGGACGATGACGCACCTTTCGCTGCATTGGCATTTAAAATTGCTACAGACCCGTTTGTCGGAACGTTAACTTTTATACGCGTTTATTCGGGTGTATTAGAGACCGGGGCTGCCGTTTATAATTCAGTCAAAGAAAAGCGGGAACGCATAGGTCGTATGGTGCAGATGCATGCAAACGATCGCCAAGAGATTAAAGAAGTACGCGCTGGTGACATCGCGGCTGCTATTGGTCTTAAGGACGTGACTACGGGTGATACACTTTGCGACATTAGTCGAAAAGTCATCCTAGAGCGTATGGATTTCCCTGAGCCTGTTATCACGATAGCAGTTGAACCAAGATCTCAAGCCGATGAGCAAAAGATGGGAATCGCGTTGCAAAAACTTGCAGCAGAAGATCCTTCTTTCCGTGTTGAAACAGATCCTGAATCTGGGCAAACATTGATCTCCGGTATGGGTGAGTTACATTTAGACATTATCGTTGACCGTATGCGTCGCGAATTTGGTGTTAATTGTAACGTAGGTAAACCACAAGTTGCCTATCGCGAAACTATTCGCTCCAGTGTAGAAGTCGAAGGTAAATTTGTACGTCAATCAGGCGGTCGAGGTCAATTCGGTCACGTATGGTTGAAGCTAGAGCCTCAAGAAGAAGGCTTTGGTTACGAATTTGTCAACGAGATTGTTGGTGGTTCTGTTCCAAAAGAATACATCCCATCAGTCGATAAAGGTATTCAAGAACAGATGAAGAGTGGCGTACTCGCTGGCTTTCCTCTCTTGGATGTAAAAGTTACTTTGTTCGATGGCTCATATCATGATGTGGACTCGAACGAAATGGCCTTTAAGGTTGCAGGTTCAATGGGTTTCAAAAAGGGTGCTCTAGAAGCTGACCCTGTACTATTAGAACCTTGCATGAAAGTCGAAGTGACAACACCTGAAAATCATATGGGTGATGTTGTCGGAGACTTAAACCGACGTCGTGGTTTGATCGAAGGTATGGACGACGGCATAGCCGGCGTTAAACTTGTTCACGCTACAGTGCCTCTATCTGAAATGTTTGGATATGCAACAGATTTGCGCTCAGCGACTCAGGGTCGTGCTTCTTACTCCATGGAGTTTTTGAAGTACTCTGATGCGCCGCAGAATGTTGCCAAAGCGGTTATTGACGCACGAGGCTAATTGCCCGTATTGTCGATAGCTGTAAACTAAAATTGCTATTGCTCGGTCTATACCGAGCATTTCTGAAAGGAATATATTGTGGCTAAAGCTAAATTTGAACGCGTAAAACCGCACGTTAACGTTGGTACTATCGGACACGTTGACCATGGTAAAACAACGCTAACTGCTGCTATCTCAGCAGTACTTGCAAAAACATACGGTGGCGAAGTTCGTGATTTCGCACAAATCGATAACGCTCCAGAAGAGCGTGAGCGCGGTATTACAATTAATACTTCTCACATCGAATATGACACTCCAGCTCGTCACTACGCACACGTAGATTGTCCTGGTCACGCCGATTATGTTAAAAACATGATCACTGGTGCTGCTCAAATGGATGGCGCGATTCTAGTAGTTGCTTCTACAGATGGTCCAATGCCACAGACTCGTGAGCACATCCTGCTTTCTCGTCAGGTTGGCGTTCCATTCATCATCGTGTTCATGAACAAGTGTGACATGGTTGATGACGAAGAGCTTCTTGAGCTAGTAGAAATGGAAGTTCGTGAACTTCTTTCTGAATATGACTTCCCAGGTGATGACTTACCAGTTATCCAAGGTTCTGCTCTTAAAGCCCTTGAAGGCGAAGCAGAATGGGAAGCTAAGATCATTGAACTAGCTGAGGCTCTAGATAACTACATCCCAGAGCCTGAGCGTGCTATTGATGGTGCATTCATTCTTCCAATCGAAGATGTTTTCTCAATCTCAGGCCGTGGTACAGTTGTTACTGGTCGTGTAGAGCGCGGTATCATCAAAGTTGGTGAAGAAGTAGAAATTATTGGTATCAAAGATACAACTAAGACTACTTGTACTGGTGTTGAAATGTTCCGTAAGCTGCTTGACGAAGGTCGTGCAGGCGAGAACTGTGGTGTTCTTCTACGTGGTACTAAGCGTGAAGATGTTGAACGTGGTCAAGTACTAGCTAAGCCTGGTTCAATCACTCCACACACTACTTTCCAGTCAGAAATCTATGTTCTGTCTAAAGAAGAAGGCGGACGTCACACTCCATTCTTCAAAGGTTACCGTCCACAGTTCTACTTCCGTACAACAGACGTAACCGGTACTATCGAATTGCCAGAAGGCGTTGAGATGGTAATGCCTGGTGATAACGTACAGATGACTGTCACGTTGATCTGCCCAATCGCGATGGATGAAGGTTTACGCTTCGCTATCCGCGAAGGTGGCCGTACAGTAGGTGCTGGTGTTGTAGCTAAGATCATCGCTTAATCGCGATTACTCTTACTAAACATCCTAAAAGGAAGCTTCGGCTTCCTTTTTTGTTTTTTTACACATATTCTGACCTAGGCCTTGCTTGCATTCTTGCTTAGTCGTCAGAATAAGAATACAATCTATGGCCGATTTTTGACCCTCTGCACTCACCCTAAAAGTAAAATTAAGTGTGGGTTCGGAATACTTAGTGGCTTGATGCGTTCACTTGTAACCATCAGCTAAACGCAAGCTCAGGTCGTAGTGAGTAACGGAACTAACCGATGACAACAAATACTGAAAGCCAGAGTAATTCTCTGGATATCGTTAAATGGGCCCTAGTCGTTATTTTGTTGGCTGCCGCTGTTGTGGGCAACCAAATGTATAGCGAAGAAAGTGTTTTAGTTCGCGCAATCAGTGTAGTAGTAGCTTTTATTATTGCTGGATTCATTGCTTTGCAAACTGAGAAAGGCAAGCAAGCTTTAAGCTTTGCTCGTGAAGCACAGATTGAAGTACGTAAGGTAGTTTGGCCTACGCGTCAAGAAGCTCTCAATACAACATTTATTGTATTGGCGGCGACCGGTGTACTAGCGTTAATCCTTTGGGGAATGGACGCGGTATTACTGAGAATTGTTAATTTTATTACTGGCGTATAGGCATTTCGAATGACTGAAGCAACTGAAGCTAAAAAAAGATGGTACGTAGTCCAGGCATTTTCTGGTTATGAAGGCCGTGTCACTAAAACTCTGCATGAATATATTCAGATGCACAGCATGGAACATTATTTCGGTGAAATATTGGTCCCTACAGAAGAAATCGTAGAGATGCGCGCCGGTCAACGCCGTAAGAGTGAGCGTAAGTTTTTCCCTGGTTACGTATTAGTCCAGATGGAAATGAACGATGAAAGCTGGCACCTAGTAAAGAGCATTCCACGTGTAATGGGCTTTATTGGTGGCACATCAGATCGTCCAGCTCCAATCTCTGATAAAGAAGCTGATGCAATTCTTCAGCGCTTACAAGAGACTACAGAGACTCCAACTCATCGCGTTATTTTTGAACCAGGTGAAGTTGTACGTGTTACTGACGGGCCATTTGCTGACTTCAACGGTACCGTTGAAGAGGTTGATTATGAGAAGAATCGCGTTAAGGTTTCTGTTATGATCTTCGGTCGTTCTACACCTGTAGAGCTAGACTTCGGTCAGATCGAAAAAAGCTGATTAAAATAAGCACAAAAAATATTTGACTGGGTGCAGATTTGTAGTAAAATCTGCACCCATTATTTTCGGGGAGCTAGCAGACATTTTGTCGATAGCGTTTGAACCCATACTGAGGAAATACTCATGGCTAAGAAAGTTGATGGCTACATCAAGCTACAAGTAGCAGCCGGTGCTGCAAACCCGTCGCCACCAGTCGGACCTGCGTTAGGTCAGAAAGGTGTTAACATCATGGAATTCTGTAAAGCATTCAACGCTCGTACTGAAAAGTTCGAGAAAGGTATGCCAATTCCTGTTGTTATCACTGTATACAGTGACCGTTCTTTCACTTTTGAAACTAAGACGCCACCTGCATCTTTCCTACTGCTTAAAGCAGCGGGTCTGAAGTCTGGTTCTGGCCGTCCTAACACTGATAAAGTGGGAACTATCAAGCGTAGCGCTGTTCAGGAAATTGCTGAAACTAAAGCGTCTGACATGACTGGTGCTGATATTGAAGCGATGACTCGCTCAATTGAAGGTACTGCGCGTTCAATGGGTTTGGTAGTAGAGGATTAATATTATGGCAAAGCTAAGTAAACGCGCTCGTTTGATCCGCGAAAAAGTAGAAGTAACAAAAAGCTACGATATCAATGAAGCTATAACACTTTTAAAAGAACTAGCTACTGCTAAGTTCGTAGAAAGTGTTGACGTTGCTGTAAACCTTGGTGTTGATCCTCGTAAATCTGATCAAAACGTACGTGGTGCTACTGTACTGCCACACGGTACTGGTCGTGATGTACGTGTTGCTGTATTCACACAAGGCGCTAACGCTGAAGCTGCGATCGCTGCTGGTGCTGAGCTAGTTGGTATGGATGAGCTAGCTGCGCAAGTTAAAGCTGGCGAAATGAACTTCGACGTAGTTATTGCTTCTCCTGATGCAATGCGTGTTGTTGGTCAACTTGGTCAAATCTTAGGCCCACGTGGTCTAATGCCTAACCCAAAGACTGGCACTGTAACGCCTAACGTTGCTGAAGCAGTTAAGAATGCTAAAGCTGGTCAGGTTCGCTACCGTACAGACAAGAATGGCATCATCCACACTACTATTGGTAAAGTGGATTTTGACAATGTAAATCTTAAAGAAAACTTAGAAGCACTAATTAGTGCTCTAGTGAAGGCTAAGCCGTCTTCAGCTAAAGGTATTTTCCTTAAGAAAGTCAGCATCTCTACCACTATGGGTGCAGGTGTTGCGATTGATCAAGCTACTTTAGCTAAAGCAATCTAAGTTTTACAAAGTGTGCGTATTAATTTATAATGCGCGCACCTTGTGGGTTGGGACTTATTTTCTATCACTTAGTGATTCAAAATAAGCTTCCGTCCAAGACCGTAGGTGTTAGCCACAAGTTAACTTAATTTCCTACGTAGACGGTGTCGGACCCCAGAAATTTTTTTACTGGATAAGCACCGTAAGTAGCTAAGTATTTAGATATTTAGCATGGTAATTGCTAGGGAATTCCCTAGATAGAATCCAGGAGTATAGCCAATGGCATTAGGACTCGAAGACAAAAAAGCGATTGTTGCTGAAGTCAACGAAGCTGCCAAAGGTGCTTTATCTGCAGTTGTCGCCGATTCACGCGGTGTAACTGTAGGTGAAATGACCGGTCTGCGTAGAGCAGCTCGTGAAGCAGGAGTTTACATTCGTGTTGTACGTAACACTCTTGTTAAGCGCGCAGTTGAAGGTACTGATTTTGAGTGCCTTAGCGAAACGTTTACTGGTCCTACTTTAATCGCATTTTCTCAAGAGCACCCAGGTGCAGCAGCGCGTCTTCTTAAAGATTTCGCAAAAGCACAACAGAAATTTGAAATTAAAGCAGCAGCCTTTGAAGGGACTTTAATCCCTGCAGCCGATATTGATCGTTTAGCGAAATTGCCAACGTACGACGAAGCACTAGCTCAGTTGATGATGACTATGAAAGAAGCATCTGCTGGCAAGTTCGTACGTACTCTGGCCGCACTTCGCGATCAAAAAGAAGAAGCAGCTTAAGTTATTACTTGCTGCCTAAATTCAGAACAATAGGAATTTTTTGTTATGTCTATCACTAAAGACCAAATCTTAGAAGCCTTTGCAGCTATGTCTGTAATGGAACTGTCTCTTATACACATCTGACGCTGCCGACGAAGAGGATAGTGTAGATCTC